>Ga0172375_10002287_pt1 | contig 30031 bp, 28 predicted proteins | sample LakKiv1m_FD_114537 | JGI IMG/M metagenome (GOLD analysis project Ga0172375, IMG submission 114537) | Freshwater microbial communities from Kabuno Bay, South-Kivu, Congo - kab_092012_11.1m | ecosystem: Environmental > Aquatic > Freshwater > Lake | place: Democratic Republic of the Congo... | reverse complement strand
CCGAGATAGACAGCTACAGCGCTTTTTTCGACAACGGACACCTGAAAGATACGGGGTTGGGGGATTATTTGAAGGAAAACGCGATTTCTCACGTGACGTGTGTGGGTTTGGCGACCGATTATTGCGTGAAATGGACGACTCTCGACGCCGTCAAATTGGGTTTCAAAGTTTGCGTGGTTGAGGACGCTTGTCGCGGGGTTGAACTCAAACCCGGAGATTGCGCCCGGGCTCTCGAGGAGATGAAGGCGGCAGGAGTTTGTATCGCCTCGAGCGCGGATTGGGAGGAGTGCCAATGACCCTCCGCAGGCATGGCGTCTCCGAGGGGATTCTTTTTACGGATCTTTATCAATTGACGATGGCGCAGGCTTACTTCCGAGCCGGCGCGCACATGAAGAACGCGCGTTTTGATTATTTTTTTAGAAAAAATCCGGATTACGGCATGCATCAATCCGGATACAGCATCTTCGCGGGATTGGAATCGTTCCTCGAATGGGCGGAAACGGCCCGGCTTAATCGGACCGAAGTCGAATTTTTGAAGCGCTTAAAAACGACTACGGGTCGAGCGTTATTTACGCCCGATTTCATTCGCTGGTTTTCGAAACACGGCGCTTTTGACGGCGTTCGGATTTCGGCGGTGCCCGAGGGGCGTGTCGTACATCCGAACGTTCCCATCGCCATCGTCGAAGGGCCTTTGGCACAGGCGCAGCTCATCGAGACGGCCTTACTCAACAAACTCAATTATCAGACGCTCGTCGCGACGCGCGCTTCGAGGATCCGCGAAGCGGCCCAAGGGAGGATGATGATCGAGTTTGGCCTGCGTCGCGCGCAAGGAACCGGCGGCAACGAAGGGACGCGAGCGGCGCTCATCGGAGGGGCGGATTTCAGTTCGAACGTGGGCGCCTCCTGCGAGTTGGGGTTTCCCCCCAAAGGGACGCACGCGCATAGTCTCGTACAAGCTTTCATGGCGCTCGGTTACGGGGAGCTGGGTGCTTTTCGCATGTATGCCGACGTCTACCCCGACGATTGTTTGCTTTTGGTCGACACGATCAATACGCTTGAGAGCGGCGTTCCCAATGCGATCAAAGTTTTCGAAGAGCTCAAGCGCAAAGGCCACCGGCCCATCGGGATTCGTTTGGATTCGGGGGACCTGGCGTATCTGAGCATTCATGCGCACAAAATGCTGAGCGCGGCGGGATTTCCCGACGTGTCGATCGTTCTGTCGAATCAGCTCGACGAGATCGTCATTTCTCAAATTTTGCTCCGGATCTCGGAGGAAGCGTCGGTTTTCGGGGTCGATCCGGATGCCGTGGCCAGGCGTCTGACGTTCGGAGTCGGGGCGCGTCTTTTGACTTCGGAGGGCTGCTCGGCTCTGGACGGGGTTTATAAATTATCCGCTATCGAGCAGGAAAAGGATTGGCGCCCCTCAATCAAGCTTTCGGAGAGCCCGGCCAAGACGCTGAATCCCGGCCGTAAGAAGGTTTGGCGTCTTTACGATCGAAGGCAGAAGGCCGTCGGGGATCTCATCGCGCTCGAAGACGAGCATCCCGAGAACGAAACGAGGCTGGTGATGCGCCATCCTTTGCGCGTCGACGTGTTTAGGCGATTGAACCGCTCAGAGCTTTCGGAAGTCGAACCGCTCTTGACCCGTGTTTACGGAAACGGAAAACGTTTGCGTCAAACGCCGCCGATCGCCGAGATCCGCCGGATCCGCGATTATGACCTGGCCCGGTTGGATTTGGGAGTGAAGCGCCTGATTAATCCGCACATTTATCACGTCTCGCTTTCGGAGGCGCTGTGGGAGCTCAAACAATCCTTGATCGAGGCCGAGAAGGGTTCTCCGGCCAAAGGCCCAAAGGTTCACAGACTTCGGAAGCTCAAACGAAAAAAATCGAAGAAATAATACTCCGGTTTTTCGAAAAACGATGATAAATTATTCTTTGAAATCGCCTCAACTTATAAAGGAAGACGTCATGCGAAGGCTTTCGTTTGCGGGACTTTTATTTTTCGTTCTTTTCCTTGCCGGATGCGAAACGGTCAAGGGGGTTGGCAAGGACCTCGTATCCACCAGTTCGTTCGTCCAGCGTTCTTTGGGCCGCTAAACGAGCCGGAGCCGATGACCATGAAATTTTATAGACGATTTCTTTTTCTGTTTGTCCTCGTTTCGATTTGCGGAATTTCATCGGGCGATGCGTTCGCCGCGCCGCAGCGTTTTCGTTCGGGCCCGGCTGTGAGATTGGTGCCTTCGCCGCGTCTTTTGGCTCCGCTTCCGAAGAACGGCGAGGTCGTACTCAAGGATCAGTCCAATTGTACGTTTAGCTGGACGACGGAAGGGGACGCGACCGAGCGGCGTTATTTCGATTTTCGTCTCTATAAGGGTACGGGCATGATCGCGAAGAATCGGATCGAAAAGCAACGTATTCTTTCCGATCGCGTCGAGCTGGCGCCGAGCCGTTTCGAAAACGGGCAGACGTATACTTGGGCCGTGCGCCAAGTGTACAAAAACGGCGACAAAAGCCGCAGGAATTTTTCGACATTCAAAGTTCTCATCCAATAAAGTCATCCCTCGCTTTTTTCTTGGCCGCGGCCGTTCTTTTTTCGGCCGGGTCGCTTTGGGCGCGTTCGTCGTATGAGGCGACGCGTCTGGACATCGATCTCTCCGATCAGCTCTTGCGGTGTTTTGAAGGGCCGAAACTCGTTAAGTCCTACGTGATCTCCAGCTCGCGGTTCGGGATCGGAAACCGTTCGGGCAGCTACAAAACGCCTTTAGGCCGCCATCGGATCGCTTCCAAAATCGGGTCCGGCATGCCGATCGGGGCGGCTTTCAAAAACGGCGTATCGACCGGGCAGATTGTGCCGATTAACCTCACGTCCGTTCCGACTCCGGGTGATTTTTTGACGACGCGCGTGATGTGGCTCAAAGGGCTCGAACCCGGGAAAAATAAAGGCCGCGGGATCGATTCGTTCCGGCGCGGGATCGCCATTCACGGCACGCCCGACGAAGGACTGCTCGGCCGTCCCGCTTCCCACGGCTGTATTCGCATGAAGAACACCGATGTCGTCGAGCTGTTTGATCGGGTTCGCGTCGGTACTTCCGTGGACATTCATGTTTAATCTTTTTTTTGCGAATCCGCCGATCGGGCGGGGCAAGGAGGATGGTTTTCCTTCGCCGATGTGTGATACACTCGCGTCAAGATGAAGACCGCTCATGATATTCTGATTGGGTTGAACGGTTATTTGTGGGGTCCGCCCATGCTGTTTTTACTCATGGGGACTCATCTTTTTCTTACCTTCCGCCTTCGATTCATCCAGCGATTCATCTTTTTGGGAATTCGTCTTTCGGTCAGCAAGGACGGTCGCGGCGAAGGGGATGTGAGCCAGTTCGGTTCCCTGAGTACGGCCCTGGCGGCGACGATCGGTACGGGCAATATCGTGGGGGTCGCGACCGCCGTTTCGCTCGGGGGGCCCGGAGCCGTTTTTTGGTGCTGGTTGACCGGTGTTTTTGGAATTGCGACCAAATATTCCGAAGCTCTTTTGTCCGTAAAGTATCGCGTGAAGACCGCCGACGGCACGATGTTGGGCGGTCCGATGTATGCGCTCGAACGGGGATTGCGCACAAAATGGCTCGCCGTTCTTTTTTGCGCCTTCACCGCTTGCGCGGCGTTCGGCATCGGCAACATGGTCCAATCCAATTCCATTTCCACGCTTCTTCAATCCACTTGCTCGGTTCCTCCCTGGGTTTCGGGTCTTGCGCTGGCGACGATCACGGCGCTGGTTATTTTGGGGGGCGTGCGGTCCATCGCCAAAGTGTGCGAAAGATTGGTTCCGTTCATGGCGATTTTTTATACGCTCGGCTGCGTGGTGATCCTCATTTTCAATTACCGGTTTATCGGCCCGGCGCTCGAACTCATTTTGAAGTCCGCTTTCACGACTCGTGCCGCCGGCGGGGGATTCATCGCGGGCACGATGTTGACGGCGGCGCGTTACGGCGTCGCGCGCGGCTTGTTTTCGAACGAATCGGGTCTGGGGTCGGCGCCCATCGTGGCCGCGGCCGCGCGCACGAAGAATGCCGTGCGTCAGGCGCTGGTGTCCTCGACCGGGACGTTTTGGGACACCGTCGTCATTTGCGCGATGACCGGGGTCGTCATCGTTTCGACGATTTTGAGAAATCCCGCGTTGGTCGACGCGCAAAAGGGAGAGACTCTGACGAAGGTCGTATTCGCTCAAATTCCGTTCGTGGGGCCCGTGATTCTCTCCGTGGGGCTTTTGACGTTTGTTTTCTCGACGATTTTAGGCTGGTCCTATTACGGCGAAAGGGCGGGGGAGTACCTTTTCGGAAAAAAAGCCATCCTTCCTTATCGGCTGGCTTGGGTAGCGGCCGTTTTTTTCGGAGCGATCGTGTCCGTTCCTTTCGTTTGGGATCTGGCGGATTCGATGAACGCGCTCATGGCGCTGCCGAATCTCATCGCGCTACTTCTTTTAAGTCCCGTCCTCGTTCGCGAAACGCAGACGCTATGGCGGATACGATCAACCAAATAAGGAGGGTGCACCCATGCCGGCCAAAACGCTCAAACGGATGAAAAAAAGAAACGTGACGATTTTTAAAATCCGCAATCGGCGCGGCTATGCGGCGATTTGTCTGGATAATCTCACCGAAGGACGCACCGCCGAGCAGGCGTATCGGCGTCTTTTGTATCCGCTCCGGCGACAGGGTTACGAGCTCGAAGATTATCGTTAACGGATCGTTTCATCCGGGTCGTTTCCGCGGCGGCCGAGCGTCGAGGCGTGATATAATAAAGTTATGCCCATCTACGAATACCGATGTTTACAATGCGACGGCGTGACCGAAGTGCTTGAGAGGAGCCGGAAAGGGAAGAGTCCGGTTTGCAGCCATTGCGGTTCGGCCAAAACGGAGAAACTATTTTCTTCGTTCAGCGCTCATTCGCATTCGGCCCATGCCCATGAGGCAACGCCTCCCTGCGGCGGCGCGTGCGCGCGCCAAGGCCGTTGTCCGCTGGGTTAGCGCTGAAGGCCGTGTTCGGCCGGTCGGCCGAAAAGATAGCCCTGACCTAATTGAACGCCCAGATCGAGAAGCGTTTTGTATTCTTCCTCGGTTTCGATACCCTCCGCGATCGTGAGATTTCCCAATTTTTCGCTGAGACCGAGGATTGTTTGTACGAGGACGGTTTTGAGCTTGTCATTTTGGATGTTTCGTACGAGAGAAATGTCGATCTTGAGGTAGTCCGGTTCGAACTCGGCGATGGCGCGCAGACTCGAATAGCCGTCGCCCACGTCGTCGATGGCGAAGCGGACTCCGCGAGTTTTGAGCTCCGCTAGTTTTTCTTTCACGGTGTTAAAACTTTTAATGTACATCCTTTCGGTGATTTCAAGACAGACCTGCGACGGTTGGACGTGCGTACCCGCAAGGAATTCGAGGCGAAGAAACGACTCGTCGGCAAGCGCATTCGCGTCGGTGTTCAAGAAAAGGAGCATTCCCGGCCGGAGAAACGTCGCATGGCGGACCGCGATTTGGCGGCAGACGCTGTCGAGCGGTCCGAAGAGGCCCGATTCCGCTGCCAGCGAAAATAGATTTGCCGCATTCTCGAGCGCGCTTCCCTTGGGTCCGCGGGCAAGGGCCTCGTAGGCGATCACTTCGCGGGAACTCATTTTGACGATCGGCTGGAAAAGAACACGTACGTTTTGATGGGCGATCATTTCTCTCAAAAGGAGCACATCTTTCGAACGGCTTTCGAATCCGGGATCATCGGCTCCCGTGTTTTTATTGATCGCCGATTTGATGCGCGCGAGCATTTCCTCGAGAGGGGCGGCTTTACAGAGATAATCGGCAATCCCCAAATTAAACGCGGTAACCTTTTCGACGGTTTCCGAGGCCGATGTGAGCATGATGACCGGGATGTCCAATGTCTCGCCCTGTTCCTTGAGGGCTTGACAGACCTGGTGCCCGTTCATGTCGGGCATGTGCAGATCCAGCAGAATCAAGTCCGGCTGGAGCCGCCGGGCTATCTCAAGGCCGTCTTTTCCGTTCCCTGCCGTTTCGACGCGAAATTGGGCGTTTTGGAGAAAAAAACGCATCGAAAAAACAAAGTCGCTTTCGTCGTTGATGATGAGAATTAGTTTATGACTGTCCAACCGGAACCCTTTCTCCTGCCGTTCGTTGGCGACATTGTATCATAAGAGTCGATCGGTCCGACCATTTTCCTCGAGGGAGCTGCCGCCATTCGGGATAATTCATCATAATTTTATACCAAAAAAAAGCGACGAAGCCGTTTTTTTCGCGTATACTATAGACCGATCATTCATGAGTGAGGGCATGAAAGAAATCCAACCTAAACAGACGACACAGACCCCGTTGCGAGCGGGCACGGCGAAGACTGCCGCGGCTCCCGAACAGGGCCTCCGGAAGATACTCGATCTTCTCGACGTGACCGATCCGAATCAGATAGCGGATTTAGAGGAAAAGGCGACTCCCGAGAAAGCGGCGGATTCCGCATCCAAACCGGCGGCTCCGCAGGAGCCGGACCGTCCTCAAATTCAGGCCTCCGAGACGCTCGAAAAAGCTTTTTCCGATCTCAGCCAGGTTTTGAAACAGAATCTCGAAAAGAGCCTTGAGCGGGAAGCCGCGCCTCAAAACGGGTCGCAAGAGACCCCGGCCGCAAGCCAGCGCGAAGCCCTACCCGAGTTTTATCCACAGGCACTGAAAGCCTGGAAGCGTTTGGAGACCCCTCCGCCGCCGAGCGCGCCTCGCCGGGGCAGGCCGCCCAAGCAGCTCAAACCCGAACTCGAAACGTTGGTGCGCCGGCTCGAGCAGAATGTCGGACAAGCCAAAAAAGACCGTGGGGATCACGAGCGCCTTTATAAGGAGCGACAGCGCGCGATTGATTTTTTGTTTGAAGAAGGCCGAACTCTTTGCCTTAAAGGTCTTTACGAAGAAGGTCTCGATGCGTGGCGTCGTTTGGCCGATTTGACGGGTGACCGCGACGAGCTCGAGGAGTCCATGGCGGCCATCGAGCGGCTACACGAGGCAGAACGCCATTTACGCCACGAGGCCGAACTCATGCGGCAAGCGGCGCTGGCCCGACCCAAGACGCCTTCGGCGCTTTCCGAGGCTCTTGCCGAGGCTGCGGCGAGTTTGGAAGAAAAGATCGCCGAAGCACGCCGTCAAAAAGAGGCCGACGAAGGCCGTGTTCGCGAGAAGACCGAGACGCTCGAACTCTTAATTAAGGAAGGGCGGATGTTTTTCTCCGACGGTTTTTACGAAGGCGCGTTGGATGCGTGGAAGCATGCCGCCGAGCTTGCCGACGACCGCCCGGTTTTCGACATGCTCAACCGGATCGCGGAGCTGGATTCCGATCATCGGCACATCCGTGACGAAATCGCGGCTTTAACGCATCAAAGCAACCGACAGTTTTCCATTTCGAAAGAAATCCGGCGCATCCTTTCCGATTACGAGAAGGCGATGGAAGAGCGGATCCGTTTGGCGCGGGAGGAACGGGGACGCGCGGAAAAGAACGTCGCTCGCAGAGGCGATGCCGTCGAAAGCTTGGCCCGCGAAGGACACGAGCAGCTTGTGGCCGGGGAGGCGTTCGAGGCGTTAGGCAAATGGGCCGAGTTGGCCGACGTTTGCGGGGACGAGGCCATGTCCTCGATGATCGAAGGATTGCGCGAAGTCTGCAAACAGGAAGTCGCTTTGCAAGAGGCGCTGGCCAAGCTTCGATCCGAAAAGAAACCTCCTTTTCCAAAGCCGCTCCAAGAGACTCTCGAAGACCTCAAACAAAAACTCGAAGCCTCCGCCGCGCAGGCGCTCAAAGAAAAGACTCAAGAGGAACAATTTCTCGCCGAACGTCAAAATGCCGTCGATTCGATTTACGAAGAAGGCCTGCGTTTTTATACGGATGGGCGGTATGAAGAGGCTCTGAAGACGTGGAAAAAACTGTCGGTCCTCACTTCCGAATTCGCTCCAATCAAAGAGCTCATTGAGTCGGCCGAACAGTTCAGGGTCAAAGCCGAATATATCTTAAAGGAGCTTGAGCGTGTCCGGAAAAGCTATGCGACGAAGCCTTCGGTCACCGAGACGGTTCGTCGCCAACTCGAAAGTTTGAGTCAGTCGCTACAGCAAAAGATTCAAAAAGAGCGTCAGGATGTCGCCGCGCTCGAACAAAGTTTTGCGCAACGTCGGCAGGAAATCGAAAACCTTTCCATTCAGACCACCGAAGCTTTTTCCGAAGGCCGTATCGGGCCGGGGCTGGCCGCGTCGGTGCAGCTGGCTCAATTAACGGCGAATCAAGACTTGCTGCGTATCGCCGAAAACGCTGGGCAGCTCTACCAACAAGAGATTCAAATCGCCGATCAAATTCAGAAATTAAAATCGAGCGAGATGCAGGTGCCCGTGGAATGGGTGACGGCGCTCATGGAGATCGAGCGACGTTTGGCCTCGCGGGTCGAAACCGTTCGCAAAGAAAAAGAGGAAAAGGAGGCGCAGCAGCGGCAGCGCTCCGAGGCTCTCGAAAAACTATTAAATGAAGGACGCGCGCATTTTGCCGAAGGTCGCTCGGTCGAAGCGTTCAGGGTTTGGCGCGCTCTTTGCCAGCAGGTCGAGGATGCCGAAGGCTTGCGCGTGCTCGACAGCTCCGAGCGGCTCCACCAAGAGCGAACGAAGCTTGAGGAGGAGATGCGCCGGCTCGAGAAAACTTCCGGCTTGCCCTCTCAAATTTTCCAGAATTTTCTCGATCTACAGGAGCGCTTCAAGCAAGAAGTCGACGCTTCGCGGTCCAAACTTCTCGAAACTCAGAAGAAGGTCGCCGAGCGCCAGCAAACGCTGGATCGGCTGTACGAAGAAGGCCAGGCTTTTTATAAACAAGGTCTTTTGCCTGAGGCCCTTTCATGCTGGAAACGTTTGGCCGATCAAGTCGGGGATCAGGATTCTCTTAAGAAGGCGATCGAGCGGACCGATGAATTCAGGCAGAACGCCGAGATTGTCCTCAAAGAGCTCGAGCGTTTCAAGAAAAACACCGATACGCATCCGAAAGCACCGCCGCAACTCGAGGCGGAGCTGGAGTCCCTTTCTTCGGGGCTTCGTGAAAAAATCAAAGTGATCCGTGAAGACATCGCGCACGAAGAAAAGGCGGTCAAGCAGGTTCGCGAACGCATCGATACGCTTTTCGACGAAGGTCGGGTCCATCTGTCCGAGGGCCGCTTCGAAGAGGCTCTCCAGTCCTGGTCGGGACTGGTCGATCTTTCGGAAGATCCGGCCATGGCCGTTGCCATCGAGCACGCGCGTCGTCTCATTCTCACGGAACGGGAGACTCAGCGGGAGCTCGAGACGCTTCAGAAATCACTCCAGGCGCGGCCCAAGATTCCGGCCGGTTTCAAGGATGCCATCGGTGATTTGGGGCAAAAGCTCGAAGGACGCCTCGAAAGGGTTCGCGGAGACCGGGATGCCGCGGATCGCGCCCTTCTCGAGCGCCGGTCGGCGGTCGAACGGATGATCAAAAACGCCCGTATTTTTTCTCAAAACGGAGATTTGGCTCTGGCGGTTGCCGAGTGGGAGAAACTGACCGAGTTTCTCGGAGACTCGAAGCGCTTGGGACCGGACATCGACTCGCTCAAAGCCCGGTTGACCGAGGTTCAAAGACTGAAAGAGGAAGTCGATGCCTCTTTGCGTGCGCTGGAAGCCGATCCGGAGCTCGGCCAGGAAGAGATCTCGTTTTTCGCCCAATTTAGACAGTCGTTGAATGCCGACGTCAAAGAGGCCGCCACCGTGCTCAAACAAAGCCGGCGGCTCAAGATGGCCCGCAGCGCAACGCTGTTCAGAAGATTATTCATCGTTGCCTTCGCGGGTTTCGCATGCTTTTTTGCTTTATGGTTCATTCAATCCCGTCTTCAAAACGACATGAAAACGCGTTTGGATTGGTCGATGCCGGCTTATCAAAACGAGCTCAAGACGGTGCGCGCCGAACACACGCGTCTCTTAAAGCAGGTTTCCGAGCTCGAAGAAGGGCCGAAGCTGCGTATCCGCGCTCTCGAGAAGGATCTTGACGCCATTCGCCAAGAAAACAAATATTTGACGGGCCGTGTTTCCGTGCTTCAACAGGATATTTCCATCAAAGACCGGATTATCGCGAAATTCCGCACGAACGCTAAGCAACCCTCGAGCTCGAATTAAACAAAGAGCGTCATTCATTTATGATTTCAAAAAAAGATTTAAAACGCTATCAGTCTAACCGCCAAGGCGAGTTGGACAGTATTTATCTCTATCGGGCGCTTTCGCGTTCCGAGAAGAACAAACAACTGTCCGAGATTTATTCGCGTTTGGCCGAATCGGAAGAGAAGCACGCGCGTTTTTGGGAGAATAAGATCGTCGAGGCGGGGGCGACGTTGTCGCGGGCAAAGACGACGTTCCGTGCCCGAACGCTTGGTTTTCTCGCGCGCCGCTTCGGAGCGCGATTTGTTCTCCCGACCGTCGTCGGATTGGAGCAGAAAGATCGGGGGTCTTACAGTCGACAACCCGAGTCGAAATCGACGGATCTTCCCAAAGACGAACAATCCCATTCCATGGTGCTTCGCGCCATGTCGCAGGCGCGCGGCGGTTTGGAGGGTGGAACGGTCGCGCAACTGGAGGGCCGGCATCGCGCGATCGGAGGGAATGCGCTGCGCGCGGCCGTTTTGGGCGCCAATGACGGATTGGTCTCGAATACCAGTCTGATCATGGGCGTGGCCGGGGCGAGTTTTTCCAATACGACGATTTTGATTACGGGCTTCGCCGGGCTTTTGGCGGGTGCTTCCTCGATGGCGATGGGGGAGTGGCTTTCGGTACAAAGTTCGAGAGAGCTTTACGAACGACAGATCGGCATCGAGGCCGAGGAGCTCCGGGAAGCGCCGCTCGAAGAACAGCAGGAGCTTTCGCTCATCTATCAGGCAAAAGGCGCGACCAAAGAAGAAGCCGATCGTTTTGCCGCGACGCTGATTCGTGACGAAAAAAATGCGCTCGACACGTTGGCGCGCGAGGAGCTCGGGATCGATCTGGAAAGCCTCGGAGGTTCCGCGTGGGAAGCCGCGGCGACTTCGTTCGCTCTTTTTTGCGCGGGGGCCTTGGTGCCTTTAGTTCCCTTCCTTTTACTGTCCGGGAGAGCCGCGCTCTTTACAAGCATCGGCGTGAGTGCCGGCGCGTTATTTCTCATGGGCGTTTTCATCACTCTCTTGACGGGACGTCATCCTTTTTTCTCGGGCCTGCGTCAACTTCTCATCGGTTTGGCTGCCGCGGGCATTACGTTCGTTGTCGGTCGCTGGGTCGGAATCCATCTCGGCTGATTCGGTTTTTTTGTTTTAATTCACTCCATCTTCTTCGTTTTTCATCGTGACGTATTCTTTGAGGAGGCTCTCATGAAAATCGCATTCTCGGAAGTGAAAGATCCTGCAGATGAATCTTATTTCCGTTCGCGTTTGTCCGAGCTCGGCCGGCATGAGGTGACGTTTTTTTTCGGGGTCGCCGACGAGGAAAAAGGACCGTTCGATGCGGAAATCTCTTCCATTTTCATCAATACGAAAGCCGATCGGGAATTTTTCAATCGTCACCCCAAACTGCGTCTTTTGACGACGCGATCGACCGGTTACGATCATATCGACTTGACCGTCGCCGGGAACCGGGGCGTTGTGGTGTGCAATGTGCCGACGTATGGCGAGAACACGGTAGCCGAGCACACCTTTGCGCTGATTCTCAGCCTTTCTCGCCACCTGAAGAAAGCCTATGCCAAGACGCTGAGAAGCGATTTTTCTCTAGAGGATCTTATGGGGTTCGACCTCAAGGGAAAGACGCTCGGCGTCGTCGGGACCGGACGCATCGGGCTTCACGTCATTCGGATTGCCGTTTCGTTCGGGATGAATGTGGTGGCTTACGACGTGAAGCGCGAGACCTTCCTCGAAGAGGTTCTCAATTTCGATTATGTGTCGCTCGACGAGCTTTTGGCCCAGTCCGACATCGTGTCGCTTCACGTACCCAGCATTCCGAGTACGCACCACTTGATTAACGCGAGCACGCTTTCGCGCGTGAAGCGCGGAGCCGTGCTCATCAATACGGCGCGCGGCAGTCTTGTCGATACCGACGCGCTCGTGAATGCACTCGATGAGGGGATTTTGAGCGGGGCGGGCCTGGACGTTCTCGAAGAAGAAGAGCTGATTCTCGAAGAAAAAAGATATGCTCGGGCCGCTTCCGCCAACGATTGGGAAAAACTGAAGACGACTCTCAAAAATCACGTGCTTTTAGCGCGCGAGAACGTCGTGTACACGCCGCACATGGCATTTTATTCGCGAGAAGCGGTTCGGCGCATCGCCGACATTACACTTGCGAATATTCGCGCGTTCCTGGCGGGTCATCCCGTGAATCAAGTGGGAAGTGTTCGCGCGATTTGAAATTTGATTATCGATGCGACATGATGGTACACTGATCTTCGATCGGCTCGCTCGCGTTTCAACGCGAGCCATGAGTCGATGCAAGGTCAAGCCATAAGGGATGATTCATGGGAAAGACCAAAAAACGATTTGCGGCGTTTCTCGGCGTTTTTGCCGTGCTGACGTTCGGTTTGATTCGGGAAGGCCGGGCCGGTCAGGCGGATCTCGAAAGACTTCTTTCTCGCTCCGAGGAGGTTTTGAACGAGATTATGGCGACTCCCGACGAGAGCATTCCCGAAGAGCTTCTTGCCAGATGCCGAGCGATTGCGATCTATCCGTCCTTGATCAAAGGCGGCTTCATTGCGGGGGCCTTGTACGGGGACGGAGTCGTGTTGCGTCGCGACAAGGGTACCGGGAATTGGGGTCCCGTCTCTTTTTCCAAAATTCGCGGATTGAGCGCGGGCCTGCAAATCGGAATACAGGCCACGGATCTGGTTTTGGTCGTGCTCAATAACCGAGGGCTCGAGAGTTTGCTGTCCAGCCGGATCACGCTGGGCGCCGATTTCGCGATCTCGGTCGGACCGGTCGGACGCACGACCTTGATCGGAACCGATCTGCCGCTCAAAGCCGGTATTCTTTCTTATTCCAAGAGTCGCGGTCTTTTTGGGGGCGCGGCGCTCGACGGAGTGCTCGTGATGCCGGATACGGCAGGGAACCGTCTTTATTATGGAAAAGATATTAGCGCCAAAGAAATTCTTCTTGGCAACAATGTCGTCGAAATCCAGCCGAGTTCGCGTCGTCTCATCGAGACGTTGACGCGCCACTCGAATTCTTATAAGTCTTTTTTCAAAAAGAAATAGACTCGATCTCTCTTTTCTTCTTTCCCGGGTAACCTCGCGATTGTTCGCACGGTGAGCGCGTGTCCCTTCATCACAAGGACGGTCTACCTTTTATAAGGGGCTGTGGTCGCAAGAAATGTTTTTGTTAGTCGCAAAAAAATAAGGATATTTACTTTTCTTACCCCGACCCCTGTTGTATAATGACGATCTTGTTTTAACCACTACTGGATCGTTTCAGATGCGTGAGCAATCGATACTGCTTTTTTCCATTTTCATACCCGTCATAGGGTCTTTCGCGCTTCCGGCGCTGGGCAAGTTTTCGGCCGGATTGCGAAATACCGTCGCGCTGGCGCTTGTCGGTTGTTCGTTTGTTTTATCCGCTCTTCTTTTAGGTCCGGCCACCTCGACCGAGGGGACCGTGTATTCTCATCTGCTGCCTTTGGGATTCAACCTGGTTTTGAAAGCGGACGCGCTGGCCGTGTTCGTGGCCGTCGTGTCGTCTTTCATCAGTTTGCTCATTCTCATTTTCTCGTTTTCGTACGTGAGTCACTATGAGAACCAAAACGAATATTATTTCATGGTTGTTCTATTCGTGGGGTCGATGGTCGGTCTGGTCTATAGCGCCAACCTGATCTTTCTTTACGTTTTTTGGGAGATCACGGCCCTTTCGAGTTGGAGACTCATCGGTTTTTTTCGTCAACCCGCGCAGGTTGAAAGGGCGAATAAAGCGTTTCTCGTGACGGTCGGCGGTTCTCTGGCGATGCTGTTGGGCTTTTTGATCTTGCGGCAGCAGGCCGGATCGTTTGACCTTGCCGCGCTTCAGCACCTGTCGACGTCGCCCTGGACCGTTGCTGCCGTCGTCCTCGTTTTGATGGGAATTTTATCGAAATCGGCGACGCTTCCTTTTCATACGTGGCTACCGGACGCGGGCGTGGCTCCGTCCCCGGTGACGGCGCTCCTTCACGCGGCGGTGCTCGTTAAGATCGGTGTGTATGTTTTTGCGCGTCTTTTCGTGGCGACGGCTCCGATCCCCCATGCCTGGAACGTGGCCGTTCTTTATCTGGCGGGGATCAGTTCGCTTGTAGCGGGCGGCGCCGCACTCATCGAGACGGATTTAAAACGCATCATTGCTTATTCGACGATCAGTCAGATCGGGTTTATTTTCGGGGGTCTGGCGACGGGAACCGCGATCGGGATCGCAGGGGGAATCCTCTTTATTCTCATGCACGGATTGGCCAAGGCGGGGCTTTTCTTGGCCGCGGGCGTGGTCGAACAAAACACGAAGACCAAAGACATCACCCGATTGGGAGGACTGTTCCGGACGATGCCGGTGACTGCCGTTTCTTTTCTGTTGTGCGCGTTTTCCGTCATGGGCATTCCTCCGTTCGGCGGATTTTTCAGCAAATATATGGTTATGGCCGGGATGCTTGAAGCCGGTACGATCGGGGCGGCGGCCCTGTTTCTCGTCAGCGCGGCGTTTACGGTTCTCTATCTTTTTAGAACGTTCAACCTCGTGTTTCTCGGCGAGACGAGGATCGAGGCTCCCGAGAAATCCGCGTCCATGGTAAGTACGATCGCGGTTTTGGCGCTCCTTTCGCTGGCCGGCGGTTTTCTGATTCAATATCCGAACGGTTTTCTCCAAGCTGCTTTGACTCAAATGGCGGGGGTGCGCTGAATGAACACCCTCTTTGTTCTTATCGCGTTGCCGGTTTTTGCCGGATCCGTTTTTTTGCTTTCTCGAAAAATGGGGGGGCGTTTTGCCGGTTGGGCGACGGTTTTTTTCTCCCTCGTGAACGCCGCTGCCGCGGTCCGGTTGTTTGGACGGCCTTTGGAAATTTCGTTGCCCTGGGCGGGATTCGGAATCAATCTGAGTTTTCGCGCGTATGCATTCAGTCATTTTGTTTTGCTGGCCTCCGCTTTTTTTACGCTGGTCGTTGCGCTTTATTCGAGCGCTTCACTTGAGGGGCAGGGGCGTTCGAAGTTTTTCTTCTCGGGGGTTTTGCTTTCTCTGGGTCTGGTGAACGGCGCCGTGTTGGCCGACAACCTCGTGGTGATGCTCTTTTTCTGGGAAGGCCTTCTCTTGACCCTGTTCGGTTTGATTGCGATCGGCCAGCCGGGCGCGCTCAAGACCGCGATCAAGGCGTTCATCGTCGTGGGCCTTTCGGATCTGTGTCTTTTGGTCGGCATCGGACTGGTGGCTTATCTTTCCGGGACGCTCACGATGTCTCAGTTGCGCGTTCCGGCTCAAGGTTTGGGCGCGCTTGCATTCTTGCTCATGTCGATCGGCGCGGTCGCGAAGGCCGGTTCGTTGCCGTTTCATAGCTGGATTCCGGACGCGGCGACCGACGCACCATTGCCGTTCATGGCGTTTTTGCCGGCGTCCCTCGAAAAATTGCTCGGAATTTATCTTTTGGCGAGGATCACGCTCGACTTTTTTGCTCTGCAGCCGGGCTCTCCGCTGAGTTGGACTCTCATGGTTCTGGGGGCGGTTACGATTTTGGTCGCCGTCATGATGGCGCTCATTCAAAAAGAGTATAAGCGCCTCTTGTCTTACCATGCGATCAGCCAGGTGGGATACATGATTCTCGGAATCGGGACATGTGTTCCGGCGGGCATCGTGGGTGGGGTGTTTCACATGGTCAATCACGCTCTCTATAAGAGCTGTCTTTTCCTGACGGCCGGTTCGGTGGAAAAACAGACCGGTACGACGGATTTGCGTAAGGTCGGCGGATTGGCCGGCCGCATGCCGATTACCGCGACGTGTTTCGTGATCGCAGCCGCGTCGATTTCGGGCGTGCCCCCGTTCAACGGATTTTTCTCGAAAGAATTGGTTTATGCCGGCGCCCTCGAGAGGAGTTTTTGGCTCTATGCGGCGGCGCTCTTGGGCTCTTTTTTAACGGCGGCTTCATTTTTAAAACTTGGGCACAGCGTGTTTTTTACGAAATGGCCCAGACGTACCGATCTTTCCGCAAGCGAATCGTCGTGGCGCATGACGCTTCCGATGATCGCGATTGCGGTGCTTTGCGTCTTTTTTGGTCTGTGGAATGAATGGCCGATCAAGCACCTGGTGGCTCCCGCGACGGGTGTGACCGAAGTGCACGGCGGATGGCATCTCGACGGATTTCTTGTTTTAATGACGACTCTCGCTTTATTGGCGGCCGTTGCCAATCATCTTTTCGGCGTCAAGCGCAGCGGGTCGGCCGTCGGGGCTTCGGATCATATTCATCATGCGCCTGTGCTCGGCACGATTTATGGTTGGGCGGAGAAGCGCTATCTCGATCCCTATGACATCGGTCTCAAGATTTCTTACGGGGTGTCGATGGTTTTTTGGTTTTTTGATCGCGCGATCGATGCGGTATTCAACAAAGCCGTTCCGGCGTGCGTCGGAGTTCTTTCGACGGGGTTGCGTCGTGCTCAAAGTTCCGGCTATGTCTTTTACGCCGTCTGGGCCATGGCCGGGTTTGCGCTTTTGCTGTTCATGAACCGGTAAAGGGGAAGGGGACACGTGGTTTCGAGTTTAATATTGGCACCGATCGCGGTATTGGTGATCGTCAATCTTCCGGCGCTTCGTTGGCCGAAGAAGTTGGCGTATCCGTCGGCTCTTTTTCTTTTTGCGGCCCAAACGTTATTGGCCGTTTTCTCGCCAAAGGCGCTCATTTACGCCGGAGAAACCTCTTTCTTGTCTCTGAAAATTCGAGCGGATGCCCTCAGTGTGCTGTCTTTGGCTTCGATCGGGCTGGTTCTTTTCGTCGTCGCGCTTTCGGGGCGGGTTTTTTTCAGGGACCGGCAGGTGCGCCCCGATTTTGCGAGCCTGCTTTTGGTGGCTTTGGCGGGAATGAATGCGGCGGTCTTGGCGACCGATCTTTTTTCTCTCTATGTTTTCATCGAGGTCGTCGCGATCACTTCGTATCTTTTGATTGCGTTTGATAAAAAATCTCCGGCGATGGCGGCCGCGTTTCAGTACTTGGCGTTGTCGGCTTTGGCGACCACTCTTCTTTTGGGCGGAGTGGCGATCGCGATTTTGTCGGCCGGCACCACTTCATTGGACGGCATTTATGCGGCTTCTCAGCGAACGGGATCTTCGGGTCTTTTGACTCATCTGGCCTTGGCGCTTTTCGGCGCGGGGCTTTTGATCAAATCGGGTTTGGTCCCTTTTCATGGGTGGCTTCCCGCGGCCTATTCGAAAGCTCCGGCGCCCGTGTCGGTTCTTTTGGCAGGCATCGTCACGAAAATCAGCGGCGTGTATATGCTTTTCAGGGTGGTTTTATCGGCGTTCGGGTTTCAGCCATGGTTCAGAGAGGTACTTCTCTTATTTGGCGCCATTTCGATCGTGGCGGGCGCGGTTGCGGCGATCGGAGAAAATGATTTTAAGAAAATGCTCGCTTATTCGAGCATCAGTCAGGTGGGATATATCGTCGTCGGTTTGGGTTGTGCCACGCCGATTGCGCTGGCGGGCGCGGCGTTTCATTTTTTCAATCATGCGGTTTTTAAAGCGCTTCTCTTTGTCAATGCCGCTTCCATCGAGAACAGAGCCTCGACGACGGATATGCGCGAATTGGGAGGTCTTTCCGAGAGAATGCCCTTTACCGGAGCGACCTGCGTCGTGGGACTGCTTTCGGCCGCGGGGATTCCGCCTCTGGCCGGGTTTTGGAGCAAGCTCATGATTCTCGGAGGTCTTTGGTATGCCGGTTATCACGGGTATGCGATCGTGGCTCTCGGGGGCAGCCTTTTGACGCTCGGATATTTTCTCATCATGCAAAAGAAAGTTTTCTTCGGAAAAATAAAAGATGGGCTCGGCGGGCTGGGTGAGGTGGGTCGTACGCTGTGTATTTCCCAGGCTCTTCTGGCTTCGGTGACGATCGCCTCGGGAATTTTCTTCCCGTGGGTTCTGCAAACACTCGTCCTGCCTATCGGGACGCTCATGGTAAAATAGATATGGACACCCTTCTCGTATTGGCGCTTCTTTTAGCTTCGGTGTGGACCGTGTCAACCGCGCGGCTTTTACGCTCCGTGATCGGGCTGGGGCTGACGAGCGCAGTTTTGGCAGCCGCTCTTTTTAGGCTTGAAGCACCCCTGGCGGGAGTTTTTGAACTCTCCGTTTGCGCGGCTTTAGTGTCGGTTATTTTCGTCATGACGGTCGCCGTGACGCAGCGTTTAACCAAAGATGATTTGAGTGCCCGGCAGCGTCAGATGTTGAAGCGCTCTTGGCCGATTCCGCTTTTGGTGGCGGTTGTCGCGGTGGTCATTTTCCGTCACAGAACGCCCGCCAATCCTTTTTTCGCGACCGGGATTTCGACGGACGTGAGGTCGATGTTATGGAATGAGCGGCAGCTGGATTTGGTCGGGGAGATGCTCGTTCTTCTGGCCGGAGCTTTTGCGACCGTCATGCTTTTTAAGGAGGCCAAGAAGTGACGGGTATCCTTTCCTCATCGTTTTTTTGGCTCTATGCGTTTGGAGCGCTCGCGCTCGTGGCAATCGGTGCTTTCGCGATGCTCGTCGCGATGAATCTGGTCCGGCTTTTGATCGCCATCGAGATGCTCATCAAAGGGGTGACGCTTTTTCTCGCGCTAGCCGGGCTGGCCAGCGGGAATCGCGGCCTGGCCCAGTCGGCGATCGTCACGCTCATTGTGATCGAAGTCGTTCTCATGATCGTGGCCAACGGTCTGGTGTTGGGTCTCTTTAGGCAGCGCGGCACAATTTCGACACAACTCTTGAACGAGGTGAAGGAATAACATGTCGGTTCCGGTGTGGTTGACGCCTCCGTTGGCGTTCCTGGTGGTGTTGGCGTTTCTGGCGCTTCTGTCTTATGGCGCGCGAATGTTGGGGGCTCCTCGTCAATCGGGCGGTGGGCAACCTTACGCTTGCGGCGAAGAAGTCACCGAGGAGCGCGCACAACCCGACTACGGTCAATTCTATCCGTTCGCTTTCTTTTTTACCGTTTTGCACGTCGTGGCTTTAACCATCGCAACCGTTCCTTCGTTTCGCGGTACGGGTCTTTTTTTCATCGCCGCGTTGTATGTTTTGGTCGCGCTCATCGGGCTGTCGGTTATTTTTAGGAGAGTGCAATGAAGATTGTCGATCGCATTGTCCAATGGGCAAGGTTGAAGTCGCCTTGGGTGCTGCATTTCAACACCGGCGCTTGCAATGCCTGCGACATCGAAATCGTTGCGTCGCTTACGCCGCGATATGATTTGGAGCGTTTTGGAATCCAGCTCAAGGGTACGCCGCGTCACGCGGATGTTTTGTTGTGTTCGGGCCCCGTCACCAAACAGATCGAGGCGCGTCTTAAACGAATTTACGAACAGATGCCTTCTCCGAAATTCGTCGTGGCGATCGGAAGTTGCGCGTGTAGCGGCGGGGTCTTTAATGGGTGCTATAATATTAAAGGAGGGATCGATCAGGCGATCCCCGTATCTGCCTACATTCCGGGCTGCCCGGCCAGTCCCATGGCTATCATCGACGGCGTGGTCAAGCTTCTTCAGAGTCTCGAGGCCGGCGAAGAGAAAGTGAAGGGGAAATAGATGTCTCAAGAACAAGAGATTCAGTCGGCGCTTGTGGGCCGTTTTCCCGAACTGAGCGACAAGGTGTCGGTTCGGAGAGATCGCCGGATTCTGGCGGAAGTTCCTTTGGCCCGATTGCACGAGGTGATCGATTTTGCGGTCAAAGATTTGGGGTTTAACATGGTTTCGGCGATCACGGGGCTGGATGAGCGGGAGCGTTTCGCGGTGTTGTATCATCTCAATCGCAAAAGCTCTATGATGTTGACGCTGCGCACGATTTTACCCAAAGACAACCCCGTCATCGATACCGTCAGCGCGATTTTTCCTTCAGCCGACATTTACGAACGCGAACTGGTTGATTTGTTGGGGATTCGAGTCCAGGGTTTGCCCGAGGGACGGCGTTATCCGCTTCCGGATGATGCGCCGTGCGATATATATCCGCTCCGTAAACCCGTTCAAACGCAAGTGCCTCAGGAACAAAAGGGGGAAACGTCATGACCGACCGCGGTGAGGTGAAAGTTCGGATCGGCCCGCAGCATCCGGCTTTGAAAGAACCGGAAAGTTTTCTCATTAGCGTTCGGGGTGAAAAAATCACGGCCTCGACCGTCAAACTCGGCTACAACCATCGCGGAATCGAGAAAGCGATGGAAGAGCGCACGTACATTCAAGATTTGTATCTGGTCGAGCGTATATGCGGCATCTGCTCCCATAGTCATTCGAGCTGTTTTGTGCAAGCGGTCGAGGAGATCGCGCAGCTGGCCGTGCCCAAGCGAGCCCTTTACATTCGTACGCTCATTGGAGAGCTCGAACGGATTCATAGTCATCTCTTATGGTTGGGGGTGGCGGGGCATGAGATCGGATTCGATACGTTGCTCATGTATACGTGGCGCGACCGTGAGGTCGTCATGGATACGTTGGCGTCGCTGACTGGAAACCGCGTCAATTACGGAATCAATACGATCGGGGGTGTGCGCCGCGATCTGACTCCCGAAAAAATCGAAGCCACGCTCAAGGCCGCCGATATCCTCGAAGAGAGGACGAAATACTACATCGACGTCGCCAAAGAAGATTCGACGCTCATCGGACGGCTTTCGAACGTGGGACGCTTGACTCACGATCAGGCCGTCAAGTTCGGCACCGTCGGGCCGACCGCGCGCGCTTCCAACGTGAACGAAGACGTCCGTCGCGACGATCCTTATTTTGCTTATCCCGAGGTGACGTTTGACGTTATTGTGGACAAACATGAGGACGTGTATGGGCGCACGCTCGTGAGAGTCGGGGAGCTCATGCAGTCTTATCAAATCATCCGTCAGATTTTAAAAAACTTACCCGAGGGGCCGATCACCGTCAAAGCGCCTCGCCGGATCCCGGCGGGGGAGGCCGTCAGTCGTTATGAAGCTCCGCGCGGCGAAGATATGCATTTCGTGAAGTCCGACGGGACCGATAAGCCGGAGCGCGTGAAAGTCCGCGCCCCGACCCTGGCTAACGTGCAGGCCGTTTCCCAGATGCTTCAGGACGGCTATCTGGCGGACTTGCCGATCGTCGTTGCGGCGATCGATCCGTGTTTTTCGTGCACGGACCGGCTCATTGCCCTGCGCGGCACCGAGTCGGGAACGATGGATTGGGACACGGTGCGGCGGCGGGGGATCGAATGGCACCGCAAAAAAGGATTGGATTTCTCGCTCGTGAACCGACGTTTCGAAGAACGCGTCGAGCGTTCGTCCAAGGCGAGGTTGGGTTAAAGGATTCTATGGCATTCGTTCAACTGCTTTTATTTCCCGGGCTTGCGTTCTTATTCGTCATGGGTTTGGCGGCGGAATTTGTCGATCGCAAACTCTATGCGCGATTTCAGAACCGGGTGGGGCCTCCGTGGTTTCAACCCGCGGCTGATTTCGTGAAGCTTCTTTCGAAAGAGAACCTGATTCCCGACGCGGCCGACCGTCCGATTTTCGGTCTCATGCCGATCCTTGCGTTCGCTTCGGCGGTGACGGCTTATTTTTATGTGCCAACGCTTCGCTCGAATGCGCTTTTCTCGTTCGACGGGGATCTCATCGTCGTACTTTATTTTCTGACCATTCCAACATTGACGTTCTTCTTGGCGGGTTGGTATTCCCGATCCGCGTTCTCGATGATCGGGGCCATTCGGTCCATGATTCAGCTTTTTGCTTACGAAGTGCCGTTGTTTTTATGTCTTTTGGCGGCCGCGCTCTTGGCGGATACCTGGTCGGTGAGCGGGGTGGCGTCCTTTTACGCCAATCATCCGCCGCTGATTTTGATCAACCTGCCGGGTTTCGCCGTCTCGCTCATGGCCCTTCTCGGTAAACTCGAGAAAGTTCCGTTTGATATCCCCGAAGCCGAGACCGAGATCGTGGCGGGAAGTTTTACGGAGTACGGCGGAAAGTCGCTGGCCTTTTTCAAAGCCGCGATCAACGTCGAGATGGTCGTCGCGGCGTCGCTTTTGGCCGCGATCTTTCTTCCGTTTGGTTTCTTTGCGAATCCGATTCTTTCGGCGGTCGTCTACATCGCCAAAGTTTTCTTCATCGTTTTTCTCATCGCCCTGGCCCGATCGGTCGCAGCCCGTTTGCGTCTCGATCAAATGGTCGTGGTTTGTTGGAAGATTTTCGGCACGGTTTCATTCGGACAGATCGTGTTGAATCTTCTCGTGAAAGGGTGGGTGCCCCGATGAGGCGTCCCGGCAAGATGATTCGACAGGTGCTGGCCGATTCCGTAAAAAAGCCGGCGACGATGGATTACCCCAAGAACAAAGCCTCGATGCCCGACGGGTTTCGAGGGCGTCTGGATTTTGACGCGCCCAAGTGTGTGGGATGCAAGTTGTGCATGAAGGATTGCCCCAGCTCCGCGATCGAGATCGTCAAGGTGGGGGAAAAGAAGTTTGAAGCCAGGATTGACTTGGCCAAATGCATTTATTGCGGCCAGTGCGTCGATTCCTGCAATAAAAAAGCGCTGTGCGCCACGAACTTGTTTGAATTGGCTCGACTCAACCGCACCCAATTAAAGATTGTCCTGAGTGGCACGTTCGACGGAAACCCTGCTGAAAAATAAATTCGGTCAATCGGCCCGGATCGCCGTTCTTGGGATCGGATCGGAGCTACGCTCCGATGACGCGGCCGGAATCGTGGTGTGCCGTCTCCTGAAAGAAGCCCGCTCGAAACGGCTGGGTATTTTTGAAGGCGGAACGGCTCCCGAAAACATCACGGGGGAGCTCATCCGTTTCAAACCGGACGAACTGATTTTGGTCGATGGCGCGCATTTTTCGGGGAAGCCCGGCGAGATCCGGGTCCTCGAGCCCGACACGCTCGATGCGGTCGATTTTTCCACTCACACGCTTCCGCCCAAGATCATCGTGGATTATTTGAATCGGTCTATTTCCTGCCGATTGACGATTGTCGGCATCCAGCCCAAGTCGCTCGAAGTCTGCGGAAAGATGACCCGGGAAGTTTCTCGGAGTTGCAAAGAATTGGCGCGCGTTCTCAAGAAAGCGTGCACGGCCAAGCGAAGCCCTTCACGAAAGCCAAAGGCCTGAACATGTCTTTTTTCTCAAAAAACAGGCTTTTTTGGTTTGTGACGGCTCTGGTCGTCATTTACGTGGCGCTCCTGTTCCGCTATTTGCATTATGCCGAAAAGCGTCAGTATTCCGATTTTCGTGTTTATCACGCGACGGGCCAGCGTTTCGCCGAGCGTCAGGATATTTACGCCAGACCCGACGAATCGATCACCCCGTTCAAATATTCTCCTTTTTTTGCGATGGGTTTCGCGCCTCTTTCCGTTTTACCGATCAAGGCGGCGGCGGGCGTTTTTTTACGCTCAATTTTCTCGCGTTCATCCTGAGTCTGGTGATTGCGCGCCGGCTTCTGCCCGCCGGATCTTCGGTTCCCGTCTTTTGGCTCTACGCGATTCCCGTCCTTTTTTGTTTTCGTTTTGTGTGGGGCACCTGGAATAACGGTCAGGTTGGGCTTTGGATGGGGCTTTTGACGCTGGCTGGAGTCTATTTTGCCGAGAAGGGGAAGTCTATGCGCGCCGGCGCCTGCATCGCCGCCGCCGCCCTCATCAAATACATGCCCGTGCTTTTCATTCCTTATTTTCTTTTTCGAAAAAAGGTGAAGGCTGTCGTCGCTTCGATCTGTTTTTTTGCGGTCTTCCTGGCCGTTCCCGCGCTTTGGGTCGGGATCGACCGAGAGCGAGCTTATCTTGCTTCATGGATGCCGTCGATCAAAGAAACCTCTTACGACGACGGGTCCTGGTGGAATTTCAAAAACCAATCTTTGTATGCCTGGGTCTCGCGCTCGCTTGCGCGGGAAGCCCCCTACAACGCGACTTTGAAGTGGATCAACTACAATCAATCGAAGCTGGCGGGCCTGGCGCTTGCCGTGCTTCTTTATGCCGCCATTCTTTTGACGCGGCGCCGTTCGACGGCGGTTGATGCGGGGCTTCTTTTGATCGCGATGGTTCTTTTTAATCCCAACGCCTGGCTTCATAATTTTTGCCTGCTCATCTTGCCCGCGATGGTCATGGTTTACTATGCGCGAAACGACCGGCTCGTTCTGTCTTTGGGTGTTTTGGCGTGGATCTTTCTGAACGCGTTCAGCGAATCGCTCGTCGGGAATGCGCTCGAAAATCGGGCGGAAGAGCTATCTGTGACGACGATGGGAGCGCTGATTCTTTTTATGTCGCTTTTACGAATCCGGCAATTCCGGCGCTTGAATTCTTCCGAGGTGACTTGTGGTCAATCTCAGTAATTTCTCGTCTAACAAGTCCGCTTATTTTCGTGCTCTCTCTATAGTTTTTGCTTGCAAACGTTATCCCCACTCGAATAAGATATCTGCATCTTTTTAGACCGCCGGATGCCGTCATAAACCTTTTTTGTTCGTTGTCCAAAGCACAAGGCAGGAGATTTTGATGAAAAATGCGACTGTTCAGAAAGTTGAAACCGCCACTCTGAAGACCTTGCCGGGAGACGATTTGCGCCAGATCATGTGGCGTTTTTCGGATCGCTACGATCTCCAGATGGTGGTCCAATCGACTCGCTCGGTCGCGCGCGGCCCGGTGGCCCATCTGGTCGCCGAGGGCGGTCGCAATTCCCACGAGTGGACCGACAAAAAGGCAGGTTTATTCAAATCATTCGACGAATCGGGGATTACCACGGTATTCATCGACCCCGAATTCGGCGGGTATATTCCGGGGCCCAAAAATCTTGTATTGGGCTTGGTTGCGTTTGAGCTTGCTTGGGTCGATGCGGGTGCAGCCACGTGCAGCATGGCGAGCAATCTCGCTTTGGCTCCGATTCACGAGAAGGGGACCACCAAGCAGAAGAAATATTACATGAGCCGCTGCGTTCCGGGCGCATCCAAAGAGACTTGGCGGGGCGCTTTCGCTTTGACCGAGCCCATTCCTTATATCGGAGTCGATACGGGCGTGATCGGCGGCCGGGTCCGCGTCGCCGAGTGGAAAGAAGGCAAGGAGCCCGTTCTTCAAATCGAAAAAAGAGGCCGTTTTATCACCAATATGGCGTTCGCCAACTTTGTGACGGCTGCGGTGGATTCGGACGATCCTCGCATCAAAGGAAGCTGCATGGTGATTCTCGAGGAGACCGATCCGGGCTCTTTCGACCGCGGCGCGCCTACTCTCAAGCTGGCTCACCAGCTTTCGTCTACGCGCGATCCGATTTTCAATTTGAAGGTACCTGCCAGCCGTATTATCGGCGGTTATACGCTGAAAGACGGCGTGATCGTTCCCAACTTCAATCACGGCGAAGTGATCGAATCAGTTTTCATGCGCACTCGCGTGACGCCGGGCCTCATGACCTCGGCCAAACTTTTGTCCGCGATCGAGCCGGTGATTCGATACCATCGTCGCCGTTTCCGCGGCGCCTCTTCCAGCTCGGCCGGTACGCCGCGCTATGAGCTCGGGCTCCAGATGAAAGAGGACGCGTTGCATCGCTTGGTCGACGTATGGGCGATGGGCGAGGCGGGGGCTTCGCTCGGATTCACGATCGCTCGTCTTCTGGACGAATATGACTCCATCGAGAAAGAAAAAGAGCGTATTTTTGAGGAAAAAGGGGTCAAAGGCCCTCGGGCTCAGCTCAAGATTTTCAGGGCGAACGAAAAAGCGGCACTTGAGTATGTTTCGCTCAAAAATCAACCGGAAGGCAAACGTGACGCCAAGCGCATCGAGGCTCTCGAAAAAGATCCTCTCGTGCGTTTCATGGCCGATGATGCCATTGTCAACGTCCTGATTCCGGCCTGCAAACTGTGGAATACCGGCCAGGGCGCCACGGCGATGCGGGAAGCGGTCAGTCTCATGGGCGGGTACGGTATTACCGAGGATTGCCCCGGATTTCTACCTTATAAATGGATGGATGCGCAACTGGAAGCGACCTACGAAGGCCCCGAAGCGGTCCAACGCCGTCAGCTCTCATTCACGATGGCGCAGGATCTATTCCTCGCCCAGCTCGACGGCTGGATTTCGGAATTGCGAGGAATCGCTTCAAAAAGGCCGGGAACGGGCGCTTGCACTCTTGCCAGCGCTTTCGAGTTGTGGCGTTGGACGCTCAAACACATCCTGACTGCCAAAGACGCGGACGAAAAAGATCTGTATCAAAATCAGCGACACGGAGTGACGTTTCCTTTGGCCGATGCGTTGGCTTGGTTGGTTGCATCTCGCTGCTTCATTCTGGATGTCGTCGAACTTGCCGAAAAGGGCCCCGAAAATCCCTCGCTTGCCGAAGGAATCGAAGGTTTCGTGTCCTTTTATTCGGATTTGGCGCATACGCAAGCGGTGCGAGCGTCGGGCGAAGCGGCCCGTATTTGTGCGGAACTCGTTTTTGGTTATAATCGGCATCCGTCCTGGGACGGCGCCGATGCGTGCTGCCAAAAAGACAATCCCGAAGCGGTGGCGGCGGGTTACACCGGGTGCAAACATGCGGCCGGCAATGCCGTCGAGGAAGATGGCTCGCATGCCTTGAAGGCCGGTCCGTGCGTGCAGTTTGACGGGATGGAAACTTTCGTGCGTTTGCGCAGCAAGCTCGACGGGTGCCTGACGGGTTCGCGCTTGGCCAAAGACCGAGCGGCTTCCGCTCTGACTCAAGTCATGATCCCCGAAGCGATGGATTATCCCGCTTGACGGATTCGTCCGTGGAACGACAAACGCTTCAAGTCGACATCGCCTGCGTCGGTTTCGGACCCGCGATGGGCGGTTTTCTCACCACTCTCAACAAGGCCCTTGCCGACGATTCGTCTTTGGCGAGCCGCCGCGTACCCGGAATGCCGCTCCAGGTGTTTTGCTATGAACGCGCCGACGACATCGGTTTTGGCGTATCGGGGGTGGTGACGCGCGCCCGCGCGATTCGTCAATCTTTTCCGAATCTGGATCCTTCTCAAATCCAAATGGCGCAACCCGTCAAGCACGAGAAGGTTCTTTATTTGCTCGATCCGGTCGGGGCGAGTCGCCGTTCACGCCCTCTAAAAATCGCGGATGCGATGATCCGCGCGTTCAAGAAGATCTTACCGTATCGCGACGAGGCTTTTCAGCTTCCCATCATTCCTCCTTTTTTGAAAAAAGAAGGCGGGCTTTTGCTTTCGTTGGGTCAGTTCAATCAGTGGGTGGGTTCTCAAATCATGGGGCAAGGGCTCGTGCAGATTTGGCCGGGCACGCCCGTCAGCGAACCTCTTTTTTCGGAGGAAGGGCTGATGGGAATCCGTTTGGCCGATCAGGGCGTCGAGAAGTCAGGCGCGCCTACGGCGGGATACATGCCGGGCATGGACATCCAAGCGGAGCTCACGGTCGTCGGAGACGGCCCCGTCGGGGCGGTGGGTCGTCAGATCAACGAGCGCTTCGGAATGCCGGAAGGCCATCATCAACGGGAATGGGCAGTGGGGATGAAAATGGTCGTCGAGCTTCCGGAGAAGTGCGATCTTGAGCCCGGGCTGGTTTTGCACACCTTCGGTTACCCCGAACCCGAGATTTTCGGATTTCTCTATGTGTACGCCGATCGTTTGGCCTCTTTGGGAATTTTTGTGCCTTCTTCATTGGGCAGTCCGGTGCGAACAGCTTATCGGTATCTGCAGCATTGGATGACGCATCCCTATCTATGGAAGTATTTAAACGGCGGCAAGCTTCTCTCCTGGGGCGCGAAATCGCTTCAAGAGTCGGGTCGTCGAGGAGAGCCGTTTCTGGCGGGAGACGGATTCGCACGGATCGGCGAAGGCTCGGGCAGCACGAATGTTTTGACGGGCTCCGGTGTCGATGAGGCGTGGTTGACCGGCGTGCAGCTGGCCGAAGGCGTCGTCGAACTTTGGAAAGAAGGCAAGCCTCTTACCCGAGAAAACCTGGACAAGGCGTATGTCGAGCGTCGTCGCAAGAGTTGGCTCGACAAGGAAAGCCGCGTGGCGGAGAAAGCCCGTGACGGTTTTCAAAGGGATTTCGTCCTCGGAATGATCGGAATGGGGATGGCGGGCACGACGGGCGGTTTGCTCTCGATCCCCGGAAACGAAAAGACTCCATTCGAACGCATCTCGACGCTCGAGGCCTATTATCGGGGAAAGATTTCTCCGGAAGAGCTCGCAAAAATCAAGGAGACTTGCGCCACGCAAGGGTCGCCGCTGCATGATGCCATTTTCAATCGCTTGGGTTGGCCCGAGATTCAATTGGACGGGAAACTCCTCATTTCACATCAAGACGCGCTGCTACTCGGAGGCAAGGTCCAGGCTCCCGACGGATACGCCGATCACGTTGTTTTTCTCGACAAGTCTTTATGCCAGCGTTGCGGCGCCAAGGTTTGCATCGAGGGATGCTCGGGGCAGGCGATCACCGCCGGCGAAGGCGGGGTGCCGCAATTCGACCGTGAAAAGTGCGTGTACTGCGGGGCCTGCCTCTGGAATTGCTCTCAATCCAGGTCGGGTGACCGCGAACGCGGAAATATGGAATTTCGCGCGGGTGCGGGCGGCCTGCATTCGTCGATCAACTAAGTTTCAAGGAGGATCGTAAAAAATGGCTCAACCTTTTCATATTGTCGTGTGCGGAAGCCTCGTGCCGGATCCGCTGCAAACTCTCGAACCCGTCCAGTCCCCAACGGGACCGGCTCTCAAAAATGAAAGCATGCTGCCCTCGGTGCTCGATCCCTGGGCATCCCATGCGCTGTATGAAGCGGCGCATCTGGCAAAGGGCGCGCCCGGAAGCAAAGTTTGGCTCGTGAGCTTGGGGCCCAAAGCCAAATTGCAACAACTCATGATGACGATCGCGCAGAAAGTTCCTTTCGAATTGGTCGCGCTCGACGGAAGCGCGAGCGGGTTCACCGATTCGTTTGAAGTGGCGACGCTCTTGGCCGGAGCCATCGAAAAGATTGCCGGGCTCGACCGATCGAGGCTGCTCGTGTTCGGCGGGTGTTCTTCGGCTTCGCGGGATTCGGGAACGACCTTACAGCTCGTCGGAGAAAAGCTCGGCATTCATGATCAATTCGTCGGAGTCGATGAATTATCCATCGGCTCGGACGGCTCGATGAAAGTATTGGAGCGTATCGAAGGCGGGCAATATCAGGTGTCCGTGTGTTCGGCGCCACCCGCTGTTTTAGCGTGGGCGACGGGGAATCTTCCCGAGCCCCCGAACAATCCTCAGGTTGGGATGATGAACATGCGCGCGATCATGCCGGCTCTTCAAAAGTCGCAGCCTTCGGCGGTACCTGCCAGCGGCTTAAAGTTTGTTGCGGTCGAATTGCCGCAGCAGCAACGCCAAACCCGAATTGTGAAAGACATGCCGGTCGACGAAATCGCCAAAGAAATCGTCGCCTGGGTGAAGGGGTAAACCATGAGTCAAACCATTCTATTCATATCGCATTTGGATCAAAACGGCTTAATTCCGAAGGCAGGACTCGAGGCCCTTTCGGCCGCACTTCAGCTTTCGAAAGATATGGGGGCGGAATTGAAAGTGGGGTTGGTGGGCGAGAAGACTCAATCGGCCGCCGATTCGATCGCCGCCTGCGGGGCCAAGACGTTTTATGCGGTCGAAGGATCCGATTTCGCGGCCTCGCGCTATGCCAGCGACGCGGCGGCGATCGAAGCGCTTGCGAAAGCAGCGCAAGCCGCGCTCGTTCTCGGTCCCTCGACGGTTCGCTTCAGTCGCGCGTTTCCCGGCGCGGCGTTTCGTCTCAAGGGCCGCATCGATACGCACATCACCGGCCTTCGCGTGCAAAACGGCAAGCCCGTCGCGCAGAGGTGGTATTACCGTCAGCGCATGATGGCTTCTCTCACGCGGACGGAAACGCCCTGGTTTCTTCTG
>Ga0172375_10002283_pt1 | contig 30056 bp, 26 predicted proteins | sample LakKiv1m_FD_114537 | JGI IMG/M metagenome (GOLD analysis project Ga0172375, IMG submission 114537) | Freshwater microbial communities from Kabuno Bay, South-Kivu, Congo - kab_092012_11.1m | ecosystem: Environmental > Aquatic > Freshwater > Lake | place: Democratic Republic of the Congo... | reverse complement strand
GCCAGTATCATCTCAGCCGCCTCGCTGACGGAACCGCCACAGATGGACTGGCGACTGTTACTCGTCTCCTGAACGATCCGCCGCGCGAGGTTTTCTCGCGGGATTCTCTGCCATCCTCAATCCTTTCCCATCTCACCAGCGCAGTTACAGCGCTTAAACTGGAAGGCATCTGGATTTTTGTAGATGGTCTGGATACGCTGTTCCGCGTCTCTCCTGAACGTTTGGAGAAATTCATCGCCAATTTCTTTTCCACGCTCGATCTTTTTGAAGAGGACATCTTTGCTTTCAAGGTTGTCATTTCAAGCAAGTTGGAAGCCCGCACGCTCAAAACTCGGGGTGTCTTGACGCGCCGATTCAGTACGCATCAACTCCGCTGGAACGAAGAAGAGTTGATGCGCCTGACTGAAAAGCGCATCGCGCTCTCTACGCAGCGGGATGGCCTTTCCCTTTCCCGCTTCTGTAAAGATCTTGAATGGCTTAATTGGCTGAAGAAGTACGCAGGACTCTCACCGCGCGGCTGGCTGGAGTTGACCCGCCCGATTTTGACCGCCTATCTGGAAAAGGGGAAGCCGCTCACCCAGACCGAGTGGCTGGACGCCTACCGTCAATCCCCGCCGCCACTTCGTCTGGATCCCGAGGCGGGGCGCGTGTTCATCGGATGGGGGGAGGCGGCTGTCGCGGGAATCGGCTACAAACTCTTGCGCTACATGTACGAGAATCGCCATCGTCCGTGCAAAAAATCCGAACTTTATGAGCATGTTTATAAAGAGTTCTACAATACAGAGATTGTCGCAAAGAAAAAAGATGATAAACGAAGCACACGTATAGACTGGGAGGGGCCGTTGGACACCGCCCTGTATCGTCTGCGCCAGACGGTGGAATGGGATACACGAGACGGCGTTGCGCCACTTTACATCATCAGCGAGCGCGGTAAAGGGCAAATTCATCTTGAGAATGTTGTGTGAGAAAGTTGTGAGATGATTGGAAGGGGATGGTGAGGCAGTTGAAATGAAAAGTGTTTTTTTTTATTAGGCCATCTAGCGTTCTGGTCATATAATTACATACACGCTTTATTGACCTTAAGGTGGATTGCGCGCGGCTGGCAATGCGGATTGATATAAACTGCTTTTTTAGGCACATTTCTCCTTATGGAAAAACTCTGGCTTGCCCATTTCAATTTTCGCTTCGACCCATTTGAGCATGATGAGGCCTCGCGTGATCCCAATCTCAACCGCTATTTGATTGGGCACGAGGCTTTTTCCGTTGCCTGGAGCGAGACGCCTGCCCTGATTTTTTCTCCCCCGGGTGGAGGAAAAACTGCATTGCGAATCTCTACGGCGCGCGCCTGTTGGACGGGAGCGGGAGGAAATCAACCATTTCCCATCCATTATCATTTGTCGCGTTACTTTGAAAAAAGCAATTTTTCCACACTGGATGATCATCTTCAGAAAATTGTTCACTCATCCGCAATTGCACTGTTTTTAGCCTTTTCCTATTACCCCTTGATTTTTTTGAGATCTTCTGCATCTTTGCAAATACAGCTTATTCAATTTATTTCGACCTGGATACCTAATTTGGATTATTATCTCGAAATCCTTCGAACCACAAATCAACCGGATATCGTTGCTGCGCAAATAGATAGATCTTATATATTGCATCAAACTCCTGATGCATCTTTACTTAAATTGGCCTGCGAAAGTTTTGAGAAACGACTCTCTGAAGAAAAATTACCGATTAGCCTGTCGATTCAAAAGATCTTTGAGCGAGTGACGAATTGGATTACCAACGATCTAGGCTTTCGCGCAGTTTATGTGCTTTTGGATGGGGTGGACGGATTTCCTGAACTCGCCAAGTCGCCTAGTTTTGCAGCGCAGTCCTTGTTCAATTTATTTGCCAGCGCGCCATCCTGGACTCAGACGCGTATCTTTATCAAGGGGTTTTTGCCGTTGGAAATTCGCGATCACCTGCAGGCGCGTATCAAAAAGCAATGGCCTGCCTTTGGTCAGGTCAATTTGAAATGGGACGAGGCCATGCTGGCGGAACTGATCCGCCGACGCGTCTACGCTGCGACCGAGGGGGCGTTTGCCTCGCTAAGCGCAGTCAGCGCGCTCCCCTCAGGTCAGGACTTGGAACTCGAACTGGCGCGCGCCGTCAATCCGCTCCCGCGCGAAGCGTTGACATTGGTCAGGCAGGTATTGTTCGAGTATGAAACGCGCTGGGGCAGGAATCCGACCGTCACGAAACAAATCCAAATCGAGGATATTGAACATGCAATTGCCTGGTATCGCAACGAACAAGCCCACATCACAAAAGAACTGGCCTCCATCGCCCAGGGTTGAGGCGATAGATCCCGAGGAGAAAGCCATAATGGCAGAGACATATATTACATCGTCACCGTATGACCCAGAGAAATTTATTAATCGTGAAGAGGAAATACAGCAAATTCTCACTTTGTTGAAACAATCACAGCCGCGCGTCAGGGCAGTCGTCATAGATGGCGATCGGGGTATAGGGAAGACCTGGTTATCTTTGCATTTACAACGAACAATTTTCAAAGAAAAAATATCAGGCATCACCTCCTGGCTGTTTAGTTTATGGAGCCCTGGAGAAAATTATCGTCCCGAAGGGGAGAAGGCGCAAGCCAATGAGCGTTTTGTGCGCGAGGGCGAGCAGTTGAAACTGGATGAATTTCTTGAAATTATTATCAAAAATTTGCCGATTGAATTGCCGCCCAATTCCACTCTGGCCGACAAGGTTGATTCAATCCGCCGGTATGTTCAAAGCCATGTGGATGACCGCTTCGTTCTCATGCTCGATTCGGCCTACGAAAGCGATTGGTCTTTGATCGAACAATTGGAAACCCATATTCTCGGCAATCTTCTTACACTAAGTAATTTTTTTGTCATTGTTACAGGCCGCGGTCGTCCGTATCCGTGGAAGGTTCCTTATCTGATAGAAGCGATCCGTTTTGGGCTTGGGGAATTTACAGTAGATCAAATTAAAGAACAATTGCAGAAATTTGGTTTATCTTCCATTCTTTCGGTGAAGGATATTTTTGATATTGGACAGGGCTGGCCGCTCTTTACTGAACATCTGGCACACGCAAAGGATCGCGCCGAAGCGTTGGATATTGCCGCCAGAATATTTTTCCTTGTTGTGCCTGCAACAGTGCGTAAGAAAATCCGTCTTTATTTTGAATCTCTGTCTCCATTGGAAGGTTTTGGCGAAAGCGAAGCCACCCTAATGGTGAAAACGTATGAGAAGGGTGAAACACTAGACGGGCGCACCATTTGTAAGGAAATGAATGAGACCCATCTTATCTCTTGGAAAGACGGCCGCTATGTTATCAACCAGCCGGTGCAAAATATATTGTGCCGATATTTGCAAAATCGAAAAAAGAATGATTGGATTCGATTGAACTGCGTAGCTTATCGTCACTTTGAGAAACAGTATAATGAACCGAGTTTGAAACGCTTCCAGTCTTTTTTTGAAAACAGAATGGAAGCCCATAAAAAATCCTTGTCTGAAGCAGGTATCCGCGATCTGCGAACTTGCACTGCGGATGAAATGATGGAGGCGAAATGACTTCCTTCTTTGCCGAACAATACGGTCTAAATGCAACTCTCGAACTGGTCGGGCGACAATCACTTCTGGAACACTTCGAGAGCATTGTACGCAATCCGTCGAAGTCCCCTAAATTAGTTTTTCTTTATGGACTGGGCGGCATTGGCAAGACGCGCCTGCTTAAGGAAATTTTGGAGTCAGCACGCACCGTATCCGATTGTCGTGTTGCGGATGAGGTACTGGACTTTTATCATATCATGCTTCATACTCCCATTGGCTTGACCAATGCGGTTTTTGAGATGCTCTCATCGCCGTTCGATTGTTTTAATGCTTATAAGGCGACTTACGATACTCTTAATCGCGCTCTCTTGGGTGGCAATGTGACCGAATTGGAAAATTTGCGTGACGATACCCTGAATACGTTTGATAAGGATTTGAAACGCCTAAGTGTTAAAAATCGCGTGGTTCTAGCCCTTGACACGGTGGAACGAATTGTTTATGGTTTGGCTGGCTGGACAGATGAAATCCCTCTGGCAGAATCTTGGAAATGGTTTGTTCAACGATTGGGTGATTGGCAAAATGTAATTGTCTTTGTTGCTGGACGAGAAGAGGCGCGCCCTGCAATTGAGCAGATCAAAGCCAAACATCCATCACTGATTGAAGAAATAGAGATTGGCCCATTCAGCGAGGAAGAAAGTCTCGAATACTTTTCAAAAAAAGCATGCGAATTAAAAGAAGAGGGTTCAAACCAGCTTGGCATGCGCTTGGAAAACTTGCCTGATGACATCAAACGCAATGCCCACACATATTCGCAAGGCCGTCCAATTCTTCTTGCCCTGCTGGTAGATTATTTGAGCTTTCCGGGGGTGAATGGGATTCCTGATGTGCTGCGGCAAGCACCGCATCAGCTGTCACCCGAAGAATCTACTCGTCGTTTTGAAGAGGCTTTGTTCGCTCGCCTTAAGGAAGGCGAAATGGGCGAAACTTTGATTGCACTAGGGCGAGTTCCCAAAGGGGCGGATGAAGAAATGTTATCCAAGTTGCTTGCAAAAGATGGACGGCCATTGTCGATTCAAGAAGCCAGCAAACGATTAAAGGAAGTACAAAATTTCTCAGTGGTCAAGATCCGCCCCCATGATCAACGTGTCTTTTTACATGATGAGATGTACGCTTTTCTACAGAGATATGTTTTTAATTCGCCTTATGATGCCGACTTGCAGAATGCGACTTTTGAGGCCATTAAGACCCATTACCAAGAGCTCTGTCAAAGGATCATTCAAGAGCTGAATAAGCGATATGCGCCTCTGGAAGAAAAAGGCAACCAGATAAACGATAAGGATAAAGAAAAGTTAAATGAAGTACATACTCAATATCAGTCCTTGCTGGTAGAGATCATGTATTATCATCTGCGTTATGACCTTGATCGCGGCTTTCGTACGTATTATCGCTATTCTCACGAGGCCACCCTTGCTCGAAACGAGTTGATGGATTTGCAATTGCAGGCCGAGTTGCTCTCTTATCTTAGTAGACCACCTACACCGATAGTTGAAAAAGATATACCGGTTAATTTGATAGTTGAAAGTCTAAAAATCAAGCCTATTTCGCGCGCTTGGGCATTCAGCAAGCACACGGAAGGGCTTGCAAAGGGCCATTATCTGATTGATGAGGTGGAATCAGAATGGCGTTCTCACTTTCCGCCATTGTTGGCCGCCTTGCATGTCTGGACAGCCAGTCTTCATATTATGCGTGGCAGAAAAGAAGAGGACGATTTTGTAGAGGCTGAAAAACACCTTGCCGAAGTGTATTTTTTGCTACCAGAAAAGCAGATTGCACGCCCATTTGGGGATTTAGTATATCCTGATACTCTTTTGTGGTATGAAAAAGCAGTTTCTGCGTTGGCGCATCGCGTACATGGTTATCTCAAGCGTGTACAGGGTTTATTGAAAAATGTGGTGGCAGAATACCAGAAAGCAATTGAGCTATTGCGTGAAGTTAATTTACTTATTGAGATGGCGACCGTTTCCAATGATATGGGTTTTGCTCAAGCAGAACTAGGCGAGTGGCATGATGGCCGTGCAAATGTGGAAGATGCACTTATTCTGCGGCGAGAACTTGGGCAGCGAGTTCCCGTTGCGTTGAGCTTGAATACACTGGCTTCTATTGATGTACGTGAGGGACAAGATTACTCTTCTGCACGCGAGAAGTCCCAACAAGCCTTGACCATCTTTCGCTCTTTTTCCCATAAACGCGGTATTGGAATGGCACTGGTCACACTTGCAGAAGCTACACGCCGTCAAGCTGGTTTGACAGCGCTTCTTGGTGTTGAGGAACGAATAAGTTTGTTGCGAGAAGCGCGGGATTATGCCCGAGAGGCAATCACTTGTTTTCAGGAAGTGGAGGAAATTCCTAGGCAGGTTGATGCCTTGATTGAGGTTGGATGTGCTTGTCGCGATTGGGCTTTTTGGTTGCAGGATTTTCCTCGTCCCGGTGATAATATCGAAAAAATCTCAAAAGAGAGTAGAGATGCTCTTAAGCAGGCGGTTAACCTAGCTGCCGGGACTGGCTATTTACTTCATCGCCAACTAGACGCACTTGTCAATCTCGCATGGCTGGATTACTACAAACTTAAATCAGACGAAACGATTACAGAAAATCATCCTATTCATACCCTGATCGCAGAAATAGAAGAAACGTTTCCGAATGATGATGAGATGTTAAAACAGCCTCAGGTCTGGGCTCAGAAAGGTAAGTTGTTTGTTCTTAAGGGACACCTTGCATATCGGCATTTGAAGCAACAGCGTCAAAGGGAGCCCAAGGGGATTTCCCTGGCTGTTAACGAGATTTTGCGGGAAATTGCCACAAATTATGCCCTTGGACTGGATTACAGCCAACGCTTTACCGATGACTCACAGGGCATTCGTCAGGCTAAGAAAGGCATTTCACAACGTCTCAAAGACTTGAATGCTGCTGAATTGCAAATAATTTGTGATCGGATCAAAGAACTTTACCCGTCTAAAGCCCCATTAATTCAAAGGTTCTTGAATAATCGAGGACTTTGGCGGGGGGGCTAAAACAACACGGTGCCTTACAATCGGTTTAAACATAGCGACTCGAGATACTATAAAAGTCGCTATGTTTTTGCGCTTTAAATCCTGTATAATTAGAAGTGCTGGAAGGGAGGTAGTATGGACACTATGGTCCTACTCGTCGGGGACTCGCGTCGCTACGAGGAAGATGATTGTGCGTGTTCGCATAATCTGGCGGGAGTCCGAAAGAAAGTACAAATCGAGGGGTTGCGCTTGCACGCTGGGGGCGATGCGCTAAAAACTGTATCAATTAATTCACGGTTTCAGATCATTGCTCGTTTGAATACACAAGGGGGCATGGTGGTTCTTGGTCCGCCTGGTCAACGCGTGTTGGATGCATTTACCAATCCGAGTACAGTGGCAGATGCAATCAGCCGGTTGGCGGATTTATCTGCCGTGCAAGCGGTGAAGGTTGTGCAACGACTTGCTACTTTGGGCTTGCTCCAGCCTGCTGACAACGATTGTGCCTGTGTGACGGAGGACGATTGTGGCCCAGCGGCCTTCTCCCCCCTCACCTCCTGGCTCCACCTCACCGACCGCTGTAACCTGCGCTGTGACTACTGTTACCTCCCCCACGTCCGCGAGGACATGTCTCCCGAAACAGGCCGCGCCGCAATTGAGGCCACCTTCCGCTCGGCAATTGCCAACGGCTTCAAACAAGTGAAATTGAAATACGCGGGCGGCGAGCCGTTGTTAAGTTTCCCGCTGATCGTGGAATTGCACCAGTATGCCCAAACTCTAGCGGATCAGCATGGACTTGAACTGGAAGGCGTGGTCTTGAGCAACGGGACCCTGCTCACTCCAGCGATGGTCGAGACCCTCAAATCTCTCGGCTTGCGACTGATGATTTCCCTCGATGGACTTGCTCAACATCACGATATGCATCGCCGTTATGCGGGCGGACGCGGTTCGTTCGCGGATGTGGCCGAAGCGGTGGGCTTGGCGCTTGCCAATGGCTTGACGCCCAACATCTCTGTCACCGTCAGCAGCCGCACGGCGGATGGACTTCCCGATGTCATGGCGTGGATATTGGAACGTGGGTTGTCGTTCAGCCTGAATTTCTACCGCGAGAATGAACTTTCGGCTTCGTACGAGGACATGCGGCTGGATGAAGAAAAAATCATCACCGGCATGTTGGCCGCATTCAAGGTCATTGAGAACAACCCGCCGCGCCGACCCTTCCTCGGCGGGATCATTGACCGCGCCAACCTGTCCGCTTCGCACACGCATACCTGCGGGGTGGGGCAGAATTACCTGGTCTTTGATCAGCACGGACAGGTTGCCAAGTGCCAGATGCACATCCGCAAGCCGATCACGGATGTTCACGTGGCTGACCCGCTGGCAGTTATTCGCGCAGACCAAGTCGGGATTCAAAACATTTCGGTGGAAGAGAAGGAAGGTTGCAAGACCTGCGAATGGAAATATTGGTGCGCGGGTGGCTGTCCGCTGGCAACACATCGGGCTACGGGACGCTATGATGTCAAGTCACCGAATTGCAACATTTATAAGGCGCTTTTTCCCGAGGCCTTGCGATTGGAGGGGCTTCGCCTTTTGAAGTACGCGGATGACCCTGAAGTAGTGATGCAGTTGTAGAATCAAAAAGCGGCTCTCATCGAGCCGCCCTTTTGGTTAATGATGATCCAGATATTTCAACCCCGACCCGGTATTGAATAAAACGATCCGTTCATCGGGATGCACCCAGCCTGAATTCGCCAGTTCTTTCAGGGCGGCGAGGGTTGCCGCGCCTTCGGGGGCGGAGAAAATACCCTCGGCCCTTGCCAATTGACTTTGGGCTTCCATGATGGAAACATCGTCGACGGCAATGGCTGTGCCTTTGCTTGCGCGGAGGTCTTCGAGGATGATGCGGTCGGCAAAACTTTTCGGCACGCGCAGGCCGGAGGCGATGGTGGAGGCGTTGATCCAGAAATCGCAAAATTGGGCGTTGTTTTGGAAGGCCTTGACAACCGGCGCGCATCCTTCCGCCTGCACGGAGACCATGCGCGGGCGTTTGGTGTTTTTCAGCCAGCCAAGTTGTTCGAGTTCATCGAAGGCTTTCCACATCCCCACGAGACCCGTCCCGCCGCCGGTGGGGTAGATGATGACATCGGGCAGTTCCCAGTCGAAGTGTTCGGCCAGTTCGTATCCCATGATCTTCTTGCCTTCGGTGCGGTACGGTTCCTTGAAGGTGGAAACGTCGAACCAGCCATCCTCGCGCGCTTTGATGCCGGCCATGCCGGCCGCGTCGCTGATGAGGCCGTCCACCAAAACCACTTCCGCGCCCGCGATTCGGCTTTCCTCGATGTTCGCAATGGGCGTGTCCCTGGGCATGTAGATCAGCGCCCGCATCCCCGCACGCGCGGCGTAGGCCGCCATGGCCCCCCCGGCGTTCCCGGCGGTTGGGATGATGACCTTTTGGATGCCCAGTTCCTTTGCCTTCGATATGGCGGCGGACAGCCCGCGCGCCTTGAATGAACCGGTCGGATTACTGCTTTCGTCTTTTACAAAAAGATTGGATAGTCCCAGTGTTTTTCCCACTCCCGGCAGTTTCAATAATGCCGTGTCTCCCTCGCCCAATGAGATCATATTTTGCGGATCGAGCACGGGAAGCAATTCATGCCAGCGCCACATTCCCTTTTGGCGGCTGTGGACTTCATCGCGGTCCACGTGCTGGCGGGCGGCGCTCAAGTCGTAATTGACCAGGAGCGGCGCCTGGCAATCCGGGCAAAAGGTGTGAATCTCGGATGCGGAAAATAGCGCACTGCAATCCGAGCATTGCAGGTCGGCGGCATAGGTCACTTTGCCGGGATTTGTTAAATTATTTGGCATTGGATATTGTCACGTTTGTGTGAAGTCATCTTGTGCCTTCTATGATTTTTGAGGCGCGGGGACGAATGCCTCGACGCGCGCCCAAAGTTCGCGGATGTTGATCGGTTTCGACATGTACACATCGCGCCCGGCGCTGAGGGCTTTTTCCGCATCGCCTCTCAGGGCGTTGGCGGTGATGGCAATGATCGGCACGTACGTCAACTTGTGCTTGCCGCTATGACGCAGTCTGTGCGCCACTTCGTAGCCGTCGATGTCGGGCAGGTTGATATCCAGCAGGGGAATCGGTGGACGGGTTTGCGCCCCCGCCTGTTTCGCCCGGTCGATTTCATCCCGCGTGAAGTGATGGAAGGTATTAAAAGCCACGATGAGTGCGCCCAGGTTGTGTTCGCCTTCGTGGGACGCGCCTGGGGCTTCGTTTTCATTCCCGGGATTGTAGCATTCTCGGAAGCGGGGTCAGGCATTCGTAGCCACCTTGCAAGGGTTTACTTCGCGTATTCGGTAGCCCTGGTTTCCCGTATCACGGTTACGCGGATCTGTCCCGGATATTGCATGGTTTCTTCGATCTTTTTCGCGACATCGCGTGCCAGCCTGGCGGATGCAAGGTCGTCGATCGAATCGGGCTTGACGAGGATGCGCACCTCGCGCCCGGCCTGGATGGCAAAGGCCTGTTGCACGCCTTCAAAGGAGATTGCCATTTCCTCGAGAGTGCGGATACGTTTGATGTAGGCTTCGAGGTCTTCACGGCGGGCGCCGGGGCGCGCACCGGAGATGGCGTCCGCCGCCTCTGCAATGACGGACTCGACTGTTTCCTGGTCCACTTCGTGGTGGTGGGATGCAATTGCATTGACGACCACCGGATGCACGCCGTAGCGTTTGCAAAATTCCGCGCCGAGGCCGGCGTGCGTGCCGTCCTGGTTGTGATCCATGGCCTTGCCGATGTCGTGAAGGAACCCGCCCTGTTTGGACCATTCCACGTTTGCGCCGATTTCCGCGGCAAGGATGCCCGCCAGTTTGGCGACTTCCACTGCATGGGCCAGTTGATTCTGCCCGTAGGATGTGCGGAACTTCAAGCGTCCCATCATGCGCAGTACTTCGGGATGCAGGCCGGTGATGCTGGCATCGTAAGCCGCCTGTTCGCCCGATTCGTTGATGATTTTCTCGACGGCCTTTGTCTCATCTTCGACGATCTTCTCGATGTGCGCCGGATGAATGCGGCCATCCAGAATTAATTTGGCAAGCGCGCGGCGTCCAATTTCACGGCGCACCGAGTCGAAGCAGGAGACGGTGACGGAATCGGGGGTATCGTCCACGATCACGTCCACGCCCGCGGCCTGCTCGAAGGCCTTGATGTTGCGTCCGTTGCGGCCCACGATGCGGCCTTTCATTTCCTCGTTGGGCAGGGTGACCACCGCGCGGGTCACTTCCGCCACATGTTCGGAAGCCACGCGCTGGATGGCGTCTGCAATTAACTTGCGGGCGCGCTTTTCGCCCTCCTCGCGCGCTTCCGCTTCGATCTGGCGGATGATGCGCACCATGTCGCCGCGCGCTTCCTTTTCCACGGCCGCGAACAGGTCCTTGCGCGCGTCTTCCTGGGTCATTTGCGCGATATGTTCGAGTTTTTTCACCTGTTCTTCATGGAGTTTGTCGATTTCGTTGCCGCGCCGGTCCACCTGCGATTGGCGTTTATTCAAGGCCTGTTCGCGTTGCTCGAGTTTCTCGATGCGGTTATCCAATTCGGTACGGCGTTTGTCGAGGCGGTCGGTTTCCTTGTTCAATTCGATGCGGCGCTCCTTGATTTCCATCTCGGAGGCCTGCACGATCTTGGTTGCGCTTTCACGCGACTGTCTTTCGATCAGGCGCGCCTGTTCGTTGGCGACTTTCAGGATATTGTCTGCTTTTTCCTGCTGGGCTTTCGCGGCGCGGTCGGCTTGATACCTATGAAACAGATACCCGGCTGCGACGCCCACAGCGAGCGCCAGTACATCGATCAATAGGTTGAGCGGGTTCATGCTATGTCCTCATCTTCAAAGTTTTTGTGTTGTGCGTCTGCCTGGGTCTCGTTCCAGACCCTGCTGACAACGGGCGCGATGATTGTATATGGGAAGCCGCGGCGGGCAAGAAACTCGGACAATTTCCTTCGGAACTCGTTCCATTCCAGGCCCTTGAGCCTGTTGACCCTTTTCCGGGCCGCATCATGGGCCAGGGCCTCTTCGTCCACCCCCGAGACGGCGGAGGCGATGGTCTCGTCGTCGAGTCCTTTTTGTCTTAGTTCCATAACAAGCGCCCGGCGGCTGCGCGGGCGGAAGGTGTTGCGGTTTTCCACCCACGTTTGGGCAAATTGATTGTCGTTGGCAAGCCCTTCCCGTCTCAATTTTTCGAGGGTTTCCCCGATTACTGTTTCAGGGATTTCATGCTTGCGCAGGTTCTGCCGTATTTCAGATTCGGAGCGGGCGCGGTAACTCAGGTAAAGCATGGCCTGCAGGTAGGCCCGTTCACGCGCGTCCTCCGCTTGAAGTTTTGCAATTTTCTCGTCGCTCAACTCCTGGCCCGGTGTTAGCCAGGCGGCTACGATGCGTGCCAGTCCGAAGGCAAATTCCCCGTCGAGGTGGATATTCACCCGGTTGGGGTTGTTTCTTTGCGCTTCGATGGCGGTTATTTTTCGCATTTAAAGCACACAGCCGAAGGACCGTCGGTTTGGCCTCGGCTGTGGAAAATAATCTGGGTTTTTCCGACCCGTCCCCAGGTCCCGCGCGAGGCGGGTGGGGAATAAGTCAAAGAACCGTGACGGGTGCTATGTCACGTTCGGCACAGGGGGTGGCGAAGTCAGTCCACGTGTCAAGAGTTGAATCCTAAAACGACTTCCTGAAGAACTCCCAAACTGGGGGAGGTTCGTGCGCGAATTCCAGAGTAGTTTCAAGCCAGGCCGCATGGGCGGCGGAAGGTTCGTATCCAAACTTGCTTATCTGTTCGATTATACTTGAATTTTAAGAATTGTTAACATTATTTTCTGGCAATTTAGGGGGGGGATATTTGTACAAAATTATGACAAATGGAACTAGGTGGAACCCTGGAGTTGTGCAATAATCAGGCAACTGTATTTTGAAATCACTGGAGGCTATATGGCTAAAATCACGCGTGAAGATGCCCTCGAATATCATCGCCTGAAGGGCAAACCTGGCAAGATTGAGGTTGTTCCAACGAAACCCATGGATACCCAGCGCGACCTGAGCCTGGCGTACACGCCCGGTGTGGCTGTGCCGGTGCTGGAGATCGAGAAGGACCCTGAACTGGCCTACGAATACACCTCGAAGGGAAACCTGGTGGCCGTCATCTCGAATGGCACGGCCATTTTGGGCCTCGGCGACCGCGGCGCTTTGGCGGGCAAACCTGTCATGGAGGGCAAGGGTGTCCTGTTCAAGAAGTTCGCGGATGTGGACGTTTTTGACATCGAGGTGAATTCCCACGATCCCGATGAGATCATCAAGGTGGTGGCGGCGATCTCCCCGACGTTTGGCGGCATCAATCTTGAAGATATCAAGGCTCCCGAGTGTTTCTACATCGAGGAGGAACTCAAGAAGATGCTGGATATTCCCGTTTTCCACGATGACCAGCATGGGACGGCCATCATCTCCTCGGCAGGGCTGGCGAACGCGTTGGAACTGGCCGGCAAGAAGCATGGCGAGATTCGCGTGGTGATTTCGGGGGCGGGTGCCTCTGCCATCTCGTGTGCGGAACTGGCTATTCGCTGGGGCGTGAAGCGCGAGAACATCATGATGTGCGACAGCAAGGGGGTTGTCCACAGCGGGCGCACCGACCTGAACAAGTACAAACAACGCTTTGCCATCGACACGGACGCGCGCACCCTGGCCGATGCGATACGCGGCGCCGATGTGTTCTACGGTCTCTCGGTTGCGAATGTGATGACACCGGACATGGTCAAGTCCATGGCGAAGGACCCGATCATTTTTGCGATGGCAAATCCCGACCCCGAGATCAATCCCGACCTGGCAAAATCCGTCCGCAAGGATTTGATCATTGCCACTGGCCGTTCGGATTACACCAACCAGATCAACAACGTTTTGGGCTTCCCGTTCATCTTCCGCGGCGCGCTGGATGTACGCGCCCGCGCCATCAACGAGGAGATGAAGTTTGCCGCATCCCAGGCCCTCGCCGCATTGACCAAGGAAGATGTGCCGGATTCCGTCCTGCGCGCGTACGGCGTGAGCAGCCTGAAATTTGGCCGCGAATACATCATCCCGAAACCGCTCGACTCGCGCGTGCTGTTGTGGGAGGCGCCTGCCGTTGCCGGGATGGCCATGGAAACCGGCGTGGCGCGCAAGAAGGTCGATATTGAAGAATATCGGGAGCAGTTGGCGTATCGCCAGGGCAAGGGCGAGCAGGTGCGTTACTTCTTCCAGAACAAGGCGCGTTCCTCAGGCGGAACAAAGCGGCTTGTTTTTGCGGAAGGGGAGGAGCCCAAGGTAATTCGCGCTGCCGTGCAGGTGATGGAAGAGAAGATTGCAGTGCCGATCCTGCTTGGCCGTCCCGAAGTGATTCAGAAGAAAATGCAGGAACTTGGCCTGTCCAATTCCCTTGAGATTGTCGATCCGTTCAACTTCGAAAAACACGAACGATACGCGCAGGCCTATCACGAGATTCGGGCGCGCAAAGGCGTGACCATGGCGATTGCGATGAAACGTGTGCGCGACGTCAATATTCTCGGCTCCATGATGGTCAAGATGGGCGACGCGGATGCGTTCGTCTCCGGCCTGACCTACGAATATCCCGACGTGATTCGCCCCGCGCTGCGGATTCATCACACGGCTCCGGACACTGCGCGCGCCGCGGGCGTGTACATTATGATAGTGGATGACCGCGTATATCTCTTCACGGATGCAACGGTCAACATCGAACCGACGGCGGAGGACCTGGCCGAGATAGCCTGCCTCGCCGCGAACTTTGCCAGGAAACTCGAAATCGAGCCGCGCGTGGCCTTCCTCTCATTCTCGAACTTCGGTTCCACGCCGCACCCGCTTTCAGAAAAGGTTGCCAGGGCCGTGCAGATCGTCAAAGAGAAGTGCCCGGACTTTATCTATGACGGTGAGATGCAGGCGGATACCGCGGTTGTGTCCGAAATCGTGGAGGAGCGTTACCCGTTCAGCGCCGTCAAGGATGCCAACGTGCTGGTCTTCCCGTCGCTCGAGTCCGCAAACATCGCATACAAACTGCTGTCCCGCCTGGGCAATGCAAAGGCGATCGGCCCGATCCTGTTGGGCATGGGCGCACCGGTGCATGTTTTGCAGACCGGTGATGATGTCAGCGCCATCGTGCAAATCGCCTCGGTCGCGGTGATGGATGCGATGGGGCGCGAGGAAGTTAAGAAGGAAGCAAAGGGAAAGAAGAAGAAGTAGGGAGAAACGCATAAAACGCAGGAGAGGGCTTGAGGAATCTCGGGCCCTCTCTTTTTGTTCAAGTGTATAATCCACCGGAACATGCAAAAAGTTTTCGGCCCATACTTCAAATTGTTTTTTGTGTTCTTTGCGATTGGCGCGGGGGTGATGCTTGCTTCAGGTTTTTACATGAACTTTCACGCGGCGGGAATAGATTTTTGGGGCATTCTATATTACGGCCGCCATATGACGCTGGCTGAACCGGAATCCCTCTACAATGGATTTTTCCCGGTTGGATATGCCTGGCTGATTGGACAACTGCCCTTCACGTACGTGCTTCCGCTGGCGTATATTCTCAATGCGCTGCTCGCGGGACTTTTCACCGCCTCCGTTTCGACGCTGGTCGCTTCGACCCGCTCCATTCCCGGTGCATGGATCGCCTGCTTTGCTTCGATTGCGGCGCCCTTTTTGTTTCGCAACGCGATTACGCTCGGCCCTGATATTGGAAGCGCCGCATTTACTGCGTTTGCCGTGTTCCTGCTCTGGCGCGATCGCCTGGAGAACGCCCCGCAAGCCCCGCACGATTTGCGCTCCATTCTGACAGGCGTTTCGCTGGGGCTTGCATTCCTGTGGCGCACTCATGCCATCGTTTCAGCCGCCGCGATATTTCTTGGCTATTTCCTGTTCGCGGGGATTCGTCCATTTCGTTCGCGTATATGGATGGTCCTTGTGTTTGGTTTATTTGTTTCCGTGCAGGTGACCGTAAACCTGCTTTCAGGGCATGGAGTCCTGGAGACATCCCAGGCCTATAACATATACAAGTTATTCCATTATATAGATGTGACCCATCCTCCCACACCGGCAGAGGTGGAAAATTTTTCATTAATGGAAACCATACGAAACGATCCCTGGAATTCCCTGCGGGCGTATGGATTGCCATTCGGCAACCTTCTTTTTTATGCCTGGCCCGCTTTTGCCTGTTTCCTGCTTGCCCCAAAAGGACGCATCTCCAGGTTCGCGTTATTTTTGACCCTGTTCGTGTTGCTCTATGCAATTCCCGTAGCACTGGGAGACAGCGCCCGTGCACCGGTCATTCTGATGGGTGCCTACGCGTCCGCACTCGGGCTTTTGGTCGCGGTGTTGGACGGGCATGTAAAAAAACTCTTCAATCCAGGCAAATGGGGGACGGTGATTGTTGTTGTCCTGTTTATCGCGGCAGGTTTCAAAACTTTCCGCGGCTGGGTCGTTCAGGACCTGGACTTTGTCCGAACCAATCGGAATGAACGCCATGGATTGGGGCTGATCGAACAGGTGTTGGTTTTTCACGGCATGGAATCCCCAACCGAGGTATTTGCCGACCGTTATGATTTTTATACGCCCGGTGTCATGCCTTATCGGCCGCGCCAGATCGGTGGTTTGGTTCAGGATTGGTTTTGGGGATTCAGTGACGAATTTCCCCCCTGCCAAACGATTCGTGGGATTCCTTTTCTGCCGCCTGCAAGGAGCAGGGGGTCCGCTTTCTGGTTCTTTCGCCGAACAGTGTTTATCGCGGTGACATTTTCCCGCCAATTTACCGTCAAGAGGTGGATATCGATGCGTTTGGGTTGCAATTTATCGCCCAAAGGGGAAATATCAGGATATATAAATTTAGATAACTGATGTTACACGTCGTTCCGCAAGCCAGCCCAATCCCAACTGCATCCCACTACGCATTGCCAGGGTAACTGGCATTCACTTCCTTTATTTTTGCCTTCACTTCCTCGAGCAGTTCCCGCGTAATATCCTCCTCCAGTTGAGACAGGTCGTTCATCTCTTCCGGGTCATTTTTCACGTCGAACAACTTTACGAGTTCCCCTCCATTGATTTCCGAATAGCCGAAGTAATAATGTAGTTTGTAATGTCCCTTGACGATTGCTATGGATGCCTGTAAAAGCGGATCTGTGACTTCAGCGTTGTACGAGCGGACAGCGTATATGCTTCTATTTGCGGATATATCTGCCTGTTGATAAGGCGGAAGGAGGATGCCTTCATCCCATTGCGGCCGTGGATAACCGGATAGATGTGCCAGCGTCGGCAAAAGGTCAACCGCGCTGGTTGGTTCATGAATGTTTCTTTGTTCTGTCGCCCCTGGTTCGAATATCAAAAGCGGGATGCGGAGTAAAGGTTCATAGAGTGAGTCGGTTACATGTCCTGCGGTGCCGCGTTCGAACATCTCTCCGTGGTCCGAAGTCAGCACAAGGATGGTGTTTTCAGATTCTCCGATACTTTCAAGCATGTCAACCATCCTGCCAAATTCCCGATCCACATAAAGGATAAACTCATCGTAATATTGCCGCAACAAATCGGCGTTTTTATCCCGGTCCTTTGCAAAAACGTCGGCTGGTTTGTCAACGGACTTGTAGCCGTCGTTGCGGAACAGCCCCAGAAATTCACTGTGAGTTCTGTAGGGGTCGTGGGGGGGGAGGAAATGGAAATAGCCAAACACAGGGCCGGGCGTCGAATGGATTCGATCTACGACCCAATCGATGGCATGTTCCAATAAGAATCCTCCGTCTGCCCGTGCGGTGGGTAATCCCCTGGGGAATTGTGATTCATATTCGGAGGAATACCTTTCTTCCAATGCTGATATGAGCCTGGAGAGGAACAATGAATAGGCATACCCCTCCTGCTGGACCTTGATATTCCGAACCCAACTGACCGAGGCAATGTCCCGGTCATTTGGGAATAATTTTTGTACCAGCCTGTCAGACGAGAACAGGGTTAACTGTTCGCGCGGGATCCATTCGTCGATGTAATCTTTGAATTGGTCGAAAAGGGTGTTCACCCATTCATTGTGGGAATATGCGATGCGATGATGATCTTTGAAAACAGTAAATATATTGCGATCTGCGTAATCGGGCGAAACAATCCCGTTGGGTTTCAGCGCGCGATGTGTCCATGGCACAGTTCCTGTCAGGAGGGATGCCGTACCGGGGGTGGTGAAATTACTGCTGGCATAATGATTGTGATAAATCGTGGCTCGTTCTGCAAGCCTGGCAATGTTGGGCGTGGTGTTTCTTGCATATCCATGCAGGGATATGTTGTATGCGGATAGGGCGTCAAAAACAACCACAATAACGTTTTTTTTATCGGACTGCAAGCCAAAGGTGTTATACACTTTTGAAGAAAACCACCCAAGCGGAAGCATTCCAGCCAGTTTGAGAAAATCGCGTCTATTCATAAGGCGGGGTCTCATGTTGTTCCCTTTAAATGTTCCTGGCAAGGATGGTGATCAAAGCGGCAAGGTCAAGCAACAGGTAAAACAAGGTTAATAAGGAAATCCTGTCGATTAAGTCGAGCATAATGCTTGATATTCTTTCGCTCTTGTAAATCATAAGGATTGGCAAAACCACTGATGGAACGACAAAAGCCAGGGTTATCGCGTATATATATCTCAGGGGGTGAGCGGAACTGGCTAAAAAAACTGAAATTGCGCCTGGAATATTCCAGTTTTGCAGGGTGTATAACTGACTTGTCATTGCCCAGATGGCAAGCACAATAAATAACGTACCTGTAATCGCCAGCCGTTTATTTCTTCCCCATCGTAAGGGGATTAACATCCCGCCCAACAGGGCAAGTGGAAATAAAAAAAGACTTTCAAGAAAAGCAAATATTAATCCATAGGAAACCACCCCGATTGCGTCCCAGAAATTGGTGCGCTCGGCAACCCAGGATATGTCGCGAAAAGACAATAACAATGCCCACAAATGAAGGGGGAAAGCGCAAACAAGGAAGAGAAACCATGAATCCTGTTTGGAGTAGTACTTCTTCTCTTCACGCGGCATTCTAACATCTCCCAATATTGAAATAAGCGTTGAATATGATGGCAACAAAAAGCGCGGAGTAATTTGCACCGCGCTTTCCAGAAAACCGTTTTACTCCGAGCCTTCGCTCTTCGTTGGCTTGCTTTCCTTGGGAACGCTTTCTTTTGCAGATTCCGCCTTTTTTGTGCCGGATGTGTCTCCCGAAGGGGACTTGTGATCGGTCGCGTAGAAGCCTGAACCCTTGAAGATCACCTTGGTCGGCGTAATGACCTTCTTCAATGCCTTCTTGCGGCATTCAGGGCAGGTCTTGAGTGGGGCATCGTGGAATGATTGCTGACGTTCAAATTGCACGCCACACGATTCACAACGATAAGTATAAACGGGCATTTCGGAACTCCTTGCTTGTGCCGCACCTGCGGTACTTGTCTTGCTCTTTATTTTTGAAACTATGAAATATTATAGCGCGCATAAGGGGGATGGACAAGGGACGCGCGGCGGCATGTTATAATTTTCTAACATTTAGAGAGGTTCCATGCTGAAAATCGAAATTGTCTATTGCGCGGTTTGACATTACACCGGCCGGGCCGTGGGCCTGGCGGATGACCTGCTCAGGCAGTTCGAGCACGTTATTGCATCAGTGGCATTAATTCCCTCGGGCGGGGGCAGGTTCGAGGTCAGTGTGAACGGGAAACTCATCTACTCGAAACTCCAGACGCATCGTCATGCAGAAGCGGGCGAGGTGATTGGTCTGGTGAACAAAATCATCGAAGGCTAGGGCGGGATGGCATCCTGCCCCATGCAAAAAGGATAAGCGAATGGCAAAGAAAGGCCGTGTTTTTTCGGGCGCGCGTCCCACAGGACGCCAGCATTTGGGGAATTATCTTGGCGCGATCAAGAATTACGTTGCGTTGCAGGATGACTATGATTGCGTTTATTGCATTGTGGATGTGCATGCGCTGACGACGGTTGAGACAACGGGGAATTTGAAAGAGAACACCTTTGAGATGGCGCTCGACTGGCTTGCCGCAGGGATACGCCCCGAAGACTCGACTTTGTTTGTGCAGTCGCATGTCCCGCAGGTGATGGAGCTGCATACCTATCTCTCGATGGTTACGCAATTCGGCAAGTTGACCGACCTGCCGACGTTCAAGGAAAAGGTCCGCCAGCAGCCCGAAAATGTGAATTACGGTTTGGTGGGCTATCCGGTGTTAATGACTGCCGACATTGTGCTCTACAAAACGGACGTGGTGCCGGTGGGCATTGACCAGGCTCCGCATGTCGAATTTGCGCGCGAGATCGTGCGTTCGTTCAATTATCGCTACAACACAAAAGTATTGGTCGAGCCGCAGGTGAAACATACCGAAGTGCCCAAGGTTGTTGGAATTGACGGCAGGGATAAAATGGGCAAGAGTTTGAACAACCATATCGAACTTGCTTCCACGCCCGAAGAGACCGTCAAGCGCGTCAGGGAAATGGTCACAGACCCGAACCGCGCCAAACGAACCGACCCCGGCAACCCGGATATTTGCAATGTCTTTTCCATGCACAAAATCTTTTCGCCGCAGGAAGAGATCGACATGATCAATACCGAATGCCGCAGGGCAGGCATTGGCTGCGTGGATTGCAAGGCGCGTTTTGCCGCGAATTTGAACAGGCACCTTGAGCCGTTCCGGGCCAGGCGGGCCGAGTTTGCCACCAGGCCGGGTTATGTTCAGGATGTGCTGGAAGATGGAGCCAGGCGCGCCCGCACCATTGCCGAGCAGACCATGATCGAAGTGCGCGCGGCGATGCAACTTCCATGACTGATGTTACGCAGCGTCCCGAAGGTTTGGGCGGAAAGCAAGCCTAAATTACGGGAACCCTGCGGTCAACTCAGGGCAAGCCTTCGGGACGTTCTGTGTAAATGGATTTCCGTGGCGAGGATTTTGAATTCGTCTTTCGTTGAGGAAGATATGCGGGTTTTGCTTCAGCGTGTCTCCCAGGCCAGTGTGACTGTGGAAAACCAGGTCATTGCCAAAATTGGAAAAGGCCTGTTGATTCTGCTTGGCATTGGCCAGGCGGATGGGGAGGAACAGGTGACTTTTCTCGCCGGGAAAGTTGCAAATTTGCGCGTCTTCGAGGATAAGCAGGGAAAAACGAATTTGTCCGTGCTGGATGTGGGGGGCGAGGCGATTGTGGTCTCGCAATTTACGCTCTATGCCGATGCGCGCAAGGGACGGCGCCCCTCGTTTACGGATGCCGCCCTTCCCGAAATTGCAGAACCCCTCGTCTCGCGCTTCGTCGAACGATTGAACGCGCACGGCGTACCGACTCGGGCGGGGAAATTTGGCGCGCACATGGAAGTTGAGATTCATAACAACGGGCCGGTTACGATCTGGCTGGAACAATCATAATGATGGACAGAAGGAAACCCAACGCCATCCAGCGGGTACTTCATCGCTTCCTGATGTTGAAACCCGTAACGTTCATCCTTGCCCCGATTCTTCACCGCCTCGACACACAATTGTGGAAATTAAACGGCGGTCGTTTCTCGCTGACGAGCGCGCTGGCCGGCCTGCCCACCTTACAAATAACGACGATTGGGGCAAAGAGCAAACTGCCGCGCACACTTCCGCTGGTGGGTCTTGTAGATGGCGACAAGATCATCCTGATCGCGTCCAACTTCGGGCAGGGTTGTCATCCCGCCTGGTATCACAATCTCAAAGCCAACCCGGAATGCCGGGTGCAGGTCAATGGAATTGAAAAAACATATCGGGCGCGCGAGACGGAGGGGCAGGAACGTGAGCGTTATTGGAAGATGGCCGTTTCGATTTACGCGGGATACGCCGCTTATAAAATCAACGCCGGTGAACGCCGCATCCCCGTGATGGCGCTTGAACCGGGACAATGACGGCACGCGGCAGGCGGCATTGTCGCTGGTGCATCCCGGTTAAAATCAATGAAAATATTGCTTGAATCCTGAAAATATGATAAAGTAAGCCCGTACGATGCAAGTAGGTTTTCGTTGTGGAAGTAATAAAGACGATGGCTCAAAGCAACGCTTTTGGGCTGTTTTGTTTAATGACCACCCGACGGAAGGCATACTGCGTCACCTAATTTTTTTTGCTAGGAGGCAAAAATGTCAGAACGTGTCGTCGGTACGGTCAAGTGGTTCAATGGTTCGAAGGGTTATGGCTTCATCGCTCGCGATGGCGGCCCGGACGTCTTCGTCCACTTCAGCGCCATTCAAGGCGACGGTTTCAAGAACCTTGAAGAAGGCCAGAAGGTGGAATTCACCATCGAACAGGGCCCCAAAGGTTTGCAGGCCGCCAACGTCGTAATTCTCTAATTACGCAGTGACCAGGATCGCCCCGTCCTCAAAGGACGGGGCGATTTTTATTTTGGAAATTGCCCCCCGCAGGTTTTATCGAAGTGATTTGGATTTTCCGCCAAACCGGCGGGACGTTTTGATCACAGCGCCTCGCGCGGGACCCACAGACTGGCATCCATTTGAACGGCCATGGCTCCCGCTGAAAGCATATCCGTTACATCCTTCTCCGTCCAGACGCCTCCCGCGCCGATGACCGGGATTCCAATGCGCGCGGCAGAGTGGACCAATTCCAGCGCCTGTGGGAACAAGGATTGCCCATAGAGTCTGCCGGTGGTTAATTGCATATCGTCCATGGGAATTGTCCCGCGCGGCGCCGATAGACTGATTGCATTTGCGCCATTTTGAATCAAGCGCGGCCCAAGCGACAAAACCTGTTCGTATGGCAGGGAAAAGATCAGCGGCAGTTCGCCGAGACACATTTCAAGTGTCAGCAGCAGAATGTCATTGGAAAGCAGGGGCGCAAACCCAAGTTCAACCGCCGTCACGTTTTCGACCCCTTCGAGCGTCCGCGTCATGTGTTGTGTTTCTTCCGGGCGGTCCGCCATCAAATGGACAATGATCGGGAGTTCCGCGCGCTCCCAGCGTGAGGCATGTTTCTTTATCACAGACGAGAGACCCGGGTTGGGCAGGCCCGAGTGCAGCAGAAAACCGCCCGGGTATTCGATCACAGCCGGTTGGCTGGCTGGCAGGCGCGGGCGCAGGGAGATCGGATTTGTCACAAACGCGCCGAATGAATCCCAGTTGAGTCCCATGCGAGGGTCGGGGGCGAATCCCAGAGTCCCTGCCGCGTTCATGAGGGGTTTGCGGAAATAAAGGTCGCGTTTCATTTAGGAAAACCCTCCCCCGTTTTGGGGGAGGGCGGGGGTTACGCGGTCTCGATCAGTCCCATCGCCTGCAACATCTCTTCGTTGCTGGCAAACTTGAATTCCTCCAGCCCGCGTTGGGCGGCTTCCTTGGCCTCGACTGCTTCGAGGCGCTTAATATCATCCTTTGTGACAATGGGTTTGCCGAGGCTCTTCACCTTTGTGGCAACGGCTCCCGTGTCGGCGCTCGTGACCTGCTTCGATTGCAGGTATTCCCAGACCGCCTTGGAAGCGTTTGTTCCGTCCTTGCGCGCATACCCCACGAGGCCGTCGCTGGCCTTGCGCGACCATCCCCCGACGAACACATCTTCGAAGGTCGACTCATAGGATTTGGCGTCAACGGGATACTTCGGTTCGGGGTTTTTTACGAACTCGTTCCACTCGACCGGCAGGCCGAAGGTGTTGTCCACTTTGTCGCCGATGGCGAAGATGACCGTTTCCACATCCAGGGTTCGTTTGTTCCCCGTGCCTTTGGCCTTGGTCTCCCCATCCTTCAATGCCAGGGTGTTATCTTCGAGTTCGAGTTTGGTCAGCAGGCCGTTCCCGCCGAGCATTTGCACGGGCGAGACCAGGAACTCGAAGCGAAATCGCGTGCCGGAGGTGCGCTCTTCCGCTTTCGGGAGGGCTTCCAAAATCGAAGCGCGCGCCGCAGCAGGATCCTGGTTGACCGCCTGCATGACCGGGGTCACGCGTGCAATTTCCTTGTCCAGGGTGTCCAGGTCCAGGTTGACGATGATGTGTTCCATTTCCTTTTTGTCGAACTTGACCTCGGCGGGGCCGCGCCGCACCACTGCAATGACTTCCTCCACTTTTTCCTCGCGAATCAAATAGCGCGCGATATCTGCCATTACGTTGCCGGCGCCGACCACCGCGCAGCGTTTGCCAAAGCGGAAATTCTTTTTGCTGAAGGGTGGAAGTTTATTGTAGAAGTAGACCACATCCTTGGCGTGATATACGCCTTCGAGATCTTCACCCGGCAGGCCAAGCCATTTCGTGCCTTGCGCGCCGGCGGTCACGAGAATCGCCTGAAACCCGAAAGCGCGCAGGTTATCGAGAGTCAAATCGCCCTGCGCTCCGATCGAGACATTGCCGTAGTAATCAATGTTGGGATTTTCCAACACTTGCCGGAATTGTTTGCGAAGCCCCTCTTTCATGGTATGTTTGGCCGGGTAAATTCCATACTCGGCCAACCCGCCCGGTTTGATATCACGATTGAACAAGACCACGCGTGCCCCTTGCATGGCCAGTTCCCGTGCGCCGAATAAGCCCGCAGGCCCGGCGCCAATCACGGCTACGAAGTATGCATTCTGCATTGACACAACTCCTCCTTCATTATTTAGACAAAAACAGTCAGATTATAGTTGGAAAACCTGTGACGAACAAGCAGGCCGTTTTCCTCCGCCTGCTTTATTATTCTACAAATTTTCCCACATGAATTTCCAGTGTGATTCATCACATTCTTCAGTTTTGCCATTGGGCAGTATATCTATGCTAAGATTAGGCATTCATTTGCTGATGAGGAGGCCCTATGACCGACGAGCCTAAAAATGATCCGCGCAGCCGCTTTCGCCGCCTGCTGGGTAATTATGCCAGGCCCATTGAGAAAAAACTCTCGATTATGACCCGCCTTCCCCAAAAAGGTGAGGCTTCCAGTCCAATACCCAGGGAAGAGAACAAAAAGAAACCTGCGTCGCGCGCGAAGGCGGAGACTGCTCCAAAACGCATCGAGCGTGCTCCAGAGGAGGTCATTGCCGGCACAAAGGAAACAAAGGGAATCAAACTCGATTTTGGGCCTCCGTTTTGGACAATCACAGGCATTTTGTCCCTTGCGGTAAATGCCGTCCTGATCGCGTTTTTGCTGGGATTGCTCCTCAATGTGGGTACGCTGAACGCGGCAGCCATGAAAAAGATGGGACTGGACCTGGTCAAAGGGCTGTACACAAATTTTGAAAAAATGGAGGTTGCCCATATCAGGGCAAATATTCCGGTCCAAACGACCATTCCAGTGAAATTCGACCTCCAACTCCACCAGCAGACCAATGTCGTTTTGACCGAAAGCGTCGAGATCAGAAATGCCACGGTGACTGTGCAGACTGGCGGCTTGAATATCGTCAACGCGCTCACGACCATTCAACTGCCCAAAGGGACAATTCTGCCGGTGGAGTTAAACCTGACCGTCCCTGTCGACACAACCGTGCCGGTTACCCTGGATGTGCCGGTTGACATCAATATGTCCGATACCGATTTAAACGTACCGTTTCGTGATTTACAGACGGTCTTTCGGCCTTATTATTGCCTGCTGGATCCCGAAGCCTTGAGTCTTGGCAACCAGCCTATTTGTAAATAGGGATTAGCGTATTTACCTTGTCACGGAGATGAATGAAAAACTCAGTTATCCAAACCACCCTCAGGAATGGCTTGAAAGTTCTGCTCAAGGAAATCCACACAGCGCCCCTGATCTCCTCGTGGATGTGGTATCGCGTTGGTTCACGCGATGAAGTCACGGGCAGGACCGGCATCTCGCACTGGACCGAGCACATGCAGTTCAAAGGCACGCCGCAATTCCCCGCGTCCGTGCTGGATAAAGCCATCTCGCGCGAGGGCGGCACATGGAATGCCTTCACCTTTCTGGATTGGACCACCTATTACGAGACCCTGCCGGCCGAGAAAATTGACCTGGCCCTGCGCCTTGAAGCCGACCGCATGGTCAATAGTTTGTTCGACGAAAAGGAAGTCGGCTCGGAGCGGACAGTCATCATTTCCGAGCGCGAAGGCAGTGAGAATGAGCCGTTATTCAGGCTGGGCGAGGCGATTCAGCAAACAGCATTTCGTGTGCATCCCTATCATCATGAAGTCATTGGCGATATGGTGGACCTGCATTCCATAACGCGTGGTGATCTATATGATCACTACCGCACGTATTATGTGCCGGGTAACGCGGTCATGGCGGTGGCCGGGGATTTCGATACCAAAGCCATGCTGGCTCGCATCAGGGAATTATATGAGCCGATCCCGGCCGGGAAGGTGCCCCCGCGTTTGTCACGGCCGGAGCCGCAGCAACGGGGCGAAATCAGTCTGACGGTCGAGGGGCCGGGCGAGACGACCTACGTGCAGGCCGCATATCGTTTCCCGAACGCGTCTCACGAGGATTTCTTCCCGCTGGCTGTTTTGGATAGCCTCCTGGCGGGGCCAAGCAACCTGAACATGTTTGGCGGCGGAATTTCCAACAAGACGTCCCGCCTCTATCGCGCCCTGGTGGATAAGGAATATGCTGTGAGCATCTCCGGCGGTTCCGCCGCAACAATCGATCCCTTTCTCTATACATTTACACTGACGGTTCATCCAAATCGCACGCCTGCTGTTACCCTGGCTGCACTGGATGCGGAATTGCAAAAGGTTCAGGAGGAATTGGTCACCAGGGCTGAAATTGCACGCGCCATCAAACAGGCGCGCGCAATCTTTGCATATGGCAGCGAGAACATTACCAACCAGGCCTTCTGGCTTGGTTATGCGGAAATGTTCGCCAGTTATGATTGGTTCCTCTCCTATCTGGACAGACTCTCGAAAGTGACAGTCAAGGATGTTCAGCGTGTTGCACGTGAATATTTCAAACCTTCGAGCCGGGTGGTGGGCACATATATTCCGGTGACCGGGGAGGTGAGACGTGCGTAACAAAAAGGTCCTGTCGTATGATTTTTTGAACCGCGAAATCAACCTGGCGGTGTCCGCCCGCAAGTCGCCGGTCTCAGGCCCGCGATCCCTGCCCGGTCCCGAGGATATTTATCGCGCGGTGTTGCCCAACGGCATCACAGTCCTGGCGCGTTCGAACTTCAACAGCCCGTCGATTTCAATGAGCGGGTACCTTCCAGCAGGGGCGATTTCTGAATCGGATGAAAAACTTGGGCTTGCTGATTTTGTCTCCTCCGCGCTGATGCGCGGGACACGGAAGCGCACGTTTGATTCTCTCTATGGAGAACTTGAGGCTGTCGGTGCGAGCCTCGGCTTTGATTCCGGCGTCCACACCACAAGTTTCGGCGGGCGTTCCCTTGCCGAGGATTTGCCGCTCCTGCTTGAATTGCTTTCGGATGCCTTGCGTGAACCGGTCTTTCCCAAAGCCGAAATCGAGAAACTGCGCGCGCAATTATTGACCGGCCTGTCCATCCGGGCGCAGGATACATCCGATATGGCCTCCTTGATATTCGACCAGGTCCTTTTCGATGGACATCCTTACAGCAGGCCGGGTGATGGATTCCCTGAGACGATCCGGGCGATCTCACGCAGGGACCTTGTCGATTTTCATCATCTCCATTTTGGACCGAGGGGCATGGTCGTTGCCATTGTGGGAGGAATCGAACCGAAGAAGGCTGTCGAGCAGGTGCAGCGCGCATTAGGCGGGTGGCATGTCAAAGGTCAGGCGGAAGCGCCGCTCATGCCGCAGTTGCGCCCCCTGGATAAGACGGTTAAACGTCACCATAGGATTGCAGGTAAATCACAATCCGACCTGGTGATTGGCACGATTGGCCCGTGTCGAAAAGACCCGGAATTCTACGCCGCCTCCCTGGGTAATTCTGTGCTGGGCCAGTTTGGAATGATGGGACGTATCGGTGATGTGGTACGCGAGAAGTCCGGGCTGGCGTATTACGCATATTCGAGCCTGAGTGCCGGGGTTGGGCCTGGTGCATGGGAGGTAAGCGCCGGTGTGAATCCGAGGAATGTTGGCAAGGCTTTGGGCCTGATCGAGAAGGAATTGAAACGTTTTGTGAAATCCGGCGTCACGAAGGATGAACTGGCTGACAGCAAGGCAAATTATATTGGACGCCTGCCCCTGTCGCTTGAGTCCAATGGAGGTGTGGCCGGCGCACTGCTGGGGATCGAGCGTTACGATCTTGGGCTGGATTATTACCAGCGTTATTTTGATCTTGTGCGAGCAGTCAATCTTGAAAACGTGCTCGAAGCCGCGCAAAAATACATTGATCCTGAGCGTTTGGTAGTTGCAACGTCAGGTCCGTAAGACGATGATTCTGCGAACCGGTGTCGACCTGATTGAAATCTCCCGTATCAGGGAAACAACTGCGCGGCAGGGAAAACGCTTCCTCGAGCGTGTTTACACGCGTGGAGAGTTGGAATACTGCCGGGATAACCATGCGTCGCTGGCCGCGCGCTTCGCCGCCAAGGAGGCTGTCTCCAAGGCCCTGGGTTGCGGGATTGGCGAGGTCAGTTGGCAGGAGATTGAAATTTCCGTGGATGAGAGCCATGCACCGATATTGATCCTGCACGGCGCGGCGGAAACAAAAGCGAAGGAAGTGGGATTGAGTACCTGGTCAATTAGTCTGAGTCATACACAGGAACATGCGATTGCTTTTGTGGTGGCTGTCGGGTAAAAAAACAGGTCACGTTTCAGACGTGACCTGTTTTCATCTATTGCTGGTCTTCGACGCCAATCCAAAGGTGGCCGGGTAAAACAGGCCGGTAGGAACGGATTGTAAGTTTTCCCATCTCCGTCTGCTTTTGATTTACATCCATCATGCTTGGGTGCACTAGACACAGGTCAGGCAGGCGCCCGTATTTTTGGCGGTAGTAATCCATTGCCTTTTGAATCTTTACGCTCAAAGTTGTGCGCGGATCGTTGTCAAACCAGAGCATTCCTGTGTGCATGTGTAATCCTTTCCCGGGTCGTACATCAATCGGAAGCCGGTATCCAGAAATTCAACCAGTTGTTGCCTTCGCGCATGGTGAATTGCGAACCTGCGATCAAATCATCCAGCGCGATATCTGACAAACCTGTGGCGAATTTTGTGTCATCTGCATTCTGAATATGACCGAATAAACGCGTACGGAAGAAGCCAAGCCATTCATCCACGTTTTTGGCGCGGCCTGCATTCAATGTGACAATTGGCCAAACCTGGCGGCTCGGCCCTCGCAGGAGCAGCCAGCGCAGGTTTTGTACTGCTTCTCGGCTGAATCTGGTGGCGGATTCGAAATCGTCGATCAACAATAATACAGATTGCTTCTCACCCTTGTTGTTGTGCGCCCATGAGACGAGTGAAAACAACAGGTCTTGCGAGGATGAATTATCGGACGGATAAATTCCGGCGCAGTTTTGATATTCCTGATACTCTGTCCATTCATCGGGGTGACTTGAAATGACGGCAAATTGCACATCAGAGGGGGTGTGCAACAGTTCAACGGCACGCGCCACGGTTTGCAGGAGCATGGTTTTGCCGCTGGTTGAATCGCCGGTAACCAGAAGCGGGCCGGGAATCGGATCACGTAGATTCAATAACACGGGCAACCCGTCCTCGGCCAAACCGAGGAACAATGCTTCGCGCGGAAGAGGCGCGCTCAAAGAGAGAATCTCTCTCAAAGACGGCTGGGCAATTGTCGGCGGGGTCTGGCGCGACGACGTTTCTTCGACGGCCAATTCCGTCAAGGCTTCAAGCATGAGGGCGAAGCGATTGGCATGTGTCATATTAGAACACCTGTTCTAATTATACATGGGGCAATGGTGGATGTCAAGGGTGGGAATTTGCGTGCAATCGTTCCAGGAGTCTCTTCGCAAATTGCATAATCATCTTGACGATGTGCCTGAGTTTGGTATAATCGGCCTGCTTAAAAGGCCGCGCCGACGTAGCTCAATCGGCAGAGCACCCGCCTTGTAAGCGGGCGGTTACGAGTTCGATTCTCGTCGTCGGCTTTTGAGATTGGTAAATGTTGACATCCGCATTTGCGTGCGGTGCAAGTGTTCCTGATTGAAGAAGGTTGGTCGGCAACCCGCAAGCAACAATTTAGCATGGGCAGTTACCCAAGTGGCCAAAGGGGACTGACTGTAAATCAGTTGTCAGAAGACTTCGGAGGTTCGAATCCTTCACTGCCCACTCCCCCATAAACGGGGAAATAATACAGCACGTCAAGCCCACGTAGCTCAGTCGGCAGAGCACGTTCTTGGTAAGAACGGGGTCATGGGTTCAAATCCCATCGTGGGCTCAGTTGCTGAAACAGCATTCTTGTGAATATAAAAAGGAGATCGAGAGATGGCGAAGCAAAAATTTGATCGTTCGAAGCCGCACTTGAATGTGGGGACGATGGGGCACATCGACCACGGCAAGACCACATTGACGGCGGCGATCACGAAGGTATCGCAGATGTTGGGGAAG
>Ga0172375_10002279_pt1 | contig 30102 bp, 26 predicted proteins | sample LakKiv1m_FD_114537 | JGI IMG/M metagenome (GOLD analysis project Ga0172375, IMG submission 114537) | Freshwater microbial communities from Kabuno Bay, South-Kivu, Congo - kab_092012_11.1m | ecosystem: Environmental > Aquatic > Freshwater > Lake | place: Democratic Republic of the Congo... | reverse complement strand
TGGTCGGTGTCCAATTAACTGTAAAATCACTACTTAGAGGAATTGTCGTTGGGGAAACAGTAACAACGGTGGTATCATCTTGAACCGTAAAGTAGCGACTTCGCTCATAAGAACCCGTTAAACCGCATAGCGGGTTGCCGTCGCAATTCATCGCCACTACTAGATAATCGGTTTGGCCGACAAATTTTTGCGGGATAGCTTGTAAACTAATAGGAGAATTCTGGCTCGCGTTAGAGATTGGACTAGTGTTTATTTTGGTACAATTGTTCGCTGAAGTTACTCCTTGACAGATATAAACATCAACATTAGCTGAGCCAAAACCTCGAGGTTCCCAATAAACTCGGCCGCTATCTGATTGAGACCAGTTTTCCCCACCAGTAAGAAGAACGGTGCTGCCAATTTTTATCACCCGGACGCTAAGGGCAGAAGAATCTAGGCTAAAGATTTGATTAGATCTAACAAACCTAGATAGCAATTTCTCTCCCTTTGGCCCAATTAGTAATTGAAGTTTGCTCCCGGTCACACTCGTGCTCCACGTCTCCGGCACCCAAAGGAATGGGAAGTCCATCGAGGAGACGCTGGCCCCCGTGTCTTGAGTCGCCGGATTCATTTGATAGCAATTATTATTCGTGATTGTGCCAGCGGCCGTTTCTTTACAAAGATAAATGTCCACCGCCAAATAATCTCCCTTAATAAAGTAAGCCGGATTCCAGACTAAGCGGCGTTTCTCTCCCCGCTGCCAAGCACTCCCTGTCCAAGTTGAGCCAGTCGCACCCGTTTGCGCATTAATTGTTTTGATATCAACATTGGCGGTAATGGGAGCTTGCGTATTGATGTTAACGATTCCGCTTGAAGCGCAAACGCCAGTTGAAGCTGGGATTCCGCCAAGAAGCGAGGCCGTCGGGCAAACCTTGATTACCGTTTGACCATCACGGACAGAAAGCGTGTTAGCAAGGACGTTAGCTGGCAAGATTGGGTCATCTAAAAGGGCGGTGCCAGTATTATTGCCAGTGCCCGAAGGAACAAGAATTAAAGGATTGCCCGAAGCATCGGCAAACGGAGTACAAGCACCGGTACTTGGATGACAAAAACTAAGAGAGACCGTCTTGACTGCTGTAGTAAAATTGCGATAAACCCAAGAGACAACGCGCGACTGCCCCGCCGTCCAAGGCAAATTAGCAACCGAAACGCTGGAGACAGTCGGCCGAGTCGCCGGCGTTAGAGTAAAATTTCTGCTTCGTTGGAAGGCTCCCGTTAAACCACAAAGCGGATTACCGTCACAATTCATCGTCGCCACCAAATAGACTAAATTGCCAACAAAGGAAGTCGGCGCAGATTCCAAGTTAATTTTATAGAGATTATTATTCTTGTTAATCAGATCTCCATTCAATTTAGAACAATTGCTCGCTGAAGTTGCTCCTTTGCAGATATAGAAATCAATATTGGTTGAACCAAAACCGGCCGGAACCCAGCCAAGCAGTTTTTGATCGCCCTGTTTCCAATTGCCACCAGTGAATTCTAATGAATTACTCGGATTGATAATCGAAAGTGGATAGGAAGACAGGCTAAAATTCTTAGTTGCAACAAAATCACTCAGTTTAGTACCCCCAACTGGCCCAACCGCCAGATAAAAAATCTTCATTGCTGGTATCGTCTGATCGGCAGGGCCAGTTGAAGTAAATGACTCAGGCACCCAGACGAATGGATAATCAACACTAGAATACTTAGCATCGAGCGCATAGGTTGACGGGGTCATTTTGGTGCAATCAGCCACATTTTTGATATCAGTCGCGCCATTTTTACAAAGATAAACATCAACCGAAGTAACACCAGGCTTAATAAAATAATTAGGATTCCAAACCAGGCGACGAGTCTCGCCTTTTCTCCAAATAACCCCGGTCCAGTCAGCACCGTTAGTTTGGACAATTTTAACCCCATGATTGATAACCGGAACAATGATGGTAACATTTATGACGCTTGAGACCGTTTGAGTGCGACCAAATAAATTGGTGCAAGCTAAAGAAAAAGTGTAAATTCCGCCCGTGTTAAAACTAATCGAACTAGGAATTATCGAAGTACCCGTAACATCCCATTGACTAAATTGTAAGTCGCCATCGGTCCAACCAGCAACGGTTGCACCAACTGGCGCGGTCAAATTCTTGGTGCAATTGAGAGCTAACTCAGCATTAGCTGAACCAAACCCCGGTTGAGTGGCCGAAAATGTCAATGGCACAGTTGCCCCACCATCAATAACCAGTTCCCCGGTCGATAAACCATTGACGAGGATTGAGGTATTGAACGATTGATCTGGGATCGCTTTTGCCTGCTTGGGTTTAGGAGCGGGTACCGGCAAGACACGGCTTCTTGCCATTGCCAAAGCAGAGTTGGAACTAATAATCACCGTCTTTTTGGGTGGCACGGTCGCAACCGCCCCCGATTGTGTTTCGGTCGAGCGTGATTGGGAAATTAATTTATTAAATTGCGCGGTCAATTGCTCTAAACGCAATTGTAATTGACTAAGGAGCGAGGCGTCTGTAGCTAAGGGGATAATAGCCAAAGCAGCAATTAAAGCGACCCCGGCCAGTGATTTTTTATAATTCATAAAGAATAAATAAAACTAACAAAAGTGGCTAAATTTGATAATAAAACTCGACGCTTTTATTTTAGCACAAACAGAGACCTGGTAATAATCCAGTTATCCACTAAGTTAAATTAGTAAGTTACTAGTTAATTTATCGAGAACAAACAACAGAAAACGAGTCGGCACCACTGCTACAACCAATAACCCAAGAATTCGCATCTAATGGGAAAGATCGATTCAAACGTTCGCTGGTACAGTTTGCTCCGCCAGAGATAATTCTTGGGTAATTAACTGGACAAGTTATTTTGCAATAATTATTTGAATAACCACCAGTACTGCAATTATAATTTGTTGAGCCACCAGGATTAACAGTTATATCTGATGGGAAACTATATTCGGCAGACCCACTGCCACTACAAACACCATCCTGGCAAACGTGCTTCATAGTAACGAATTGATGATCGCTAAGTCTTGCCCAGACAGCGTAACCTGTCCCATTTGAAGTCAGAACGAGACCATCTCCGCCCCCCCCTAAAGCAAAACCTTGGCCGTCTGAATTGGGGATATAAAGTCTCTTTGGGATAGAAACAACACTGTTAGCCTGTAAAATAAGAGCATCTTCATTGGCCATATTCGGCCCTTGATTTTTAAAAACCAGCTTACTATTATTAAGAGCCATAATCCATTTGTTTGTGCCATCGCTACTGATATTGATAGCCCCAGATACAGAAGCATTTCCGGCCACTTCTAACCTATTGGTTGTTGGTGCCGTGCCAACCCCAACGTTACCAGCGTTATAATAGATACCCGATCCACTGGTTAGCCATTGAGATGGGCCACCACTTCCACCATCGCCGATTTGGCTTAAACATTTGCCGGCCGCGCAAACATCGGTTAGCGCATAAATCTTCCCATCGCTAGTAAGCTGGACCTTAGGGTTGAATTGACGCCCAAAGAGACCAACAAGAGGATCAACTCCGTTTAAGCGATAACCGGTACCACTATCATTCAAGAAAGTCAGACCATAATTCCCAAGAGAAGTCGTCCATTTCGCCCCATCAACATCGCCTAGCCACGAAACACCGGCTGACTGTGTTCCGGTGGTAATCCGACCATAAGGTAAGGTCAGACTACCGTTAACATTAACGTCATCAAACAAATTAATCTTATATGGCCGGGCGGAAGAGGCGCCACCAATCAAATTTAAAGCGTTACTACCATAAATAATCTTACCAGCGTCACTAAATTTCGTTAGACCAACTCCCAATTCTAAAGTATTGCCACCATTAAGATAGATACCATTTGTAGTTAGAGAGTTAGCCAACAGGGCGCCATTGACATCAAGTTTAGTGCCCGCCGTAGGAGAATTAGTACCAATCCCAACACTCCCCGTCGAGGTAATCCGCATTCGTTCGTTACTAGTTGCCCCGCCACCAGTTGTAAAGACAATGCCGCCGGTACCCCCAGTACCTGCCGAGATGTTTAACATATTGGCAAGACCGGAAGCGCTTGGCCCATTCATTGCCACCGCCCCAGGTGTTCCTCCAGCCATAAGACGGAGAGATGCCCAGCCACTACCGCTATCGTTCTTTATTGTCTGTCGAACAGGACCAGAGGCAACATTACCGACGACAGATAATCTATCCTTACCCGCTTCAACTGGCGTTGTCCCGCCAATTACCACGTCACGACTGACAGTTGTCGGATAAATTTTGTTGTTAGTTGTATCTTCAGTCCAACCGTTGGTTAAGGACGAGATTGGTTTAACCCCAACCAGACCGCTTCTGCTCATAAACAATGGTCCTTCGGTCGTACTATCAGTGTTTGGCTTATTGATTAAAAGACCAACCGAAGTGGTAAAATTAGGATTCTGGGTTGGACCGAGGGTAAGAAGATCTGTTGGAGTTTTTAAAGAGACCATTGTTCCGGTCTTGCTCCAAAGTTCAACCCCGCTCCCCGGTTTTACCACTACCGTACCATTAGCATTCATGTATAAATTGCCAACCGCAGACGGCAAATTATCTCCAGCAACTTTTATCTTTAGCCCAGTTGAAGTAGAGGGATCACTAGTGCCAGCAGTCGTACCAACGGTTAGTTTATCAGCAAAGAGGGAGCCATTACCGCTCGAACGAACATAAACTTGCTGTGAGCCCAAAGTATCAATATTAGCGCCACCACGAACGTCCAGTGATAAACCCGGGCTTTGCGTTATTGGGTTAGTCCCTAAGACAACCTTATCACCAATGGTTATTGGTGAGAGAATCGAACGAGTGGGTTCATAAGTTTCGGTCTTTCTATTCCACCAGACATTGCTCCCGGTAGTACCCGAAGATAGACATTTTTGATTAGGTATCGTTCCAGAACAAATATAACCCTTGGCATGGACATTGCCTGCCCCACCTAAGACCTCTAAAGCCAGATCCCCTTGGATGGTACCAGTCGTCCCAATCCCCACCTGACCGGTATGATTTACCACAAAAGTCGAAGGGTTAGCGCCATTCGGAGTAACCTTAAAGATATTTGTTGCTCCACCAGAAGAAACATTCACCGTCCCACCATCATTGCTCAAATTACTCGTGGCGACCCAAGCGGTACCATTATGACGTAAGGTCTGATTAGCTGTCCCCGCCGGCAAAGAACTACCACCACCGACACTATAATCAGTCGCGCCAATCGTAACCGAGGTTAAGGGGGTCAAGCCACTACCACCTGGATTGGCAACAACATTAGCCCCGGTGACTGGGCTACAAGAACCAGGACCAGAACAAGTATAAACTTGCGAGGCATAAAGATTCTTCCACCGCATCGTTGGTGAACCAAGGCTATAATTATTGTCAACATCAGGACCCACATCACCGCCAATTTGAAGTTTAAATGTATTTGGATTATTTGTTCCAACTCCTACATTGCCAGTATTCGTATTATAGATATTCGTGCCATTGTTTGCCCAACTACTACCACTACTGATAGTACTCAAACATTTCTCGACTTCATCAGCTTGATTATAAGTAGTGCAGACATCGCCCGCGCTGGCAAATTTGCCACTTCGATTTATCGAAAAGACTTGACCAGTCATATGATTCCAACCTTGGAGAAAGAGAGAGTTGGCCGCTCCCGCTTGGCCAGACAGAGCAATTTGCAAGCCCGTGCGCGCCCTAGTGTTTTGCCCTGAATCGGTTAAACCTAACATGGTAGCCGTATTATTGTTACCCGTGCCACCATTTACCCTCAAGCTATCATAGACAGTAACCAATCGACGGCCGATATTACCAGAACCAAAAATTGAAAAGATACCGGCTGATCCCGAGAGTTGTGAGCCGATTAAATTTTTAACCGTCAAATACGCGTTCGTCGGTAATTTATTGATGACCGTCCCTAGACCATAAACATCAAGAAGACCTTTTTTTTCTTGACCAACAATCCCGGTATTAATTGGTGATTGGCAACCCTCGCGATAATCCGGATTGGATTCACCGCCGACCGTTGTATCCCAACAATTGACAGTCGTTGGGTCACCAGCAGGGGCCTCCTCCCAGACAGCCCAAACAAAACCGGCCGGAACCAAGGAGACAAGAAGGGTTAGGATAACTAGTCTTTTTAATGTCTTTATCATATTTTAATGTTTTAGCGATTATTTAAAGCGTCAATCATGGCCTTGTTTTCGGCTGGGGTAGGAGGAGCGGTATCCTCAACGCGATTATTTAAAGCATCAATCATGGCCTTGTTTTCGGCTGGGGTAGGAGGAGCGGTATCCTCAACGCGATTATTTAAAGCATCAATCATGGCCTTGTTTTCGGCTGGGGTAAGCGAATTATTTACCGGTAATTTTTGATTAGAATTTTGTGCCAAAACAAGAACAATCGCGACCACTACTAAAATAACGACAACCACAACCATGATACCAATGGCCTTGTTACCCGAAGCTGGCGCCGAAGTAAGCGAGGAGTTTTGTTTAAAGTCCATACATTTTTAAATTAAGAATTAATACAAGTGTATTATACCGTAAAAATATAGGACTAGACAACGATTAGTCGACAAAAACTGTTGATAAGTCTGCTAGTTGACTTTAAAATCGATAGTATTATAATTGAGATGAGTAGTCTGCTGTGTCCCAGTGGGCTTTTTTTAAAAATTAATAATATCTAATTATGATTGATTTAAAAGCACTTAAGGCCGGTCTCGAACAAATGGAGGAGGAGCGCCACATCCCGAAGGAGAAGATCCTCGGAGCGATTGAAGATTCGCTTGTCGCCGCCTACAAGAAGGATTATGGCAAGAAAGGGCAGATTATCCGCGCCCATTTTGACCTTGATACCGGCAAAACCGACTTCTATCAGGTCAAAATTGTCGCCGACGAGACCACGACTCGTCTGGAGGAAGAAGAAAAGGTGGACGAGAATGATGAACGGCCCAAATTTAACTCGGAGCACAATATTACCGTGGCTGACGCGCGGATGATAAAGAAAGATAGTCAGGTTGGCGACGAAATCATCTTCCCCCTTGAAACCAAGGAGGATTATGGCCGAATTGCCGCCCAGACCGCCAAGCAAGTAATCATCCAGCGCCTGCGTGAAGCTGAGAAAGAAAGTACCCTAACCGAATACAAAGATCGCGTCGGGATCATTATCTCTGGCTCTGTTCAGAAAGTTGACCGTGGCACCGTGTTCGTCGACCTCGGTCGTTCAGTAGGAGTGATTCTGCGCGATGATCAAATTCCGGGTGAATTTTATCGCCCGGGTGAGCGGATCCGCGCCTATCTCTACCAAGTGGAGGAGACCCCGCGCGGGATTAATCTCCGTTTATCGCGCGCTCATCCAAAATTTGTCGAAAAGTTATTTGAAGCCGAGGCCCCAGAGATCGGTAGCGGCGTGGTCGAAATTAAGGCCGTCGCCCGCGAGGCTGGCTCCCGCTCGAAGGTGGCGGTTGCTTCCTCCTCGCCCAATATTGACCCGGTTGGCTCTTGTGTTGGCCAAAAAGGTTCACGTGTCTCGGCGGTAATCAACGAACTGGGCGGCGAAAAAATTGATATTATCGAGTGGAGCGAGAAGCCGGAGGAGTTTATTGCCAACGCCCTCTCGCCCGCCAAAGTGACCAGTCTAACGCTTGATGACGAAAATAAAGAAGCGCAAATTGAAGTTGAACCAGATCAATTCTCGCTCGCCGTTGGCAAAGGTGGCCAAAACGCTCGCCTGGCCGCCAAACTAACAGGCTGGAAGATTGATATCAGCTCACCCGAATTAAATGAAGAAGAACTCCCCGAAGCGACTTAGGCAATTGGTCCTATTTCTATTGTTTGTCCCCCTCATCACCTGGGCAAAACCGGCGACCAGTTACCAAGAAGTGATGAAAAATCAGCTTAATTTCTCGCTAGTTAAAAATGAGCAGGCTTATGCCGAGTTAATTGCGAGAGTGAGAGAGTTAGAACGAGCGGGTCAACCAATCACTCTTAATTTGAAATTACTTGAGATAAGAGACCTCCTTGTTCAGGCCAGTACCAGCTTGGCCTCCCTTACCCCCGAGGCCAAACCCTGGCGCGAAACAAGACAGGAAATTAGGGCAGTAGTTAGCGATCTACGCCTCGTTCATGCTAAAATTAGAAAGATTAATAAATTAGTGAATAAATATGGAAAATAAAGAAACACAAATTGGGGTTATTGTCGCGATCTTGGTCGCTGTCGTCTTTTTTGGTGGTTGGTACATCTTTTTTGGTCGGCTCTTTGCTGGCCCAGATACTCCGCCGCCGATTACTAATCCTACTCCTACCATTGAGCAGAGCGGAATTATTACGAGCACAACTTCGCCACAATAATGAAAATTCTTGATTTAAAAATTAGCCCAGCAAGCGAGGGCGAGCTTGAACTGGTTGGAGAATTAGGAGTCGAAGAATTTAATAATTTTCGCTCTTCGGCGCTTAAATCACTCGGTGAAGAAGTAAAGATTGACGGCTTTCGTCCTGGTCATATCCCGGAGAAAGTGCTACTCGAACAAGTGGGTGAAGATAAGGTTTTGTGGGAAATGGCTAACCTAGCGATCGCCACAATTTATCCCGAAATTTTGCGTGAAAATAAAATCCCCGCTCTTGGTCGACCAGCCGTGACGATCACTAAAATTGCCAAAGATAATCCGTTGGGATTCAAGATCAAAACGGCGGTAATGCCAGAGATTAAGCTTGGTGATTATCGAGAAATTGCCCTCTCCCTCTCTCGTGGCAAGACCTCAAGTGAGCCCGAGGTGTTGCCACCGATAACTGACGAAGATGTGGCCAAGATTTTTGACCAAGTGAAGAAACAACATGAGGGACATAATCACAGCGACGAAGAATTAAAGAAAAATATCAGAGAAAATTTAGAATTAGAACAAAAAACTAAGCTTAAAGACAAAAAGCGGGTAAAAATTGTTGAAGAAATAATTAAACAATCCGAAATCAAAATTGCTAATCTATTGATCGAGAACGAGAAAGATAAAATGCTCGCCGAGATGGAAGCGCAGATTGGTTATATGGGTCTTAAGTTTGATGATTACTTAATCCAACTTAAGAAAACGCGTGAGGAATTGCGTGGTGGTTGGGGCGAACAAGCGCGCGGACGCGTCGCTTTTGGTCTCGTGCTTGGTGAGATTGCCCAACAAGAAAAAATTGAACCGCCGGCTGACGAACTGAAAAACGAAATCGATTATCTCAAGTCTCAATATAAAGATGTAGCCGAAGAACGCCTGCGCGCTTACGCCTCTAGTTTGATTGTTAACGAAAAAGTATTTGAATTTCTCGAAAATCTAAAGTAAAAAAATAAAAATGTTAAAGGGGGAAGCTGAGCTTCCCCCTTTTGGTTGTGTGGCTGGTGCCACCACGATGCGATGTGCCTACTCTTCGCCGTTGCCGTTCTCGCCGCCCGGCGAGTTTTCGAAACTGTCCGGCAACTCGATCGGCTCGTCGCTCCGCACCCACGGCTTGAGCCGTTTCGTCCGCTTGCCGCTGTTGACGTGCTTCAGCAACAAGAGGTAGAGGATCTCGTTGGACTTGCCACCTTGCGACGACAACCCGACAACTTGCGGGTCGTTGAGCGGAAACTGCGCGAGTTTGCGAATGATCGAAGCCTCGACGAACAATTCCTGCTCCTCCTTGCCCCGCCAAAAATCGCGGTGGGCTGAGAGCAAGATCGCGACGGTGGAGAGGAAGGTCAAGCGCAGATGCACCGCCCCTTCGCGGAAGGCGACCCGGCGCAAACCCCAAGCGGCGTCAACCATTTGGAAGAAACGCTTGATGTTCTCGCGGAATTGGACCTTCCCCACTTTCTTCATCATCCGCTCGAGCTGACCGGAGAGGTCAACCAAGTTGCTCGCCCGCCCGGGACTGATATGCCCATGCAGGAGACCGGCCATCTTGCAGAACGAGAGCGCCGTCAGCAGTTCGTTGCGTTTCTGGTACTGTGACCAGCTCACGCGTTTGCCGAGGACGAACTCATCTTCCGAGGTCTCGACGGTCAGCCGATAGATCAGCTTGATCGCCTCGTTCTCCTCGCGCAGGTTGCGCAGGAGCACATTGGGCGACAGTTTCGTCCGATCGAGGTTGAGAATACGGAAGCGATCACGCTCCCATTTCTCATTCGTACCGAAGCGAATGGCCGCACCGAGCCGTGGCGTTACGCCCGAATCGCCCTTCAACACCTTGATGGCCGCGGTTACTCGCTGGAGACCGTCCACGATATAGACAGGATCCTGCAAGAAGAACGCGCCCTCGCGCTCGCGGCAGCGCTGACCGCGCATACCGAGCTCGATGTCGGGGATCGTACCGCTAATGAAGCCTTCGACGATGTGGTCGATTTTGGCTGCCGGCAGCACTTCCCGTTGGTAGTGGTCGACTCGCAGGTCGGCTAACGATTCGGGATCGATCACCCCTCGCAGGATAATCTCTCCGCCTTCCAGCTCATCCAAAGCAGCATGGAAGATTTTGACACTCTTCTCGGGCATGATTTTTCCTCCTATCGGTTCTAGCTCCCATAAGCCTCCATGGCGAGGGATAGCGAACCTCTTGGTTATGCCCTAAATAACAAAGAGCCACACATTGACTCCTTTTCCATCCTAGCATACTTTGATGCAAAAGTCAAGGGGTTTTAAGCACCCTCAATTTGCGCTAATTTTGCCAGCTAGTTACAATAGATGATGGATGCACCATAACATTGTGATCGGGAGGAATTCCGCAACCATGGATAAAAACCTAAACATCACCGAACAGATACAGACTGCGGTCAGAGAGAGACTCGGCAACGCCTTCCTTGGAATCAGTGCCGAGACAGAAGTTCACGAAATGGTCAAGGCGAGTAATTTCTTGCGAGAGCTAGCGTTACCGCCCCAAAAACCATTACCCGCCAAAACACGATAAGGCCGTGTGCCCCGGTTGAGACTCTCCCAGAGTCTCAACCGGGGTAGTTTTGTCTTTCTTAATTTTTATGCTATAATACTCTATATGTTAATCCCAACTGTAATCGAGAAATCATCGCTGGGCGAGCGCGCCTACGACATTTATTCGCGCTTATTGAAGGACCGTATCATTTTTTTAGGCGGGCCGATTGACGACCATGTGGCTAATATCATTATCGCCCAACTTCTATTTTTGGCTGCCGAAGACGGCAACAAAGATATTACCCTCTATGTCAATTCACCGGGCGGTTCGGTCAGTTCGACCCTCGCCATTATTGATACGATGAATTATGTGAAGCCAGACGTGGCGACTGTTTGTGTCGGGATTGCCGCCTCCGGTGGCGCCTGGGTGCTCTCCTCGGGCCAAAAAGGTAAACGTTTTGCTCTTCCCAATTCGGAAGTAATGATCCATCAACCGCTCGGTGGCACTGAAGGTCAAGCATCAGATATCGCCATCACCGCCGAACATATTCTTAAGACGAAAAAGAATCTAATTAAAATTATGGCCAAAAATACTGGTCAAACTGAAACACAAATCGAAAAAGATCTCGACCGCGATTTTTATCTCTCCGCCGACGAGGCCAAAAAATATGGCCTAATCGACGAGATTATTAAGGCAAAAGCTAGCAAGTAAAGCACATTTGACTAGCTCAACCATCTCTGTTATCATCTAATCATTCGTAATTTAATTTGGTTGTAATTTATTAGCAAAAGTTAATTAAAAAGCCCGCTTTGTCTGATCTAAAAGTTAAAAATTTGATTTTTCTCTCTAAGCCTAAAACAAAGCGACGCTAATTGTATTATATGAGTCTAAAAATCGCATTTCTCCTCATGGGAGCAGCCGGGGCTTTTGGTATTGCCCTTGGTTATTTGTTGCGTTATCTCGTTCTCTCCGCCCAAAAGGGTTCGATGGAACTTAAGGTCAAACAAGCAATGCTTGAGGCCAAAGACCAGGCCCAAAAGATTGTGGCGGAAGCCGAGACCGAAGCCAGTAAATTAACCGACGAGGCCAAGGTTAAGGCTGAAGAAAAGGAGTCCCAGTTAAAAAAGATGGAGGATCGTCTCCTAAGTAAGGATGAGCTCCTCGACAAACGCCAGGCCGAAATTGATCGTGAAATCAATGAAATTAAGAAGAAAGTTGAAGAAGTAAAAGAGATTAAAGATCGTGTCGCCCAAGCAGAGGAGGTCAAAAAGAAGGAATTAGAGCGCGTTGCCCACCTTTCGGCCGAAGAGGCAAAAGATGAATTAATCGCCACCGTTGAGAAGGATTATGAGGACGATCTTCTCTCACGCCTGCGAAAGTTAGAGGCCGACGGCGCCGATCGTCTCGAACAGAAGACGAAGGATGTCATGATGTCGGTTGTTCAACGGCTCTCCACCTCAACCGTGCCCGAGGTGATGTCAACTATTGTCGATATTGCCTCTGATGATCTCAAGGGTAAAATTATTGGCAAAGAAGGACGCAATATTAGAGCCTTTGAAAAAGCGACGGGAGTCGAGGTGATTATTGATGACACTCCGGGCTCGATTGTCTTATCGTCATTTGACCCCGTGCGCCGGCAAATTGCCAAGTTGGCGCTCGAGAAATTGATTGCCGACGGTCGGATTCAACCCGCCAAAATTGAAGAGTTGGTGGAAAAAGCCAAAGAAGAGATCTCTAAAATTATTAAAGAGAAGGGTGAAGCCGCCGCTTATGAAGCCGGCGTGCTTAATCTTGACCCACGCGTGCTAATTATCCTTGGCCGGCTCCACTTCCGCACCTCTTACGGTCAAAATGTTTTGCAACATTCGGTTGAAGTCGCCCATTTAGCCGGTATGCTGGCTGAAGAGTTGGGTGGCGATCCACTTGTGGCCAAAGCGGGCGCTCTCTTGCATGATCTCGGCAAAGCCGTTGATCACGAGATCCCTGGCACTCACGTAGAGATTGGTAAACGTATCCTCGAGAAATTTGGCGCGCCCGAAAATATTGTTAAAGCCATGCAATCACATCACGAGGAGTATCCTTATGAGACCTTAGAATCAGTCTTGGTCAAAGTGGCCGACGCCATCTCCTCTTCACGCCCGGGCGCTCGTCGTGATTCGCTCGAGAATTACTTAAAACGCTTGAAGGATCTTGAAGATATTGCCAATTCCTTCTCAGGGATTGAAAAGACTTATGCCATTGCCGCCGGTCGCGAGATCCGCGTCTTTGTCAAACCAGAAGAAATTAACGATCTTGAAGCCCGCAAAATCGCTCGTGACATTGCCCTGCGCATCGAGCAAGAACTCAAATACCCTGGCGAAATCAAAATCACCGTCATTCGTGAAAATCGGGTGATCGATTACGCGCGATAGACTTGACTTCTGCCAGAGAATAGAATAAAATAGGATTAACTTTGGCCATTCGCTTCGGCGAACAGAGCCTCCGAGAAAACCCCCGCAAGGGGGTTTTCGCTTGACAGTAAACTAGAAGAGTTTTTTGACCAAGGTCAACCAACTAATCAGCCAGTAACATTGCTGACGATCGTCAGCAATGTTACTGGCTTTCTATTTTTGTCTTTCACAATCCAATTTTATCACTATATTAACCAAACAAAAAGCCCCGAGCGTCGCGCGAAACTTTTTGTTCCGAAAGGCGCTCGGAGTTGATTCGTCAAAGAGTGCTCTGGTTCACACGATGAATGATATCTAGGTAATCTCGTCCTTCACTCTGAAAAGCTCTCCACTTTCCACCAACCTTTCTAGCCGACCAACTCACCTTGACGTGACTTTCCGGACGGATAAGCATCCAATTATCCTTCTCATCGATACCAGTAATAACACCATGCACCTTTTCGCGACGGACAAAATGACGCCTACCATCGAAACCGTGGTGAATTATCTGCCACCAGACCCGATCTCTAACAGAAAACTTCTTTCCCATTTTCATTCTCCTCGTTTTTAGCCAAACTATCCAGTTTAAGAATAACACATTTTGTTGTCTAGCCAAATCGGCAAAATGTGCTAATATACAAGGATTATTTAGCAATTATTATTTATATATTTTATGGATCCATACATTAGTTTTGCTCTTTTAGCTTCGGTTCTTGCCATCGTCTATGGCCTCTTTTTGGCTAAGATGATTATCAAAAAGCCAGCCGGCAACGCCCGGATGCAAGAGATCTCGCTCGCCATCCAGCAAGGCGCGAGCGCCTATCTTAAGCGTCAATACCAGACAATTGGCATTATTGCCGCGATTCTGTTCGTTATTTTGTGGCTGGCCCTTGGCGCCCTTACCGCGCTTGGCTTCTTGGTCGGCGCAATTTTATCAGCCGCTACCGGTTTCATCGGGATGAACGTCTCCGTGCGCACCAATGTCCGCACCGCCGAGGCGGCCAAGGATGGCTTAAACAGCGCCTTAACGATCGCCTTTCGGGGTGGTTCAGTCACCGGCCTCCTTGTTGTCGGTCTGGCGCTCTTAGGCGTTACCGGCTTTTATGCCCTGACTAAAGATATTAGTTCGCTCGTCGGACTTGGTTTTGGCGCAAGCTTAATTTCTATTTTCGCCCGTTTAGGTGGTGGTATCTTTACCAAAGCGGCCGACGTGGGCACTGACCTCGTCGGTAAAGTTGAAGCCGGTATCCCTGAAGATGACCCGCGCAACCCGGGAGTCATTGCCGACAATGTCGGTGATAACGTCGGTGACTGCGCTGGGATGGCCGCCGACCTGTTTGAAACTTATGCCGTTACCACTATTGCCGCGATGATTATTGGCCTATCACTCTTCCAAAATAACGAATTGGCGATTACTTACCCGCTCGTCTTAGGTGGCGCCGCTATTATCTCCTCGATCATTGGCACTTGGTTTGTCAAAATGGGCAAGTCTGAGAACATCATGACGGCTCTCTACAAAGGACTTATTGCTTCAGGCATTATCTCGGCGATAGCCTTTTACCCAATCACTAATTGGTTAATGGGAAACAATGGTCTCTTCACCATTAATCAACTTTTTGGTTCAGCTTTAGTTGGTTTAATTGTGACTGCCCTTATCGTGGTCATCACCGAATATTATACTTCGACCAAATACGGCCCGGTTAAATCGATTGCCAGGGCCTCTGTCTCTGGTCATGGCACCAATATTATCCAAGGTTTAGCTATGTCAATGAAGGCGACCGCTCTCCCGCTCTTGGTGATTGTTGCTGGTATCTTAGCCGCTTATAACTTAGCTGGTCTCTATGGTATTGCGATTGCCGCCATGAGCATGCTCAGTATGGCCGGCATTATTGTCGCGATCGACGCTTATGGTCCGATCACCGACAACGCTGGCGGGATTGCCGAGATGGCCGAATTATCAAAAGAGGTGCGCGATGTAACTGATCCGCTCGATGCGGTGGGCAACACCACCAAGGCGGTGACTAAGGGTTATGCAATTGGCTCGGCCGGTTTGGCCGCGCTTGTCCTCTTTGCTTCTTACACTCAAGAAGCGGGTTACCTCTCCTTCTCGCTCTCTGATCCGAAAGTTATCGTTGGTCTCTTTATTGGCGGTTTGCTCCCTTATTATTTTGCCGCTCTCTCGATGGAAGCGGTCGGCAAAGCCGCCGGCCAAGTGGTTGATGAGGTTCGTCGCCAGTTCCGCGAGATTGCGGGTATTATGGAGGGCACGGCCAAACCAGACTATGCTCGTTGTGTTGACATTGTCACTTCAGCCGCACTTAAACAAATGATTATCCCGGCCCTAATCCCCGTCCTTGCCCCGATTCTTGTTGGTTTTATTCTCGGGCCAGTTGCTTTGGGCGGTCTCTTGGTGGGTAGTATTATCACCGGCCTCTTCGTCGCTATCTCGATGACCTCGGGCGGTGGCGCTTGGGACAATGCCAAAAAGTATATTGAGCTTGGTAATCATGGTGGTAAGGGTTCAGACGCGCACAAAGCGGCCGTTACTGGCGACACCGTCGGTGATCCGTACAAAGATACGGCTGGCCCAGCCATCAACCCGATGATTAAAATCCTCAATATCGTCGCTCTCTTAATCATTGCCTTCTTAGTCTAATCGTAGTATAGTAGCGCCATTAATAGCTTATTTAACAAAAATTGATTATGAATAAGCAATCTATTGTCGAAGTTGTCGCCGAAGCTATTGGCACCACCAAAGCCAATGCCGAGCGCGCTGTCGACGTAATGATCGATTCGATCATCTCTGGTTTGAAAAAAGGCAATGATGTGTCGATTGCCGGTTTGGGCATCTTTACCGTCAAGGCGCGCAAGGCCCGCGAGGCCCGCAACCCACGCACGGGAGAAACTGTCCATGTCGCGGCGATGAATGTGCCAAAATTCAAGCCGTCTAAGGCTTTAAAGGACGCGGTTAAATAAAAGTTTTAAAAAACCCGCCAGACCTTAAGTGTGCCCAAGGTCTGGCGGGTTTTTGTTTAGAGTTTTTTAATTATTCTTCGTCTCGATATTAAACAACCTCATCAATTCTTGCGTCATTGGACCAATTTTACCATTTTTGACTTTGAAGTTGTCGACTTGCACAATCGGCAAAACTTTTTTATTGGCCGCGGTGATAAAGGCTTCATCAGCCGTTTTGAGCTCACTGAACTTTACCACCCGCTCCTCCACCTTAAGCTTGGGCAAATACTTTTTTGCCAACTCAATCACGGTTTTGCGGGTAATGCCTAACAAAACATCATCTTTAGCGGTAATCAATTTATTACCTTTAATTAAGAAAAAATTGCTGGTGGCACACTCTAAGACTTTACCTTCAGCCGTGTACAAAATCTCAACCGCGCCCGCCTTCTTTTTGGCTGGCGCTAATTTAATCGCCCAAAGATAATTAAAGTTTTTCGCCTCCGGCACCGGTCGCTGATAATTAAAAGTGATAAGTTTGGTGCCAGTTTGATAAAGCTTGGCCGGCAAGCCATGGGTATCTTCAATCAAAATAGCGAAAGTTGGTTTAGCTGGGTCGGGCTGAATTAGACCATCATCAATCGCTGGACCGCCAGAAAGAGCGAGACGAATCCCCGCCTCTTTAAGACCATTTTTCTTAATCAATTGATAAATAATTTTCTCTGTCTCTTTTTGACTAAGCGGAATCTTGAGGCCCAAGTGTTTAGCCGAGTTAGTGAAACGCGTCCAATTATCACCGAAACGAAAAATCTGACCATTATAAGTCCGCATAAAGTCGAACACGCCATAGCCACGTAACCAACCCACATCGCTGACTAAAATCGCCGGCTGATCAGACCGGACAATTTTACTGTTTACAAAAATATATTTTTTTAACATGGCTTGCCCTGCATAGCTTTAGCGACGTAGGGGTGCGGGATGGGAGAGTCGGACTCCCAACCCCAGTTTGGAAAACTGGTGTTTTACCGCTAAACTAATCCCGCAATAGCTAGATACTAGCAGATTAGCGTCTTAATTTCCAAATCAGAGCAAGTACCACCGCCAAACTAGCCACGCCAGCCCAAGTGAGATAATTACCAAATTTAAAACTGTCTAAAGAGATAATCAAGAGGCCGAGCGCTTGCAAACGCAAGAACCACGGGTCAAAGCTACGATGGCCACGATTGAAGCGGTACCATTGCCAGACCCAAGATACAAAAATGATGATTAAACTGTAAAACATCTTAATAGGGTACAGTTGAGGTCGCGCTCATAATCGCTTCTGTCACAAAACTGCTTGTGATGAAACTAATTAAAAAAGTCATAAACATTGTAAATAAGAAGAAGATAAAGACAAAAAGCCAAACCCAGCCAAGCAAACTAACAATTAAATAGGGCCAAGCATGCTTGTTAACGTTAGTAATCACCAACTTTCCTTTAACTTCACGAAGATTTTGGTAGACAAGATACATGGCTGTAATCATCAATGGAAAGATGAGCGCGTTGAGCAAAACGGTAGTGGCTGAGCCCAATAACGTTTCGACTATAGAAGAGAGATTAAGTTGATTAATCAAGAAATCGAAAATTGAATTGAGCAAAACATAAACAATCAGTGAAACAATCACCACCAAGAGATAACGTCCGGCAATGGCCCAAAAATATCCCCGAGTATATTCGCGACTCCGCATCATGGCCGAGAGACCTTTTTTATCTTCGAGAATCGCGACTAATTTAGCAAATATAAAATAAACCGAGAAGATGAGCCCCGGGATGAGAAAGAGGGCAAAACCGCCACCAATGACAAACGAGGAGATAATCGCGACCCAAACCAGCGACCAAAACTTGGGCCAACTTTTTTGACAAGCTCGGCGATAAGTTAAGTTCTTGTCATCAAGCGCGAGCACCGCCGCGATCCCCGCCCAGGTCATCAATAAACCGGCGGCGACAACAATCAAGATCGAGGCATTGAGCGAAAAGCCCGGGTCAAGATTATTTAAGAGTGGATCGAGCTCGAGTAATAAACAGGGAAAAAATAATAAACTAAATAATAAAACAAATTTCTCGCGATAGAGGGCCCAAGTGTTCTTGAGTAAGACACTTGGTTTGATTAAAGTTGCCATGCCTTTATTATAGCACAAAAATTTTAGTGGTCACGACAAATTTTTTTTGCCTAAAATAATTTTATGAAGTAAAATAAAATCAGTTTATGGTTCAGACTAAAATTAAAATCGCCGTCACTCCGCTCTCGCCGTTTGTCATTGAACGGCGCGGACAATTCACCGGTTTTGAAATCGAATTATGGGAGGCCATCGCCAGGCGCATCAATCAACCCTTTGTTTATGAGCTCCACCGTTTTACCGATCTGCTCCCCCTCATCGAAAAGAAAAAGGTTGACGTTGCTTTAGCCGCGATCACCGTTACCGAAAAGCGCGAAAAATTAGTTGACTTCTCCCACCCAACCTTTGATTCTGGTTTGCGCATTATGCTGGCCAAAAATCGGAGCCAACTGGATTTGCTGGGGACAATCGAACTCTTCTTTCGCCAAGGTTATCAAAGTTTATTTAAACCATTTTTAGTCTTAATTGTCACCTTGCTCTTGATCGGCAATTTGCTCTGGCTGGCTGAAGAAGGGAGTGGCGCCTTTGCGCTTGATTATCTCACTGGCTTATCTCAAGCGACCTGGCTATCATTATCTGTCGCCTTAGGCTCCCCCTCGATGATTATGCTCTATGAGCCAAAAACTTGGCTGGGGATTTTGTTGATTCAGTTAACCCAATTGCTCAAGCTGGCAATCTTGGGCGTAGTAATTGGCGAGATTGCCGCTTTCTTCACCACTCGCAAAATTCGCCTCAATATCCAAGGACCGCGCGATCTGGCCGGGCGACGCGTCGCGACAGTTAGCCATTCAACCAGCGAACAAACCTTACCTGAATTGGATGCCGTAATTGTGCCCGTAGCGCAGATCGAACAAGCTTATGATTTATTAAAAACCGGCGAGGTTGAAGTGGTCGTCTTTGACGAGCCGACCTTGCTTTATTATCAACAACACGGTGGCGCCTGGACGGAGTTAGTCGGCAAAACTTTTGCGCCACAAGAATATGCTCTCGCTCTCCCTAGTCACAGTCGTCTGCGCGAAAAAATTAATCGCGCCTTGCTAGCCCTGCGCGAGAGTGGCCGTTATGATGAGATTTATAAAAAGTGGTTTGGTAATTAAACCGGAGCATGAAACGTCGCGTCAACATACAATCACCTCCTTCTATTTATCAGTATACCAAACGTGTCAAGCTCCTCTTCGAGGAGTAGGTGTGCGTTCTGCAAGGGAGTGAAACAAGGTTAATTTTTATTGAAACGTTTGAAGTAACTATCTATTTCACCTCTCAACTCTATCCCGACCCTCTCAAAACAACCCAGCAAGTCATTGTATGTATTTTTGCCACCCAAAAAATCCCAAAACTCTTCTACAACCTTAAGTTCATTTTCTAAATCTAACATTCCTCTCATTGTCCACCTTGTATAAGGTTCTGGTTCATATGGATTATAAGGGATCGCAATGAGTGTATTTATCTTTGCCTTAGGATTCTTTGCCAAGATCACAGCAACCCACTCAAGTAAAGTTCGCTTAAATTCTTTAAAACCGCCGGCGTTCGGTTTTGCTGTTTTAATATCAAATAGATAATATTCGTCATTTACGGTTTCAAACATCAAATCAACTCTTGTCGGCCTAACACCTATCATCTCTCCCGCTTGGCAGACTTTTCTAATTCTTTCAATCTCTTCTTTTTTATTAGGTAAAGATACGGCCGTTGTTAGCCCGTCAATAATTTTCTGTATTTCATTTTGCGCTTTGGTGCTAATGTGATCGCCAGCGGTCGCTTGAGAGGTCGCCAATTTAAAATTCTCTTGCGCGAGAGCTAAACCAACCGGTTCAAAAATACTTGTGCCAAAATTCGTGTTTAGTGAGTGGATAAAGGAATAAAGAGCCAGTCTGTCTTTGCCTAAAAGTCTGGTATGAAACGGCATTGAAGCAGGTTCTGGTTTATAATTTTGAAATTTGTTTCTAAGACTCGTCTTAAGAATTTCTTCAATGTTTTTTATTTGTTTTTTTGATAATGGCATAAATTTATTTTGCTTTTAAATGAAAGATTATTTCTGAATATGGAGTTCGATCTCTTTCCGTTCTGTTAAGCACTGGCCTCTTAAACTTGTCGACAATTTTCATGCCAGATTTTTCAGCTATTTCAGGGTACAAGTTATATTTATCATTTGCAACCAGAAAGACGTTGTAGTCTTTTTTAAAATATTTTTTACAGTTATTTAATACATCGACAATTCCTTGCACATAAGACCGCCTAGCTTCAAGACCTTGTCCCCTATAAAGAGGCCCGATCTCTGATTCATCATTTCTTTTAAACCCCAGAAGGTCATAAGCGTAAGCATGCTGTTCGTGATAATCAATTTGGCCAACATAAGGTGGTGAACAAAAAATGCCAGAGATTTTTTGCTTTTCTAATACCTCAAAAAAGGCCGGGTTTTGTTTTTCGACTTTCTCAAGGATATTTATCGTTCGCGAATCGCCAGCAATAGTACTGTAGTGAACAGGTTTCCTTACCGCTTCAAATTCTCTAATTCTAGCGAGAGTATCATAAGCATAGCGATTAAGCATTGTCTTTATCGAAAATAATGGCTTACAAATCTTTTTATGTTTGAAACAATAATAAGTTGTTATTTGTGGTTCTTTGAGGGTCGCAAGATCGCTGTGAGTCGTTGCTCGACATGATCTTATAGCCCGACTTAAAATTAAGGCTAAAATCTTTCTAGTTTTAGCATCTTTTTCTCGTCTTATTTCACCAAAAATATAATCAATCTCTTTTCGAACATTATCGATAAACCAAGTATCTAGAAATGAACTATTTCTATCCTGTTTGAGTTTTATTGAATACTTTTTTAAAAGTTTTTGATAAGTTGGTAAAAATTCTTTTTCTTTTTCTGAGGAAAACTTCTTTTCGTCAAATTTTTGTTGATTAATCTTATATCTAAAATCTGATCCGGGAAAATATTTATTATTAAATTTAGCAAGCTCACTTAACAATTCCTCTTCAAATTCTTGTACTTTATTATCTTGCTCAAATGAATCTAACGCCGACAACATTTTCTTGATTGATTTTTGTAGATATTCGTAATCATAGCGACTAGCCTTACAACTAGCAATCATGCAATTAAACTCTGATACATCAATTCCGATAGAATGTACGCCTATTTCTAAAGATTGAATGATCGTTGTCCCAGAACCCAAAAATGGATCGAGTATTATATCGCCAGACTTGAAATATGTCTCTTTTTTATAGTCATCAAGATGGTTGCCAATAAAATATTCAACAAGTTGTGGTATATACTTGCCTTTATATGGATGCAAACGATGTACATGCTTGGTCGTATCTTTCTCTCTCAAGTGGTCAAAAGATAATGCCCAATTAAGATCATTGCCAAGACTTTTCTTCCAGCTTACCTCTCTTCTTCCAACCCATGAATCATAGTAAAACTTAAGATCGTCAACATTTATCATTGTTGACCCATTTTCACCATATTTTTTTACTTTGCCATACTGAACAAGATAGGAGATATTACTGGGGGTTACTTCCTTTTCTAGGTGGCTAGATGCCCACTTTGCCGCTTCTGGAATATTAATTAGGGTCATATATGTAATTCTAGCATTTTTAAAAACAACAAAAAACCCCACATTTTTAACTAAAAATAAAGGCGAAAGAGGGCTTGGCCGACCGGCCAAGCCCTTATCCCCAATTTTGGGGGTTTTTATTGATTTTTCAGAAAATTGGTGGTAGACTACTCAGCGTAGGAGTAATCCTACTAATCACGCGGTCCCGCCATTGGCGGGATTTTCGCTTTTTAAATAAGTTCTTTTGCCCGTATAAAATTTACCAAAATCAAGATATTTATCTTCAATTCGATGCAATTCTGTCGCCACTTTTCCCCTAACTCCAACGATACTTAGATGCTTTCCCTTAACTTTTAGACGCTCGAGAGGTGCATACATATCGGAATCACCTGAAAAGAGGAGAACCGCGGTCACCTTTTCGGCATCGTCCAACATGTCCATGGTCATCTCGACATCAAAATTACACTTTGACTCTTCAATAACGATTCCTGACCCCAAGAGCCAGCCAACAAATTCTCTAATTTTATTTTTGATCTGCCCGTCAAACAATGACATCGTTCGACGTTGAAAAAACATATCTTCGCTTATCACTTTTCTTACAAATTTCATTTCTTTGGGCGGATTAGGGAGAATCGCCCCTACCTTTTTGATTCTTTCGTGAAAAGCCTCGGAATTTTTGCGGTCGCGTGGATTAAGTCCATAATAGACTTTTACTTCTTTAATATTGGGGAAAGAAAGTAATTGCTTAATAATATCTTCCACTCGAAACTTCCAACCTAAAACATCTTGCCAATGAAACATATTGGTTAAGTCTAAATAAGCGATGATGGAAGTCTCTTTTCCTATCCAATCAAGATAATCCTCGCGAACAATAAATCTATTTAAAATATTTTGGGGAATTTCCATAGTACAAATAAATTTTCCCACATTTATGGCCAAAAATAAAGAAGAAAAATTAGGATTTTTTAATATCCAAAATTTTGGTCGGGCTATGATGGCCTGAGATGATTCGTACTGATTTGGCAGGGAGCTTAAAGTGATTGGCGATAAGTTCGCAGATACGATGATTAGCCAAATTGCGTTCGGCTGGTTCGCGCACCGAAATCAAGAATTCGCTCTCCCCTTTTTTCACCACCACTTCTTTTTTCGCGCCAGCATTCACGCGCACTTTTATGTACATAAAAGACAATTTAGCACTTTTTCCACAGTTTTGGTAGTAAAGAAAAAATTAATTGTGTTATAATTAAACGCATTATGAATAGCGTTGCACTTTTGCTCAACAAACTCGGCGAGTTGCCGGCTCAAGTTTGGGGAGTCTCGGCCGTCGCGTCAGTTGCTGGCGTCGCGGTCCTATTAACAGTTCTCGTAATCTGGACCTTGGTGTGGAAGGGTCTCGCTTTATGGAAGGCGGCCCGCAATGGTGCCAAAATTTGGTTCATTGTCCTGCTCTTGGTCAACACGGTCGGTATTTTGGATTTGATCTACTACCTCTACGCGCACAAAAAGCGCTGGGGTAAGAAATAATCCCCTCTCCTGACCAAATTGCCAAAAACCCTGTCTCATTGAGACAGGGTTTTTGGATTTTGCGATGTCGGGGCGCCGAGATTTGAACTCGAACTAAATCCTCCCAAAGGACTCGTGCTACCGTTACACTACGCCCCGTTAGAAACTCAATTTGAGAAAGCGTTTTTAAGTCTATTTTTAAGATACCTTCTTCCCATACCAGACTTTAGATACCTCTCCCTTGCGAGAGCGTCATATTTATTACTTGACGCCTCGTAATATACTAAAACAAAACGTCCTCTTTTTCTAGTTGACCTACTTTGTCCATTGTTATGTTCTGCGAAACGCTTTCTCAGGTCACTGGTATAACCAATATAAAATTGGCCATCTAAATTACTGACTAGTGCGTACACATAAAACATTTTAATACTATTGAGTTTCTAACGGGGCAAGCCCCGATACTACTCAATTGTCGGGCTGCCGAGAATCGAACTCGGACCTTACCCACCCCATGGGCAGATACTACCACTATACTACAGCCCGCTGGTCCTCCTTGGCCAAGGCTACGGACGGACGCTGTCGGGATGCCGGGATTCGAACCCGGAGTCACACGAACCCGAATCGTGTATGTTAGCCGTTACACTACATCCCGGTAATGACTTCCTAATTTTATCAATAAAATTGGCTGTTTTCAAGACTAGATTACAACCCCTTGACAAAATTTCTGTATGTGCTATACTACCATTTAGACAAGATCGACAACCTGACACCTACAGAGTAGCGTGTCTATACGGAAGGAGAGGTTATGTTTTTCGAAAACCTTGGTTGGGAGTATATGGTTGGTGCCTTGATCAGCGTCGGAACCTTGATCGGGATTCTGTTCTTGATCGTTTCGACCTGGTACGAGAACAGAGACCGGTCGACGACGAATCCGGCCACCAACTCCACAGCGGAAGTTCGGCCGGAGCCGGTGTCGGCGCCGGATGACAGCAATGTGCGCCGGAAAGCGGTCATCCCGCCCGGAGGGAGTCTGCACAAGCCAATGGCCAAGTACCAGACCGCCCGTGGTGGCTGGAGTCAGGCCCGGATTGTAAGAATCCAATGGCCAATCATCTTACTCCGCCGGTCGGGGACGATCTTCGCCAGACGGCTGAATTAACCGCCCCCCCCACCCCGCTCGCCAGAAACCTGCCCGTCAGCGTTTCGGCGAGCGGGTTTTTGTTTGTTCTGCCAAGGCTCCGCAGAGCTAATTTTTGTAAAATTAGAAAATATCCTCGAGATGGTCGATTTTTATAACTTTGCTATTCCCCTCCTCTAAATAGACCGAGATCGCATCAACTTGCCAATCGGCTTCATCATCAACCTTCTTTTCTAAGAGATAAGTTTGGATCGCCCGTTGCAAGCGTTTGATTTTCCACGGATGGATATTGTCTTCGGGCTCGTAGAAGTCGGAAGACGAGGTCGGACCTCGGGCTCCTTGAGGTACGACCTCGAGAAAAGGGCGGGTAACAGTCTTGACTTCAATAAAGTACAGCCACTCCCCTTTCTTGGCCACAATGTCCAATTCGCCCCAAGGCTTGCGGTAATTTCGATCAATGACCGAAAAACCCTTATTTTTGAGGTATTTTACCGCCTCGTCTTCGCCCTGTTGGCCAATTATTTGCTTCTCAGTCCTAGTTTTCATGTGTAACACGTTTCTTATGAAACATTTGTTATCTGGGACGTCCAAAATGCCTTAAAAAAGACGACTTTTTACAAAATATCCTTATTTTTAGGCATTTTATCAAATCAGCTAAGAGAATTTCTTTTACTCAAAAGAACGTCTTTTATTCACTTATCCCCCAGACTTATCCACTTTTTGTAGGGTTCTTACACTTTTTCGTTAAATGTTCTTGTAAATGTTCTTGATTGACAGGAAAGCAGGGAAAATTATTTGAAAAAAAATTATTTTACCATTATAATACTTTATACTAAGCGGGTATGGTTTAGTGGTAGAACACGTCCTTGCCAAGGATGAGACGGGAGTCCGATTCTCCCTACCCGCACTAGGAGCAAGCAAAATCAATTGCTTGCAAATTGATTTTCTTGCGACGACGTGTGGGGAAGCTTGCTTACCCGCACAGAAATTCTGGTGCCGAAGGAGGGACTTGAACCCTCACGAGCTAAGCTCACACGCCTCTGAAGCGTGCGTGTCTGCCAATTCCACCACTTCGGCTTTAATTATCAATATCCTACCAATTTTTACCCCGTACCAAAACTTGTTTTGGTTCTGGGGCCGCCACGTGCCCGTTGTTCTCCAATTCTAGCTTAACTTTGCTAAATGTTCAAAAAATAGCTAGAATTATTATGTTATCACGCCCCTGTGGTGAAATGGATATCACAACAGTCTTCGGAACTGTCGTTGGGGGTTCGAATCCTCCCGGGGGCACAAAAGCGACGCATCTGCGGAGCTTTTGGGTACCCGAGCAAGTCAACTGCTTGACTTGCGTGGAGGATTCGAACGCTGGAGTGATGTTTTTGTACCAACAAAAACTAGCGAGGCGGCGGCTAGACAAGATTGAGTGACGGCGAAATCTTAGTCGGAGCCGATTCCTCAGTCGGGGGCACAGAAAAGTATTATGGCTGATTCTGTCAAAATACAATTAAATGTTCCACGTGAAATACTGGAAATTACTAAAACACTAGAAAATAGTGGGTTTTTAGCGTATTTGGTGGGTGGTTGCGTACGAGATAGCCTAATTGGCCGAGAACCAAAAGATTGGGATATTGCTACTAACGCCACACCCGAGCAAATTATCCCGCTTTTCCCTAAAACCGTTTACGAAAACAAGTTTGGTACGGTCACCGTGGTCAACGAAGAAGTTGAGGAGGGGAGCTTGCGCAATGTTGAAGTTACCCCTTTTCGCACTGAAGCAAAATATTCTGATCGGCGTCATCCTGATGAAGTAAAATTTAGCGACAAGCTTGAAGATGATTTATCTCGTCGCGATTTTACGATCAACGCGCTGGCCTATAATGCCTCTGAGAGCGATTTAATTGACCTATACGGTGGTGTAAAGGACATAAAGGACAGAGTGATCGAAACGGTAGGTGAGGCCTCTCTACGCTTCACTGAAGACGCCTTACGCATGCTTAGGGCTATCCGTTTAGCTTGTGAACTTGATTTCACGTGTAACACCGAGACCATAGAAGCAATCTCTCAACACGCTGAACTATTAAAAGAAATATCAATAGAGAGAATCAGGGATGAATTTACCAAGATCATTGACTCGCCTCAGCCAATGAATGGCCTTATTTTAAGCCACCAAACTGGTCTTTTACGCTATATTTTGCCCGAATTAGAACGAGGGATGGGGATGATGCAAGGTGGCGAACATATCTATGACATCTGGGAGCATACCTTAAGATCAGTGCAACATGCGGCGGACAAAAATTACCAGTTGCACGTGAAACTGGCTGCTTTGTTCCATGATATTGGCAAAATCAAGACCCGCCGAGCAGGAGAAAATAAGGCTTTCACCTTCTTTGGCCACGAAGTAGTCGGAGAAAGAGAGACCAAAAAGATACTCGCTAGATTAAAATTCCCCAATAAAACTAGCGATTTGGTCTTGAAATTAGTGCGAAATCATATGTTCTTCTCTGATCCCGACAAAATTACTCTCTCAGCAGTAAGAAGGGTAATAGTAAATGTTGGGCCAGAATACATTTGGGACTTAATGAATCTCCGTATTTGCGACCGAATTGGCATGGGTCGACCCAAAGAAGAGCCCTATCGTTTACGCAAATATGAGTCAATGATCGAGGAGGCCTTGCGCGCGCCGACCTCGGTTGGCATGCTCAAAATAGACGGGAAACGGGTAATGGAGGTTACACGCAAAACACCAGGGCCAAAAATTGGCTATATCCTTAATGCTTTACTTGAAGAGGCTCTAGAAAATCCAGACTTAAATAATGAAGAGTTTCTCGTGAAAAGGGTAGAGGAGTTAAACAAATTGCCTGAAAAGGAATTGAAAGCGTTGTCAGAGAGAGGAAAAGATAAAAAAGAGGAGGTAGAGGAAGGGGAGCTTAAAAAAATTAGAGATAAATATCGGGTAAAATAAAGAGGGCCACCCAGCGCAAAGCATAGGTGACCCGATATGAGTAGGCGATAGAATTATTCTCTGATCGCCATTTGTTGTCTGAACATGGGGACTCAGACGCTATCCCTTGTAGCCAAGAGTTGCCTTATCTCTTCGAAAGCCTGCTTTGCGCAGGTCGGACAATACCCATGAGAAACCTCTTTTGGGAGTTTGGTACTCTCTGAAACAGATTCCCATTGTTTGCCTTGCCTTACTTTTTGGCATAGACAACACTGAACTACCATGTGTGCCTCCTTCGTATAACTTGATGGCAATGTCCTTAAAAAGACAGCCGTTATGATTGAGGACAATGTGAAGACCAAATCACGTCCGATATAAATATACGCCTATCGGACAAATGCGTCAAATAGTCTGACCTATATAAACTGTGGATAAGTTATTTTATTTTCTGCCGTGAAATTTTTTATGTATATCTCTCAACTGCCTGTCTGTCACGTGAGTATAAATTTGCGTGGTCGAGACGCTGGAGTGCCCGAGCATCATTTGCACGGATCTAATATCCGCGCCATTTTGCAATAAGTCAGTCGCGAAGCTATGACGGAGAGTGTGGGGCGTAACCTTCTTCGTAATACCCGCTTTAATCGCATATCTCTTAATAATTCGCTCTATACTCCTTGGAGTGAGACGTTTGTCATTCTCCCCAGATTTGTTAATTTCTGACAAGCTTGAGAAGAGCGCTTCGTTCATATCTTTTCTCTTTTTCAAATAATCTTTGATCGCTTGATTGGCTTTATCAGAGAGAAAGACTAATCGCACTTTTTCGCCCTTCCCGCGAATAGAAAATTCGTCGCGAGCAAGATTAATCGTATCGCGGTCAAGTGAGCAAAGTTCTGACACGCGCAAACCGGTAGAGAAGAATAATTCTAAAATCGCCCGGTCTCTCAAGGCCTTAACGTCATCACCAGTAGGGGACTTGAGTAAGCGATCGAGCTCATTATCGCTAATCAAATCAAGATCCCGCCCCGGTGTCTTGGCCAATTCGATCTTCTCAGGCGCGAGCGACGAGATTGAGCGTTTGGTCAAGTATTTCAAAAACACTCGTAGCGCAATCAAGTGATAATTTTGGGTGTTCTTCTTAAGCGTGCCGGCGCCAAAATCAGAAATCGTTTTTCGCGTAGCCAAATGCGATTTCGCGATTTTGGCAGCTTGGTTTGATTGCCTATTCAACCACAACCGATACTGCCTCACTGCATCATCCGTGATATCACTCGGATTTTTAACTTCGCTCTGCTTAAAAAATCTCGTCAAATACCGGTCATAATTCTCCACTGTCTTGAGTGACCGCCCCTTCTCAATCTCAAGATACTCCAAGAACTCTTGTTTTAGTCTGTTTAAATCGGCCATTTTGCTTTATCCACAGTTTTATTAGGTTTTATTGATTTTTAATGTATTTATGGTATCATTCGGACACACAAACCTGTATTCTGAACTGTCACCGGACGGTGGCGTGGCTAGGACTCCTAGCATAGGAACGTGGTTGGGAATGGCCCTTCGGGGCTGTTTTTTGTTATTTAAAATTCCATTCATCTTCTATGTGCCGTTTAATAAGCATTTTTAAGTGTCGACTTTTGTCATCTTTACTCTCATAAAATCTCCTGACCGTACCCGCCACCATATCAGCCAATTGAATTAAGACGTTTTCTCGAGAGTCAACCAATTTACAGTTTTTTACAATGGTTTTATCTTTAGAATTTAACTGCTTTCTTAAGTAAGACAAAAAGTTCCGACGAAATACCCGATCACCGCTCCCATCAATTTTTATTTTAGCGTTAGAAATAGAGTTATTATTGTACTTTAATACCTTCTTTATTGCGTAACTATAAAACGAGTTTTTATTATTGATTAATTCGTGGCTATAAATAGTCTTTTTATCAATAACAAGAGATCTTATTTTAAATTTAAAAGGGGCAATAGTTGCTAAAAATTTCTCTCTGACCTCGTTTCTTGATTTGCAAAACTTGAATTCAAAATTATCGGGAAATTTTAAAGACCGCCTTAGTTTTTTTATCTCTAGCGCCACTTTCTCCGCCTCTAGTTCGTCGTTAAAGATTACTAAGGCGATAACAAAATATTTACTAGACCCTCTGTCTAATTTAAAGCCGGGGTCGCCAGAGTCATCAATAAAAACCAACATATCCATATTATACCACCTTTTCTCCCCAAATTGTGCGACATTAGCACAAAATCTTGACAATGTATTATCTTATATGTTAGTAATAAGCTCAGAAAGGAGGTGCTACCAATGAGCAGAAATGGTTTTCCTGAGGAATCTCGTGAACGTGTCGCGGCAATCATCAAAGAGGGTATAGGCGGAGGCAATGTAGCCAAGATTGCCGACACTGCCGGGATTAACCGGACTCACTTGTACTATCTTCTGAAAGGGAAGAAAGGATTGAGCCGAGAACCGTTTAATCGCCTCGTGTTCCTTCTTAAGATCTCACGAGAGA
>Ga0172375_10002278_pt1 | contig 30104 bp, 33 predicted proteins | sample LakKiv1m_FD_114537 | JGI IMG/M metagenome (GOLD analysis project Ga0172375, IMG submission 114537) | Freshwater microbial communities from Kabuno Bay, South-Kivu, Congo - kab_092012_11.1m | ecosystem: Environmental > Aquatic > Freshwater > Lake | place: Democratic Republic of the Congo... | reverse complement strand
GGATACTTTTAGACATTTTAATAAAGACGCTGTCGCCTACTCCTGGTGGGACCAATTTACCAGAGCCAGAACCAGAAACGTGGGCTGGCGAATCGACTACTTTTTTGTAGACGAAAAATTGCTACCGCAAGTAAAAGACGCGTTTATTTTAACTGAGGTGTACGGGTCGGATCATTGCCCGGTGGGGTTGGAGATTGATCTGTGAGAGGATGAGAATAGAAATAATATAGTGACAAAAGAGTAATAAAAATAGTATTGCGCATAAAGAAATTGGCATTTATATTGTCGTTACCAACTACTAAAGGCAAGAGATAGCCAAAAAATACCCAATCGATAACTAAAATAAAGGTAAAGAAAAATAAGGTGAGATTATATATCTTGTCAGATGGAACTGATGTTTTAATTTTGACAATTTTTGAAATAAATTTGACAAACCAAGCATACCAAGTGTTGAGAAGTAAAAAATAAACAAACACCAATGGTCCAGAAAAGAATGGCGCGGCAAAATATACAATCCAACCAAAAGATAATAATCGGGGTAAAACTTGGCTGACAAATGTTTCGGCTGAGTTTTTGGTAGCCGTATAGTTAATATCCGAACTGATTTTAGTAACTTTATAAGAAGAATCTTTGTCGGGATAGAGAACATATTCTTGGCCGATAATGGCAAGTGGAGTACAAAGCGAAGAGTATTTTCCTTTTGGTTCAAGGTCTTGGGGATTTGGAGAAGAGTTTGACTTGATGTCGAAAACAACCCCTCGTTTTTGATCATCGATAATCAAACAATAAGGCGATGGCTTGTTAATAGAAACTTGTCCGTTGTTGATAGTGACGGCAAGATCACTTGGAATTTTGTTGAGAAACTTAGTGTTGATAAATTCGGGAGCTTTGGCAAAAAAACTCTTTACTTGTGCAAGCGGAGCCACAATAAAAAACCAGCCAATAATAAACCAAATCATTATAAAAACAAACAAAAATGTTTTTGATTTTTCCGGATTAAACATAATTAAATTATACAATTCTTTTGGAATATAATGTTGTTATATGATAACAAAAGGTATAGATGATGGCGGAATGTACTCTGCTATTTCTGATGGCTAAACAATAAAATGTTTTTGACCGTGGACGCGCAAATAACGACGGTTGGTTTTCCAATCAGGGTCATAGGTTTCTAGTTGTTGCCAAAACTTTGCAGAGTGATTGTGATGAATGGTGTGAGTCAGCTCGTGCAATAGTATGTGACGAAATATATTGATCGGAAATAATATAATTTGCCAATTGAAATTGAGATTGTTGGTAGATGAACATGAACCAAATCGGGAAGTAGTGTTTTTAACGGAAATGCGATGGTAATTAAAGTGATATTTGTAAGACAATTCCTTAATAGACAGGGTAATCAGTGTCAAGGCAAAGATCCTAAATTTGGCATCTAATAATTTTCTGAGATGGACTGAAGAGAGAGAGGAAGTATTTGCATAAATTTTGTGTTCGTCTTTAAATATAACCACCGAATCCATTGATGATTTTTTGATGATTAATTCATAAGATTCATCTAATATTTGAAGATTTTTTTGTTTTTTTAATGATAATTTACGAGAAAACTTAAGTGAGTTTTTGACAACCCAGTCTTGATGTTGTTTGACAAAAGAAGTAATCATAAATTCTGGCAACAAACGGGGTGATGAGACAATAAACGATCGTCGTGATTTTAGACGAAGACCGAGAGAAGCAATAGACTTTCTAACTATGGTATAGCTATATTTTTTACCTAAAATGATGATTGACGGCATAAATGATAATATATTGTAGATGATTTATATTGGAGCTGATCATAGAGGATTTCGTTTGAAAGAAGAAATTAGCAAATGGCTGGAAACACAGCATTATGAATTTCGAGATCTTGGAGCGACTAAATATGATAAGGATGACGATTATCCAGATATCACGTTTAAAGTGGCTGAAATAGTAGCAATAGAAGGTGTCAAAGGGATATTGATTTGTGGATCTGGTGCAGGAGCGTCAATTGCAGCTAACAAAGTTAAAGGGATTAGAGCCGGCTTGTGCACCTCGGAAAAACAAGCCAAGGCCGCCAGAAATGATGATGATATTAATATTTTGTGTTTGACATCTGATTCGGTGAGTGTTGAAGAAAACTTGAAGACGGTAGCTGTGTTTTTGGCAACGACTTTTGGGTCTGAAGAAAGATACATTAGACGAATTAATAAAATAAAAAAATATGAAACTGAGGTCAGTTACTGAAGTACTACCTAAAACTAGGGTTATTTTAAGAATGGACTTAGACGTACCATTTCTTAATGGACAGATTTCCGATAATGCCAGACTAATTAAGTCGCTACCAACAATAAGGTTACTTTTGGAGAAAGAATGCAAGATAGCAATAATCGGCCATCGTGGCCGACCCGATGGTAAAGACGAAAATTTATCTTTGAGACCAATATATTTGGAACTGATGTCACTCCTTGAACCAAATTGGGAAAATCTAATAGAGAGTATTTTTATTGAAGAAGTGGGAGATGGAGAAAGACTTGATTTATCGATGGCCAAAAATCATATAGTTTTTTTGGAAAATTTGAGATTTTGGAAAGGAGAGGAAAGTAATGATCCGGATTTTTTGAAAAACTTGGTTGAAATATCGCAAGCTTATGTGAATGACGCTATTACTGTCGCCCATCGAAAACACCGCTCAATAATGTTATACAAGAATTTACCAGCATTTTACGGCTTGGAATTTGTGGAAGAAATTGAAAAAATTACTCAAATTATAGAAAATCCGCAAAAACCGTTGACGATTATTTTAGGCGGCGCGAAGGAGGATAAGCTTGATGGATTAATAAAGCTAACTGAAATAGCTGATCATGTATTGATTGGGGGAAAATTACCTCTATTAGTTGAAAGTCCGAAAGTCGAAAGTCTAAAAGTTATAGTGGCTGAGTTGAGGAAAGATGGATTTGATCTGAGTGATGAAGATATTGAAGCATTCAAAGCAATTATCGCAAAATCAAAAATGATAATTTGGGCAGGTGCGATGGGTTTTTTTGAGAATGAAGATTGTCGCAAAGGGACAGAGGAAATAGCCAAAGCAGTAGCCAATAGTGAGTCATATAAAATAATTGCCGGGGGTGATACCGGAGCGTCGATTGTAAACTTAGGTTTGAAAGATAAAATTGATTTGATCGCTTCGGGAGGAGGAATGATGCTGGAATTAATTACCAAAGGTAAATTACCAGCATGGGAGTAAATTAGATTGTAGATTGTAGTAGATAGTTCGTAGATGGTTTAGAATTAGATATGGAAAACAAAAAATTAAAGATAGGGATTAATGGTTTTGGGAGAATCGGGACAGTGGCGTTGCGAGCCATACTGCAGGAAAAATATAATGTCGAGGTGGTGGCCATAAATACTAAAGGAGATTTGGAAATGGAATCGATTGCGATGCAATTTAAATACGATTCAGTGTACGGCCGAATGGCTTTAAAAGTAGACAAAGGTGAACCTCAAAAAGGTGGAGAAATAGGTAGATTACTAGTTGGAGAAAACATAATTCCGGTATTGGGTGAGCCAGATATTACCAAACTAAATTGGGGAAATTATGGTGTGGATGTAGTGTTGGAATGCACTGGTGCGTTTACTGACAATAAAGCAATAGGACACATTAAAGCTGGTGCCAAAAAAGTAGTGATATCCGCTCCTGCCAAAGATCCTAAAATTCCCGTCTTTATATTGGGCGTAAACGAAGACCGATATGAAGGTGAAGTATTAATATCAAACGGATCATGTACTACTAATTGTGTGGCACCGATCGTTAAACTTATCGATGAAAAAATTGGGTTTCAAGAGGGTTCTTTGACTACGATACATGCTTACACCACGAACCAGAATATAGTAGACGGAGCAGGAAAAGATCCCAGACGAGCCAGAGCAGCAGCAATTAATATTGTTCCAACATCAACCGGAGCGGCAGAAGCCGTAATTGCGGCGTACCCCGAAGCCCGAGGCAGATTCGCCGGGACAGCAATAAGAGTACCGGTGGTTTGTGGTTCTTATTCTGATTTGACTTTTAAAATGGTCAGAAAAACAAGTATTGAAGAAGTTAACGCAGTTTTTGAAGAAGCATCTGTCAATCCCAGACTGGTAGGGAAAGTAAAAGTTTCATACGAGCCATTGGTATCTTCTGATATTATCGGAAATAATGCATCTTGTGTAATAGATACTCGAATGACGAATGTAGTATCAGATGACATGATCAATATCGGAGCATGGTACGATAACGAATATGGATATTCATGTCGACTTATTGAAATGGCAATGTTCATTAGCCAAAAATAATTTATGCAAATAATACCAGTGGTAATGGAGAAACAGTGGGGCACTGCTTTGGATCGGTTGGAAAAGATATATCTAACTAGCCGTTGGGTGCAAATTGATGTTACCGACGGAGAAATGGTAGTTGGGAAAAGTTTTGAGATAGAGCCATTAAATAAATTTGAATTTAATGAAAAAATGTTGTGGGATATACATTTGCTGGTTAAAGAGCCGATTAGTTGGGTGGAAAAATGCATATTTATCGGTGCGACGCGAATAATTGGTCAAGTAGAAATGATGAGTGACAGGAGAGAATTCGTAAATAAAGTAAAAGATGAAGGTATAGAAGCAGGAATTGGATTTGATATTGGAACTGAGGTGAGTGACGTACCTGATGAGATTGATATGGTATTGTTAATGGCTAGAAAAGCCGGTTACGTGCCAATGAAAGATGACGAAAGAATATGGGGAAAAATTGAAAAGTTGTTGACGATAAACGCAAAGAGAGAGAAAAAATTCTTAATATCTGTCGATGGTGGTGTTAACCCTGAAAATATAAACAAGTTTACTGAAGCGGGAGTAGATGTGGCATACTCAGAAAAGAGTTATTTTGAGTTAATTAATAATGCTAAAGAAAACAACTAAGGTAATAAAAAATGTAGCGATGTATGGGGACGCGGAAGCGCTTGATGGGCAAAGACACTTCGAACTGGCGCGTAAAACAGCCAAACTGTTGGCGGAAAATGGATTTACGATAATAAATGGCGGAGGACCTGGAATAATGTTGGCGGCGACAATTGGAGCTAAAGAAGGTAAAGGGAGAGTGGAACTGTCAATAGTTGACAAGAAAAACTTGCCAGATAATTTTGAGGCCTCATCCCCCCTCAACTTAAAGTTAGCCGATAAAGTATACGAAATGGGCAACTATGAAAACAGGTTAAATAAGCTGATCGAGATAGCTGACGCCCATGTAATTTTTAGAGGCGGAACCGGAACTATTGCCGAAGTTGGCTTAGTCTGGAGTAAGGCTAAATTTGATTTTGGAAAACACGAACCGCTGATATTTGTCGGTAAAGAATGGGAGAACATTGTGCCTGTCATTGCCAATGATCTGAAATTGGAAACTGTTGAAAAAGAAGTCTATAAGTTAGTTAATACGCCGGAAGATGTGCTTAGGGCATTAACCTCGGTTGAGAATTGAACTTTATTTCAATTGGGAAAAGCTCGTATTTGATGGGTTGGTTTTTGGCAAAAGTTAACTGGGCTATTTGGGAATGAGAAGTTTCGTAGGACCAGCTTTGATCGAAAATAAAGTTCCCAAAAGAATAGAAAATTGGCTTCCCTTTGTAAACTTCGACTCCCTGCCAGACATGAGGATGATGGCCATGAATGACATCAGCGCCGGCATCGATCATTTGGCGGGCAAAATTTATTCGCCATTGTTCTGGCTGAGGTAAATACTCATTTCCCCAGTGAATAGAGACAATCAAATAATCGACTGCTGAGTCGACTGACCTAATCCGATTGATAATTGCAGGAATATCAGTCTTGGGATAAGTGATGAAATCAAACCCCAGAAAACCAAAAGTGATGCCATTGATATTTTTGATCAAAAAGTTATCATAAAAACTTGTTTGGGGCAAAAAGACTTTAGTCTGATTTAAGCCATCAATACCGTAATTAAGCATGTGGTTATTGTTGAGATTTAGGATGAAGAGAGAGAGATAAGGGATAAATTTTGGATCACCGCAAAAAGTAAATGTACCCGTTTTACCCTCAGGGCATTTGTCAATAATTGGCGACTCCAAATTGGCAAGATTAAAATCGTTTTGAGAGAGCCATGGTGAAATTTCTTGAAAACTCCAAGTAAAATCGTTTTTTGTCCGAGCAATTGAAGTGATATGTCTGCCTAGACCAAGGTCGCCAACTAAGCCAACTTTAACTGTCGGAGTGGTTAAATTAAACATGGTTAGCAAAAAGAATAGCAATGAATCCATAAGGTTAGTATACTTGATGATATGAAATTGAGGATTGGCTTATTGTTGGGACTGGCAATTATGTTATCGTCGTGCAATTTGTCAGTACAAAAATCCGGAATTGAGATAATTACCTACCCTATCGCTAAAGTCTATATCGATGGCAAAGATGCAGGTGTTACTCCATATAAAAATAATTTATTGAAACCAGGTGAGGTAGAAATTAAGTTGGTAGTAAATGATTATGTATGGATAAAAAATATCCACCTAGAAAATGGGGCCAATACAGTGATAAATCGTCAATTCTCGAAAGAATCGGGTGATGGAGGAGGTTATGTTTTGTATTTTGAAGCAACCGGAGACAAGGAAAAGGCCGGGATATTGGTCAGCTCCAAACCTGATCGAGCGACGGTGGCAATCGATGACGAAATCAAAGGTTACTCCCCGCTTCGAATTGAAAATGTAGGTGAGGGGGATAAAAAATTAGTAATTTCATATCCTGGATACAAAAGCGCTAGTTCTTTTGTAAAATTTGTTAATGGATACCAACTAGTAGTGAGTGCTGAATTACCAACTGAAGAAAATGTGATACAACCGGAAACAATAATTCCAACTCCGGCAAACGTCGCAGCACAGGTAAAAATCAAAGCGACTGAAACTGGATGGTTGAGGGTACGAGGTACTCCGGACATTAACGGAATGGAAGTAGCAAAGGTGAAACCGACAGAGATATATAATCTATTAGAAGAAAAAACAGATTGGTATAAAATCGATTTGACATCAGGAAAAAGCGGTTGGGTATCGTCTACTTACGCCGAGAAATTACAGTTACAAATACCAGAAAAAACAAGAATAAACCAATAAAGATATATAGTTTTTGTTGGCTATTTAGAAATAATGATATAGTACCCAAAACCAAACTAATCAGCCAATAAAATATCGAAATTCGAGAGCGACTCCAGCCGATATTTAATAATAAATGATGAAGATGTTGACCATCTGATTTTATAAGTGAACGATGACTTAATAAACGTCGAAGTAAAACGAAACCGGCGTCAATCATGGGTACGCCTAAAAGTAAAATAAGTGTGGCTAGTTTGGCACCAGATAAAATTGACAAAATAGCCAATAACAAACCGGCCAAACTTTTGCCACTATAGCCTGGCATAATACTTTGTGGATAAAAATTGTAAGGAAGAAACCCTAAATATGCTCCAGAGATTATAGCCGATAAAATGATTACCGGCCACTGCGATGGATCTTGATAATATCGAAATCCGAGTAATCCAATAAAAAAAGCTGAAATAGCAACGAAACCAGGTAGTTGTCCTTCGACTCCGGCTGACCAACCAGTGATATTCATGCACCAAATTATCCAAATAATGGCAAGAATATCTGAAATAACCCAAATACTGTGGGGCCCGAATAAATTAAAATTAATTTGATAGACAGAAAAATCCAATATTCCACCAAATGGGTTTGATACGTAGGCAATACCAATTCCAAATCCAACCACTACTAAAGCGGCCAAGAGATTGGTAAATAGCCTTATTTTCGGGCTTATGTCTTTGACGTCATCCCAAATACCGATAACCAAAGTAATAAAGGCAGCGATTAAAATACCGATTAGATGCTTTTCAATTGGCAGTAATAAAATTGAAAGTACTAATAAGCTAATAAATATCGGGACTCCACCGCCACGGGGAACAGAACTAAGAGCGGTAACGTTTGGGGATTTTTGTTTTCTTTCTTGAGGGTTTTCGACCCAATGTTGGTTGATGTAATAATTTCTGACAAACGGAGTGACAAAATAACTAATTACAGCTGATAATAAAAGACACAACAAAAAATTTATTAGCATTGCTAGCTAATTAAATAAACAATTCGAAAAAGAGTAACAGCAGAAAACATAGAAAATATTAAAGAGACTATGATAAGAAGCCGAGAAAATAAACGCATCGATTTTAATAAAAACACTGCTAAAAAATTATTTAAAATCAGAATTATAAGCGACAATAATGGCAATAAAAGAATGAGTGAAGAAGTGGCCAGCTGAGATTCTCCCCAGGGTCTTGAATAATACAATGGTAATTGGGGTGGTAAATCGTTGAATTTAAAAAATATTAAAACTGCTTCTGATAAAATAAAAAAAATATTCCAACGAAAAATTACGCCATTTATTTTTTCTTGCCAAAAAAGACCTATCTGAGAAAAGGACAATGATAATTGATAAAAAAATGACATATTTATTTGTTTTGCGAATAAATGGTCGATTTTCCGATAGTGGCAACAGGGTGATAATAATTTGAAATTATACGTTCAAGTTCGGGAAAATTACGTCCGGGCTGATTATAATAGATAATTATTTTAGGAAAATAAATTTTTAACTGATCAGAAACTGCCTGAAATTGGTTGAAATCAACAATGTGATAAGCAACAGTAAACTTACCGACTGGTAAACGAGACGACAATGCGTAAATGTAAGGCTCATCACCCCAGATAAATATTTTTTCATCGGTGGCGGTGTTTTTAATCAAATAATTAGAAATTTGATAGGTGTCGTCAACTTGAGATCCAAAATAGTTTCGATAATCCGAAGAGCTCAGTGAAGTAATGTGGGAATAAAAATTTTGATAATATGAAAGAACCGGATAAACATAAAATTTATATTTAAAAAATAGACCGACCAAACCGAAAACCAAAACTAAAACAAATATCTTGATAGACGTCTTAACATTTTTTTCAAATAAATATATTAACATCAACGAGAGGGACGGTAAAATCTGAATTAGATAATGAGGATATGGACGAGTGGATAATAAAGCACCAAAAATAGCAGCTGAAAACCAAAATATAATGATGGATAATTTTTGGTCAACTATTTTTTTGATTGATGCGAAATATATTAGCAACCAAAACAATAATAAAATTACTCCACGGGTAACCAACCCACCGCTGGCTGCACTACCAGAATGAGAGCCAGTCTGCCATGAAGATAAATAGCCAAAGTTTTGTAAGATAGCTGAAAACATAAACTCTGAAATAGCACCTTTGATGGAAAAATAAGTCAAAAAGGCTAAGAACGGAATAAAGAAGGCGACCGAAAAAGCAATTAGATCGTAAATTTTTGATTGTAATTTATTTTTATATAAAAAGAGATACCAGACAAACAGAAAACCGAATTCAATAGCTACGGGAATTTTGATAGTAAATGCCAGACCTAAAAGTAATCCGGAAAAAATATATTTTAGCTTTGATTTTGAATATAAAAAATAATAGATTCCAGAAAGCGTCGGTAAAAGCATAAAAACTTCAGCGTTGGCGATATTACCTTCGAATAAGGGAATTGAAGTAACAACGGTAAAAATTAAGGTCGAAAACCAGACTAATTTTGGGGCTAATAATTTTGTCGATAAAAGATGAAAATAATAGATAGCTCCAGCCATAAAAAAAGCTAATAACAACCGAAAACCAAACACGGTTTGGGCGAAAGCCGCTAAATAATAAAGTGAAGGCGGTTTGTTGTCGTGAATTTGGGAGTACAATGTCCAACCCTTGCGAATCGCCATCCCTAAGACCAAATATATACCTTCATCACCATACCAATATGGTTCAAATAGAGAAGGAAGTCGAAGAAAAACAAAAAGTAAAAATACAACAAGTAAAAACTTGTGACGAAGAATAAATGTCTTTAACATATAACTAATTCTATATCAGTTAGATTTTTTTTGGGTGGTTTTATAATCTAGCCTTTGACCCAACATTAATCTGGTATGAGAATGCAATCCAGGCAGAACCGACATAGTCAGAGTAGCCAATGGCATAAAAGGCCATTGAAGTATGTTTTTTAAAATATTCATAAACCCAATTTTTTGATGTTTTGGCCTTAATTTCCAATCGAGAACAATCAATGAGACTAACGGTACTAAGCAAAGAGTTAAAATTATATTGGAAATTCTAGGTAAATTAAAACCGATTGAGGTTTGAAAAAAATTTGGGTTAAGTACTACCGGAAGCGAAGTGCCTAAAGTGAGAATAAACCAATTACTTGACCAAATAAAATGGGTTTCTAATAGTTTATAAATTCTAAGCAATCTGGTTAATAGCGGAATTTCAGTATGAATAACAGATTGTTTTATTGCGTAAGGAATATCGATTGCTCCCCAGGCGTGACGAACACATTGATTGTACCTATTTTTTAGAGCATCGAAATACGTCTTGCCATCTGGTGCGTCAACAATTGTCGGCAAAAATATTGGCTCTACTTGACTTCGACCCTGGCTACTAAAAAATGTCTGAAGAAAAATATGCCAATCTTCCGGAATCATATCTACATCCCAATAGCCGGCGGAGTCAATTAAGACATATGAGCTGGAATAACAGGAATAATTAAAAAATAGACCGTCAGGTTCTTGAATATTGGCAATATGAATAACATTGCCAAGCGTGCCAATGATTCTAATGGGGGCGGGAACATTGTTAATATTGTGATGCCAAAATATTGGTGATTGCCAAAAACGAAGGTATGGTTCTTTACTCGAACCAAAACTATAGGTTAAAGCGGAAAAATATTTGGGGTTAAAAATAGTATCAACATCGCAGGAAGTTAGAGTACAATTTTCAATTTTTAATTTATAATTTTTGATATCAAAGAAATGGCGTTTAAAATATTTGGCGGCAAAGGCCTCATTACTGTGTTTGCCAACTGTCTCGCCAGAGGTATCACTAGGATGCTCAGTAAAAATTAAATTGCCAAAAACATTGTGATATTTCTTTTCAAAATAATTTTGAGTATTTTGATTGTTTTCTTTACCAGCACGGGCTTCTTGGGCAATGACTACAAATAACTTTTTTTGACTAATATCGATTTGGGCCGCAAGACTGCCAACAGCCATATCGATTACTTCAAGCGGTTCTTTATACGATGAAATCACAATGACATGCCTGATATCTGATTGTTTTAACCAACTACTTTGATAATTTTGCCGATATAATTCATCCCAATTGGTTTTTTGGGCTTTTTGGATCTTGAAGTAGCCGATAATGGCAAAAATAGCCGACTTGAATGACTGATATAACCAATAAATGAGAAAAGCGATAACAAAATAGGCAACGACCTTGGGTATAAGATAAGCTCCCCAAATTGGAAAAGTAATGGCTGTCCAAGCGACAAAACCGGGAATCATTTCAATTAGGCGGTAGATACTGGTAGTTTTTTTCATAGTTAGGACTACTTATTATATCAAGGTAGAATAGATCATGGACCGATTAGATAAAGCGATTGAAAAAACAAGAGCATACGGAAGAAAATATGGAGTTGAATACGGTGCAAAACAAATTAAAGAACGACTAATCTCGAATATTATTTTCCACGACAAAGATGTAGAAGAAAAACTTATTAAGATATCAGTGATTAGTGATCAGTTATCAGTAGTAAATAAAAAAATCAAAAAGGCAAAAAGACTGGCGAAATTGATTGGGAAACATTTTAATGACATATTAATGATTGGGATTACCGGATCAGTGGCGGCAGGATACCCAAAGGATGGAGACGATATTGATTTGATGATTGTGACCAAAAAAGATAGTTTGTGGCTAACAAGACTACTATTGAGGTTGTTTGTTTTAATAAAAAAAATTCCTCACCGAGGGTATGGCAAGAAAGAAAACGGAAATGAATTTTGTTTTAATTTGTGGCTAGAAGAAGATGTATTAAAATTGCCAAAAAGTCGACAAAATTTAAAAAATGCCATGGATTCGATATTGATGATCCCGATACTTAATAGAAACAGCATCTACGAAAAATTTCTAAGAGAAAACAAATGGATTAGTAAATATTTGGCAAACGCTTATGAAAAAATTAGTTAACTGGTTGTTATTTTGGCCTCAATACTGGTACATGAAAAATAAAATTGGTAATGGCCTAGTTGATATCAAACGAGCGTTCTTCCATCCACATCCAGATAAGTGTTAGAATAGTATATGTTGCGAAAGATATGGCCGAGATTAGCTGCCTTGACACTTGGGTTGATTATTCTTTTTGTATCAATGGCTAGAGCAAGCTTAGTATTGATAGCCCAAGAAGGAGGGACTGAATCACTAAAAAATAAAGAAATATTGTTTAAGATAAATTTTCTCTCGGGTGATACTATTGACTCAAAATACAAATTTCCAGAAGTTGGCACTTTACCCGACAATCCAATGTATGGGTTTAAAAGAATTAGAGATTATTTTTGGTTGTATTTTAGTCAAGGCGAAGAAAAAGTGAAAGTGAGCTTGCTTATGGCAGATAAGAATATTGTAGAATTTACTGAATTAACTAATAGAGAAAAATATGATTTAGCAATTGATTCTGGAAATGAAGGTTTAGATAAATTAGAATATGCCTACGGACTAGTCAACAATCTTAAAAAAACTGATACCCAAGCAAAAAAACTATACCAGCAAGTGTTTATGGTTGGTTTTGCTTACAAAGAGGTTTTTAGACTAGCTGAAAAAAGTTATAGTTTTGAGGCTGAAAAATATTCAAAATTAATAAGTAGGATCAATGACTGGAATAAAGAACAAGAAAAAAACAGATACACGTGGGATTTTTAGAAAATATGGGTGGATTATTTCTATTGGATTGTTAATCGGATTTTTGTTGGTGGTGGGTCTGGCAATGAAAGACATGCCAAATCCGACAAAACTCTCAGCAGATGTTTACCCAGAAAGTTCGAAGGTTTTCGACAGAAATGGAAAACTAATATATGAAATATACTCTGACAAAAGAAGGAGTTTGGTGGAACTCAAAAATGTTCCTGATTCATTGAAAAAAGCAACATTGGCAATCGAAGATTCTAATTTCTATAATCATTTTGGCTTTGATATTAGAGGAATTCTGAGGGGCTTATACAGAACAATAATTGAAAGAAGATTGCAGGGTGGCTCGACATTGACACAACAATTGGTCAAAAATGCTTTATTAACTCCCGAAAGAACATGGACTAGAAAAGTAAAAGAAGCGATTCTAACGATAGCTACCGAAATAATGTACAGCAAAGATAAGATATTAGAAATGTATTTTAACCAAACACCTTACGGAGGAACGTTGTGGGGAGCAGGTGCGGCAGCAAAAGGGATATTTAATAAAGAAGTTAGTCAACTAAGTTTGGCAGAATCGGCATTGATTGCCGGCTTACCTGGCTCACCAACAAGGTACTCCCCTTTTGCCCATCCAGATGCGGCCAAAAACAGACAAATAATGGTGTTGAAAAGAATGGAAGAATTGGGATATATAACAAAAGAAGAAAGGGAGAGTGCTGAAAATGAGCCGTTAAGCTATTACGTAAATAAAAATGAGATTTTGGCACCGCATTTTGTTTTTTATGTAAAGGAAAAGTTGACAGAAAAATACGGGGCAAAAATGGTGGATGAGGGAGGATTAAAAATTACAACTACTCTTGACATCGATTTACAAAACTACGTCCAACAAGAAATTGCCACGGAAATTTCAAAATTAAAAAAATATAAGGTTAGTAATGGTGCGGCTTTGATAACAGATCCGAAAAATGGAGAGATTCTGGCGATGGTTGGATCAAAAGATTATTTTGCAACAGATATCGAAGGTAATTTTAATGTGACTACGGCATCAAGACAACCGGGGTCATCAATTAAGCCATTGAATTATGCAGTAGGAATAGAACTGGGCAAAGTAACGGCGGCATCTATTTTTGATGATGAACCAACTTGTTTTAAAGTAGTCGGTCAAAAGCTCTATTGTCCAACAAATTATGGTGGAGCATATCACGGTATTCAAACATTAAGAAATTCATTGGGAAACTCACTAAATATTCCGGCTGTTAAAACTTTGAAACTGAATGGTTTGGAAACATTTGTTGCCTCGGCATCGGCTATGGGAATATCAACCTACAAGAATCCGGCCGAATATGGACTGTCTTTGACTCTGGGTGGCGGCGAAGTGATGATGACAGAGATGAATGTCGCATTTGGAGTTTTGGCGAATATGGGTATTAAACAAAATTTGGTGTCAATTTTGAATATAACTGACAGACACGGCAAAGTACTTGAGGAAAATAAATACGATCCTGGAACCAGAGTCCTATCCCGCGACACTAGTTATATCATTAGTCATATTTTGGCTGATGATGGAGCTAGAGCAATGGTGTTTGGAAGAGGTTCAATGCTAAACATTAAGGGCCACCCGGAAGTGTCGGTAAAAACAGGAACTACAAATGATCTGCGGGACAATTGGACAATCGGATATACACCAGATTATGTAACTGCGGTATGGGTAGGGAATAATAATAATACCAGAATGGGTGGGTTGGTGTCAGGAACTACTGGCGCGGCACCAATATGGAACAGATTGATGACCTATATTTTAAAAGATAAAATTGTCAAAAAACAAACGATGCCAGCTAATGTAGTTGGTATGAATGTGTGCAACATTACCGGCGAATTACCACCAGAAGGAGGTTGCGATTCGCACTATGAATATTTTAAAAAAGAATTTACTCCAACAAATAGAACATCTTTGAGGAATAATGTACTTATAGATAAGGATACAAATCAAATAATTGCTGAAGGTGATACTAAGCCAAATGTAGAGTGGCAAGAACATACGGCAATAAAAGATGTCACCGGAGTCTGGGTTTGTCTTGATTGCCAAATTGTTTATGAGGTAGGAAGTACAAAAAGAGTGTATATTACTCGGACTTTAAACTAACAAATGCGTTTTATATACAAAGCAAAAAAAGAATGGTTGTATATATTTTTTTCGATTGCATTGGTTGCTTTAACAACAGCAATCGGGTGGTTTTATTTTTCGATAATTGTCAAATTGCCGAATATAAACGAAATATACAATCCACCAAAATTGTCTACCAAGATATTGGACAGAAATGGAAACTTATTATATAAATTTTATGAAAACGAGGACCGAAGCTGGATACCAATAAGTAAAATTCCACTGTCTTTGATACAGGCAACCGTAGCGATTGAAGATAAAGATTTTTTTAGACACTACGGAGTGTCAATAAAAGGCATTGCTCAGGCTGTAGTGTTTAATTTATTTAAAAAAAATACGGATGATAAATTAAGAGGTGGCTCAACTATTACACAACAATTAGTTAAAAGTGTATTTTTTTCGAACGAAAAAACGTTTGAACGAAAACTAAAAGAGGCAGTAATAGCAATAATGATTGAAAGACAATTGACCAAAGAAGAAATATTAGAACGCTATTTTAATCAAGTTGCTTATGGTGGAGAAACTTACGGTGCACAAGAGGCATCGCTAAAATATTTTGGCAAAGACATTTGGGAAATTAATGATTCGGAAGCAGCGTTTCTTGCCGGATTACCGGCCGCACCTAGCTCATATTCCCCTACTGGCAGCAGTCCTGAATTGGGGTACTTAAGACAAAAACATGTAGTTGAAGAAATGTTGTCGGCGGGATTTATAAACAAAGATAAGGCTGAAAAAATTCTATTGGAAAAATTGAAAATTGTGTCAATAAAATCGAATATTTTAGCACCGCATTTTGTTTTTTATGTAAAAGAATATGCTCAAAACAAGTTTGGTTATCAAAATTTTGGCCGAAGAGGATTGGTTATCAGAACTAGCCTAGATTTGTCGACACAACAAATGGCAGAAAAGGTTGTGGCAAATGAAATTTCTGCGGTGGAAAAACTACGAATTTCAAACGGAGCAGCTTTAGTATTAAACCCGAAAAACGGTGAAATATTAGCCATGGTTGGCTCGAAAGATTATAACTCCAACAAAATTGATGGCAAATATAACATTACCACTGCTAATAGGCAGCCTGGATCAGCGATCAAGCCAATAAATTATTTATTGGCTTTAACTAAAGGATGGAGCCTGGCTTCGACGGTTGAAGACAGCGCAATAACATTTCAAAACGGATTTAAAGAAAAACCCTATACCCCACAGAATTATAATGGCAAATATATGGGAAAAGTAACCTTGAGAACAGCACTGGCTTCGTCTTTGAATATTCCTTCGGTAAAATTATTGGCTCAAAATGGAGTAAATAATATGATCGATTTGGGTCAAAAGATGGGAATAAATACCTGGGGAGACAGAAATAGATTTGGATTGGCGCTGGCTCTTGGTGGAGGTGAAGTAAAAATGACTGAACTGGCTAACGCCTATAGCACATTTGCAAACTTAGGTGAAAAAACAGAATTAAATCCAATTTTAGAAATTAACAATTATTTGGGAGAAGTTATCTATAAAAGTAGTCCTGAAATAACAAAAATTGTTGACCCAAGAATGGCATATTTGATTGATAACGTTTTAAGCGACAATTTAGCTCGAGCACCAATATTCGGATTAAATTCTAAACTAAAAATTGAAGGAAAAACTGTAGCCGTTAAAACAGGGACAACAAATAGTTTGAAAGATAATTGGTGTATAGGCTGGACACCCAGTGTTTTAGTAGCGGCATGGGTGGGAAATAATGACGGTACCCCGATGAGTTGGGTGGCATCGGGGATATCGGGAGCGACACCAATCTGGAATAATATTATGAAAGGAATGTTGATATATAAAAAAGATGAGCCGTGGAATATGCCAAATGGAATATATAGAGCAAAAGTTTGTGGCAAAGAAGAACTGTTCATTGACGGAACAGAAAATAATATCAAATGTGCAAACCCAACACGTTTTCCAGTTAATTAGAGCCTAATCTGACAGTATCCCAATAAATAAGAGGGACTATTTTGGACAAATTGCTTTTAAATATACCATTGTCAGATCCGGCGTAATTTAGAGTAAAGTAGATATTTTTTTCAGGAAGTGAGATAAGAGCTGAAAATGTTTGACTGCCTGGTAAGTTTTGATAATTTTCGACGATCTCTAACCCTTCGGGTAAATAATCTTTTATTAAACTAATCAATGCTTTTGTTAGTTTTTTATCATCAACTAGATCTTCCGGATTGACTAATACTGAATATGTCCAAAGAGACCTTTGCTTGCCTAAAACATCGGTTATTTGAGATTCTAATGAGGTCGAAACTGACTTTGAAAAACTAATTTGTGGTAGTTCTGGAAGTCTAAAACTTATTCCCTGTAATAATCTATATAAATAAAAAGAAAAGCTTAAACCAACAGTTAAAAATATTGTTAAATATAAAATAAATCTTTTTTTACGTATTTTGTCGTCGCCAGAAATTGTCTCTACTAAGTCTAGCTGTTCAGGAAATGACATTGATTTTTTTTTGGTAATTTCTTCTTTTGTATGCATTTTATGCCTTAATTTCAGTTAAACTAAGTAAACCTGATTTGGCTCCAAGCGAAGACACTACTGAAGCTGAATTTTTTATGGCCCAAAAAAGCGAATCAGAAAGTGAAAGATGGCTGACCAAGGCACCAACAAAAGCACTACCAAATGAATCCCCGGCTCCAGTTTCATCGACTGGGGTGGTGTTGATAACTGGTGAAAAAAGTTTTTGCTCGCTGTTTAAGACATAAGCCCCATCTCTACCATTGGTGATAGCAGTGGTTTTAGCACCATAAGAAAGAAGAGTTTGCCAATAATTACCTTCATTAACGGGAATGCCTGTTAATACTTCCGACTCTTTGCCGTTTAAAAGAAGAAAATCAAGATGAGGAATTAGTTGAATTAGTCGGGACCTGGCCTGAAGTTCACGATTGCCGGGGTTAAGCGACACTTTAATATGGTGTTCTATGGCAAAACCAATTATTTTTTCGAGCAGATCGACGTTGCCTTCTAGAGAGGTGATATAAAACCAACTGGCGTTAGCTAATTTATCCCAATTTACTTGAGTTTCTTGTAGACAAGATTGACCGCGATTAGTGATAATACTACGACTGCCATCAGGACAGACGAGAATAACAGAGTAATCAGTTTTTTCAGTATTTAAATGGACTAGTAAATCAGTGCTGACATCGTTTTCTTTTAAATCATTAAAGACATATAGACTTAACGGATCATTGCCAAGCAGAGACAAACAGGCTGTTTTGAAACCTAATCTTGCCAAACCGACAGATGAATTGGTAGCGCCGCCGCCGGAACAAATGAGACTATCGGTCATATCTGATTTACTCGAAGTAGCGATGGTTAAATTGTCGCCATAGACAGAGATAGCGTCTGTTTTGACAAATATATCAATTGTCGCCGCACCAATACTTATAACATCGTACATAAATTATGCGATTTGAGAAAACTGTTTTAGTTTTTGAACTACTAATTGTTGGACATCACTAATAGCCGGAGCAAGATAATCATATATTTTTTCAGAGGAAGAAGTGGTGATTGATGACAAAAGAGTTTTTTTGAATTGAAGACGAAGGTCGGTATTGATATTGATTTTGACAACACCCAAATTTATGGCAGATGAAATTTGATCTGCGTTTATGCCTGAACCACCATGAAGAGTAAATAATTTGTCGGGTAAAACTTCAGTAATCTTCTTTAAGAGCGCCAGGTCGATAACTTCAGGAATAGTAGTGTTGACACCATGAAGGTTGCCGATTGATGAGGCAAGCAAATCGGCGCCAGTGGCGGTCATAAATTCTTGCGCCTTATCAGGATTAGTAAAACTTTTGGAATCGACACCATTATCAATTAAATTTATTTTATTAAACTCGACTTCAACGATTATTTCTGGGTTGAAGGATTTGATATTTTTTATAAAAATGGTTGTCTGATTTAAATTGTCAGTGTATTCAAGTGATGAACCGTCAAAATGAACCATGTCAAAACCGAGTTTGGCCAATTTTTCAAGTCGATCTAAATCTTTACCATGATCCATGTTGAGATAGATGGGTAAATTTTCGAGATTGGATTTCTTAACTAATAAAAATAGTTTTTCGGCTTCAATAAATTTATCTTCATTGGCTGATAATTGAACTATGCAGGGCAGACCGGTGACTTTGACCGCCATTTCAACTGCCTGATAAATTTCAAAAGAATCAATATTAAATGCAGGCAGAGCTTTGTGTTCACTTTTGTAACTCGCTAGAACTTGTTTTAGGGTATTCATAGTATTTTTTTGATAGCTAATTCTATATCTTTGGTACCAATTTTATAAAGATTGTATAACTGATGATAATCTTTGGCTGAACGTCCAAATTGATTGTCGACTGCCAAATGAATAAATTTACATTTTAAATTGTTAGTCAAGATAAGAGTGGCGATAGCTTCCCCTAGTCCGCCATTTTTTTGATGATCTTCGATAACTATTAGCCGACCGGTTTTTTTGACGCTGGAAATAATTGTTTTTTCGTCAAGAGGTTTGATTGAGGAACAGTTAATAATTTCTAATGACAAATTTCTAATTTCTAAAGCCTGCTGGAGAATAGGGCCGTAACCACAAATTGTGACATCAGATCCTCTTTTTAGAACTTGAGATTTGCCAATGGTAAAGTTGACTTTATTATTTAATATTTCGGGAGTTGAAGGACGAACCAATCGAACATATGAGGGAGTACGACTACGAGCAACAGCGTTAATTATTTTGGTAGTTTCAAAAGCATCAAGAGGGGCAAAGACTTCCATATTGGGTAAGGCACGCATTAATGCAATATCTTCAAGCATTTGATGAGTGGCACCTAGCTCAGCCGTAGCCAGTCCGCCATGAGAACCAATAATTTTAACGTTGTAATTGTTGTAGCAAATTGATTGTTTAATAGTGGCCCAATTTATCCCCGGAGAAAAACAGGCATAAGTAGCCAAAAATACCGTTTTGCCTAAGGCTGCCAACCCGGCGGCAATGCCGGCGGCGTTATTCTCGGCAACACCACATTCGATAAAGCGAGAACGATATTTGTTGGCGAATTTGTCCAAGGTTAGTGATGATTTAAGATCACAACTGACCACATATAAATTCGGATTTTCGGCAGCTAATTCGATGAGTGATTCTGAGAAAGCGCTACGGATGGAAGATAATTTTAAAGTTTTCATAAATCGAGTGAAGTTAATTCTGAACGAGCTTTTAAATAGAGATCTTCAGATAAATTCTTAACATCATGATAGTGATAGTCGTTTTCCATAAAGGAAACACCTTTACCTAATATAGTGTTGGCAATTATGCAGGCTGGATAAATTGAGGAATCTTTGGCTTTGGCAATGGCTTTATATAACGCCGGAAAATCATGTCCGTTGACGGTGGTAACAGTCCAACCAAAACGAAGATATTTGGCCGCTAATTCGCCAAGAGGCATAATATCTTTGGTGGCGCCATCGATCTGAACACCGTTATAATCGACAATGTTAATGAGATTACCTAAATGATATTTGTTGGCAAACATAACTGCTTCCCAAATCTGACCTTCATTGTGTTCTCCGTCGCTTGTCAAACAGACAGAGTGATGTTCTTTGTCCCCTATAGCTAGCCCACAAGCAAAAGATAACCCCTGACCAAGACTTCCGGATGAAAACTCAACTCCCGACACATCGCGGGATTCGTGACCTTGAAGAATGGAATCGATTTCGCCAAAGGTGCTAAGAAAACTTTTTTTAATTTTACCAACCTCAGAAAGAACGGCATAATGAGCTAAGCATAAGTGCCCTGCGGATAAAATAAAATGATCCTTATCAAAATTAAAAAGTTTAGATAAATATAAGCTAAGAATAATATCTAACGAAGAAAAAGCTCCACCAATATGGGCAAAACCGGCTTTGTGAGTAACATCCAAGATATCGAGGCGAAGTTTTCGAGCGATTGGAACGAGAGGATGAATAGTATTTGACTTGAAAAACATTTATTAAGTATAGAATAAATGTGATAAAGTATCGATACTTATGCAGGACTTTTATCAGAAATATTATAAAGGGGTGGCTGGATTCGTCAGACGAAAGATTGAAGATGAGGGAGTGGTGGAGGAAATAACTAATGATATATTGTTGGCGGCATTCGATTCGTTGCCGACTTTTAATCACAATTGTAGCGAATTTTCTTTTATTTGCTCGATTGCCAAACACAAAATTATTGATTATTACCGAAAGAAAAAAATAAAAATAGTGTTGTTTTCAGCCAGCCCGATCTTTGAGGAGTTAGCTGATAAAGCATTATCACCCGAGCGCGATGTGTTGAAAAACGAATTGATTGAGGAAATAAACAATACTTTTGCGGAACTAAAAGAAGGTTATGGCAAAATATTGCGACTAAAGTATATAGACGGATGGAAGGTCAGTAAAATTGCTCAAATGACGAAGTTGTCAATAAAGGCAGTGGAGTCAAGACTGATACGAGCAAAGAAGATGTTCCAAGAATCGTGGATTTATGATCGCAAAAAGACTAAAGAACTTATCGAAAATCGGGATATTGATAGCCATTAGGCAGGCATATTTTCTGGGTGACAATATTTATCAACTGTATTATTCGCCGTATTTAACGATAAAAAAGTTAAAAGATTCGAGAGATAAATCGCAGATATTATTGATATTGTTAGCCGGGTTGACTCCGGTGATTTTGTATATAGTCGGAAGAATTATTTGGGATCTTTTTAGATATGGAGAGCTAATGGCGGTAACTGGAAATGTGTTTGTGATAATGGGGCTTATTCAATTGGTGGTTATTTTATATTTAGGATATTGGACATTAAAAGTTTTTAAAAATAGTTGAGATGGAAATTGCGAGACATTGGAGATTAAAACAACAAAGATACGGTTTGGTAGGTGAAGTATGTCCGCATTGTGACTATAAATTGTTTCCCCCGAGAGATGTTTGCCCTAATTGTGGTGATGAAGCAAGAACTAGATATAGTTTTTCTGGCAAGGGAGAAGTGCTCTCCTACACCACAGTTTATGGAGCGCCAAGTGGATATGACCAAAATGCACCATATACAGTAGCCATAGTAAAGTTAGAAGAAGGTCCAATGGTGACAGCACAATTGACTGACATAGGTAAAGAAACGGTAGAAATCGGAATGCCAGTAGAGATGGTAACACGCAGACTAAGAAATGATGGCGATGAGAGAGGAATAATAGTATATGGGTATAAGTTTAGACCGAGGGTGATTCAAAAAAATTAATCAAAAATGGAGCAAGACAATGTTGCTTGTGCGCGGATAATACGGTTAGCACGGACATGATCTGAATAACTATTGATAGTTTCTTTTAATGATAAGTTGTCAAGAAAATGACGGATGAGGACAGTGGTGGCGTTAGAATCTCCTTTAATTGAAGGTAGAGTGGATTCATCACTATAAAAAACTCTAGGAAAAAATGACAGCCTAGCTTTGGCTTCGATAAATATCTCTTTGGTTCATAGATTAGTTGGAGTCCCGGGCGAGAGTTGAACTCGCCTGAACGGTTTTGCAGACCGCTGTATAACCGCTTTACTACCGGGACAGATTTTATTCTGACTAGTCGTATTGTAACAAAAAGAGGACTACTTTTTGGAAATAAAAGCCGTATTTCCAGTCCGTCCGATAATTGAAGTGCCAAAACTGTCTTTGATAACACGTGTCCCTTTGGTTGCGTCTGCAATACGTACTAATTCATCATCGTTATATTGTCGACAACCATTGAATTTTGGATTTCTTTGAGATACGATTTTTAATTTATTTTCTCTTGCAATTAATGTTGATTTTGAAATGTCAAAAAGTTCCATAACATCTCTTGGTGCTAGAAAAAACGATTCTCCAGTGAGACTTTCTTTAGAATGTAAAAATTTACCTTTAGTTACTGTTGTTTTTGTAGGTGACATGGTCGTATTGTATCAAAATAGAAGGTATTTTTAAAAGTGAACGACAAAGTAATTACGAATTAATAATTAAAAATTAATAATGGAAATAATAAAAGATTTAGTAGAAGTTACTAAAATTTTGAAACAACAAAAGACTGCAGTTGATAGAATATTTTTGGGACCTTGCGGAGGTCAAAATTTGGATATTATTGAACATAATAAACCAAAAATTACTGAACGTATCGAACCAAAAAGCAGGCGAGAAACGTTTACCGGACTTTAATTCCTCAACAAACCTCCCCACTCGACTAGAGTAAAGCCATCGCGTTTTGGGGCAACTAATTGTTGTGGCTTTAAAGTAATTGGTCTGTCGAGACCGGCAAATTCTAAAAAGATTCTGACAGAAGTTTTGGGTATTGGGCTAACCCGCAATGGAGCCAATTGATTCATGTCGACAGTATTAAGCCACGTCAAACGAACATAAGGAGTTTTTGGCAACTTATCGGTCCAAAATGCCATAAAATCGGCAGTTTCCTGAAAGTTAAGACCCTGGGATTTTAATTGAGATTCAATAGTCGAGATTAATTTTGATTGGGAAACGACAAACCCCTCGCCTAAATGAGGATTGTAAAGTCCAATACCAGTCCCCTCCCAAAATAAATTGGAATACGTCTTGTCTTGATATTTTAATTGACCATTGGGATGGGCTAAAACCGTCCAGCCGTCGCGGGGATACGTTGGTTCTGACTTGGTGATATTAGCGCCAACTTTGACGGTAACGGTCGTATCTTTTGGAGGATATAAGTAAATAACCGGTTTACCACACTCAGCCATGGGAGCATAGGACTGATTAACAAACAATTCCCAATCGCCAAATGAATCCTGATAAAGAAGGTGGTTTTTGGCTTTTATGAAGTCGTCTAGTCCGAGAACTGGTGGAGCTGAGGGATAGTCGCGGCCAACTTTATATTGCTCATAAATTGTCTTGACGATATAACTCGAACTATCTTTTATTTGATAAATTTTATTGTTGCCACTTAGGGCGACAACTTCTTTTGAATTTAGAAGAGAAGAACCATCTTTGATAACGTCAGGACCGAGATAGCTGGATTGGCCACAGCCGCCTCGAATTAATTTGTTTAATAGTTGAGGCTGATCATAACTACCATCCGACCATTGAAGATTGGCCACCATATTGTCATTCATAAACGACACCCGATAATTGTATGAATAATATGTCCAGTCTTTAAGACGTAAATAAAACATTCGACCACTGATATCAGAATTTTCTTTGTATGGCGAATAGACAACATATAAGTTGCCGTACTCGGTTTGTTTAACTAACTTTGGATTGTCGAATTTGTCAAATGTATCTTGCTGAAGATAGCCTCGTGTAAAATAGAGATTATCAAAAGACATACTCTCTGGCGGGTCAAGATCGCGAAGGCTAAAACTGCTCAAAGAAACTTTATTTGAAAACTTGCTTTTGTTATTTTCCCATTGATCATTGTAGTCGACAAAATATATTTTATTATCAGTTGTCTTGGTAAATCTGTAGAGAACGTCATAAACACCCATACCTTCGGTAGGTAAAAATACATTAATTAATTTTGAACCATCGGGCAAGGTAGCCGTTTGATAATAACGGGCTTTGTCAACATAATATCCGACAAAACCTCCCGCGTCAGGTTTGTCGGGAACAAAAGCATCGATCGGATTTATTTTTTGTGGTTTATCCAACCAAATTATCTTGTCCGTCAAAGCCGGAGCGGAAGTAATTGATGAAACAGAAGGAATCGGAGTGGGAGAAAAGTTGGATGGATTTTGCGTTGGAGTTGGCCGAGTATCAATGGAAAGATTATTCCTGCCTAATTGAAAGGCGTAAACGAAAGATATCCCTAACAACAACAAGCCTGAAATAATGGTAGTGACGAAATAAACATTGATTTTTGATTTGGGAGAGGGAGTGGGTGTAGGAACAGAGGGAGCTGACAAATCAGTTCGAGAAAGTGGTGCAGTTTCGTTCATAAATAAGTTTACCCCAAAAATAATCTTTGTGAAGACAAGAAGATTCGTCAATTAAATCAAAATACGTATTAATTTTTTCTTGTTTTTCAAAACCACGAGAATAGTCACTATTTTTTATCGGTAGAAAAGATCTGATGATTTGATCAGAAGTGATTATGGATGAAATCGAGAAATTTGGAGTGATGCTGGTTGAGGTAATCAGGGTTGACTGTCGAATCGATCCACGAGAATACGAACCAAAAACGTGAGTAACTGTCTCATAATCAGGATTATGGGTGATATACCCCGAATTGGTGTGATCAAACAATGTCCATTTGGAGGCGTTTTTGTATCTGGCAAATGATGATAATAAGTAAAGAGATTGAGGACTGTCGACTTCGGATTTTAAAATATTTTGAGTATCTAAATTTTGAAGATTATTGATTGTAAAGGCATCGTGGACTTCGGCTAGAGTTGCAGGAAAATAGTGGGAAAAATCGACAGAAGCGACTAATAAACAATCGAAACCACATGATTGCTGAATTTTATTAAGCAATAACTGAAGTTGAGTATCGGTGGTCTTTTGACCGATTAATACAGGAAATATATCCGCTTTGGGAAAATAACTTTTTAAATCAGCTAAAGGATTGTAAATACCATGATCGGCTTGAAGTAGAGTGTCGTTTTGAGGTAATTTTATTTTTAGAATATTATTATATTTAAAGATACCTGTTGATAAATTCCAGTTACGGGAAGAAGAAGTTATTTGATTTTGACTCAAAGAAAAATGATCGGGACTAATAAGAATAATATGATTGGTGAATAGACGTTTGTCGGCAATATTTTTGATAAATTTCTGGCGTTGTAACTCAACAAGATTATGATGTGGCAGAACAATGGCCAGAGGCTGAGAATATACCCGATAACAGAAATATAGCAGAGCTAGAACTATTGATAAAAATATGGCTTTGATAGTTTATTATAGTAGTAATGAAGAAGGCAACTGTAGTACTAATGATTTTATCTTTAATTGGTGGGATATGGCTCGTTAAATATAATATCAATTATAAAAATAATATTTTGGGAGAAACAAATGACAAATATGACGCCTTTGTAAGCGAAATATATGACAAAATTCAAGCTAATTATTGGGAAACAATTAGTGACTCTGAATTAAGTAATTTATTTAATCTGGCGGCCAAAAAAGTCACCAACAAAGAAATCACCCTAAAAAGTCCGGATAAGAAAGGCGTTCTGGAAATGATAAAAGAATTTGAAAATAAAGAAATGATATCGGGAATGGCTGATGTAGTACTAGCTAATTTAAAACCTTTTGGCAGAAGCCGACTTTATTCATTAAAAGAAGAAAAAACATTAGCAAATACCGTTAATAACGTAAATCCAGATAGCGACTATTTTAGTAAATTAGGAATAGGGAAAAGTGCCACAGATAAAGAAATAGCTATAGCTTACAACAAATCTGAAAAGACTCCGGAAATTAAGCAGGCGTATAAAGTATTAAAAAATGAGGATACTAGAAAAGTGTATGCAATATCCGGTGTGGAACCAACCATAGAATATAAACTCATGACTCCAACTATTTATTATGTCCACATGACAAAATTTTCACCGACATCACTTGACGAATTTGTAAGGGTTATGGAGAAAGTTGACGTAAAAGGTGCCGAACTTGATACCCTTATTTTTGATCTTCGAGGAAACATTGGTGGGGCAATAGATGGACTCCCCTATTTTCTCGGGCCATTTATAGGGATAGATAATTATGCTTATCAATTTTATCAACAAGGAAAAAAAGAGGACTTTAAGACGGTAACCGGATGGCTAAATAGTATGGTGAGATACAAAAAGGTAGTCATACTAATTGATGAAAATGCCCAATCGACGGCGGAAGTAATGGTAGCTGTCTTGAAAAAATATAATGTCGGAGTGGTTGTCGGAAATACGACTAAAGGATGGGGAACTGTAGAAAAAGTAATCACACTTGATCACCAGATTGCAGATGATGAAAAATTTTCACTATTTTTAGTACATCATATTACCTTACGTGATGATGGCCAGCCAATCGAAGGTCGGGGAGTTGAGCCGATGATATCGATTAAATCCTCTACTTGGAAGAAAGAGTTGTTGAGCAGATTTGGTAGCGGAGAAATTGTGAAGGCGGTGGAAAACATATATAAAGGTATATAATTGCCACATGGACGAATTGCTCGACTTAGTAAATGAAAATGATGAAATAATCGGTGAGGTGTGGAAAAGTGAGGCAAATAGTAATCCAAAATTAATACATCGTGAAATATCAGTATATATTTTTGACAAAAACAACAGAATGTTAATGGGACAGAGAAGTTTTTCTAAAAAAGTTTATCCGGGTGTATGGGCGGAAAGTGCAGCTGGTCATGTCGGAAAAGGAGAAGATCCAGCGACAGCGGCAAATAGAGAGTTAAAAGAAGAAATGGGATTTGAGACTGACCTAAGTTTTTTAAAAAAAGTGTTGATACTTTTTCCCAACGAAACTCATTTTACTTATTGTTATATAGGTAAATATAAAGAGGAAAAAATTGAATTTCAAAAAAATGAGATTGAAAACATTAGATTTACTTCTAAAGATGAATATGATGGTTTATATTCAAATCCAGATAAGTATATTAAAGAAGGGATGGATTTTGTAAAAGAGATTTGGAATACAAAATAAAATCCCCCTTCGATAAACTCAGGGGGATTTTTGATAACTTAATCTTACCCCGATGGATGCTTCGCATCATACGGGGTGATTCGGCCTATGGCCTCATCACATCATACCGTCCATACCACCCATGCCACCCATACCACCGGCAGGCATCATGGGAGCTTTTTTCTCAGGGGCATCGGTAATTAAAACATCGGTAGTCAGAATCATGGTACCGACAGAAACGGCGTTGGTTAAGGCAGATTTCGTTACTTTGGCCGGGTCAAGAATACCGACTTTGGTCATGGAAACTAATTCGCCATTTTGAGCATTGTAGCCCAAATCTGATTTTGAATCGGCGACAACAGCATCTTTTATTTTGTTGAAAATATAGCCAGGATCTTCGCCGGAGTTGGAAGCCAACATGCGGATTGGCTGCTCGAGAGCATATTTTAATATAGATATGCCGACCTTTTCTTCTTCATTGCTGGTCTTTACTGAATCGAGAACTAAAGAAGCTTTGAGAAGCGCCACACCACCTCCAGGCAAAATACCCTCTTCAACAGCAGCTTTGGTAGCATCAATAGCATCTTTGACCCTCTCAAGACGTTCTTTCATCTCGACTTCAGTGGCACCGCCAACTTGTAAGACAATGGCACCGCCGGCTAGTTTGGCTATGCGTTCTTGCATTTTTTCTTTGTCGTAATCAGAGGTCATTTTGACCATTTGACCTTTGAGCTGAGCCACACGAGCTTTGACATCATCGGCAGAACCTTTGCCTCCAAGAATTCTGGTTTTGTCTTTGTCGGCAGTAACTGAATCAGCCTGACCGCAATATTCGGCTGGGTCAACTGTATCAAATTTGGCACCGGTATCTTCTGAAATTACCTGTCCTCCGGTCAAAACAGCAATATCTTCGAGCATGGCTTTACGACGATCACCAAAGCCGGGGGCTTTGACTGCCAAAACAGAAAAAGTACCACGAAGTTTATTGACGACTAAAGTGGCTAAGGCTTCACCGTCAATATCTTCGGCAATAATGACAAAATTTTTGGTTAATTTAACTAATTTTTCCAAAAAAGGAAGAATATCTTGAATAGAGCTAATTTTTTTGTCGGTAATAATAATGTATGGTCGTTCAATAACCGCTTCCATACTTTCTGTATTGGTGGCAAAATAGGAAGAAAGAAAGCCATTGTCAAATTCCATACCGGAAGTTTCTTTGGTATCTAAGACCATGCCCTTACCCTCTTCGGCAGTAATCAATCCATCTTTTCCAACTTTAATCATCGCTTCGGCAATTTTTTGACCTATATCAGTGTTACCGGCAGAAATAGTGGCAACATTTTCGATACTGGACTGATCATTAATTTTAATTTCCTTTTTCATTTTATCGAGCTCGGCCAAAACTGCAGCCAAACCTTTTTCAAGACCATAACGAATCATCATAGGATTGGCGCCGGCGGCGACGTTTTGAAGACCTTTGTTGGCAATGGCTTGAGCGAGTAAGGTAGCGGTAGTAGTACCGTCTCCGGCAATATCATTGGTTTTGGAAGCAGCTTCTTTGATGAGCTGAGCTCCCATATTTTCAAACGGGTCTTTGAGCTCAATTTCTTTGGCAACGGTAACACCATCGTGGATGACTGATGGGCCTCCCCATTTTTTGTCGATGGCCACATTGCGACCACGGGGGCCGAGGGTAGTAACAACAGCGTTGGCCAAAATATTAATGCCATTTAAGAGTGATTGGCGGGCTGATTGACCGAATTTTAGTTGTTTGGGCATAGGGGAAAAATAATTTTTAATTTAAAATTTATAATTTATATTCAATTTTTAATTTTATTTAATGACGGCCATAATGTCGTCGAATTTTAATAATAAAAGATCGGTATTGTCTTCTTTGTATTCTTTGCCACCCCACTCGCGATAAATAACAGAATCGCCGACTTTACAGGGAGATTCTTTTTTGGTGCCATAGTCGGAGACATAGACATCACCAACTGAAAGAACGGTGCCTTGTTGGGGTTTATCTTCGTGAGAATCAGGTAAAACGATGCCAGAAGCAGTGGTTTTTTCTTTCTTTTGGGGCTGAACTAAAATATAACCAGCTACAGGAGTGATGTTGGACATAATTAAAAATTAAAAATTAATAATTACGAATATAAAATTCGTGATGTTAGTGTAGCAGATAATATACCAGACTGCTAATATATTTTTCAAGATGTAAAATAGGCTGATGGGCTTATTGAAAACAAAATTAGATGATATGGATTTTTGGTATAGAAATGGTGATGCTTATGTGGGTAACAGAGTAGCTTTGGGGAAATATGAAGAATACGAGACAAAGCTGTTATTAAAACAGATTAATAGTAATAGTATAGTGGCGGATGTGGGAGCTAATATAGGATATTACACAGTTCAAATGGCCAAAAAAG
>Ga0172375_10002277_pt1 | contig 30113 bp, 36 predicted proteins | sample LakKiv1m_FD_114537 | JGI IMG/M metagenome (GOLD analysis project Ga0172375, IMG submission 114537) | Freshwater microbial communities from Kabuno Bay, South-Kivu, Congo - kab_092012_11.1m | ecosystem: Environmental > Aquatic > Freshwater > Lake | place: Democratic Republic of the Congo... | reverse complement strand
AGGCCGCAAAGCTGAATAATGTCTTCTGCCATGCGCTCGCCCCACTCCCCGCGCTTTTTCACGTTACCTAAAACATTTGTCAAATGTGCCGTGGTTTCCTGAAGGCGCGTTGTCGCCTGCGATGCGTTCTTTAGTTCATTTTCAAGATTGCCGTATTTCTTGTCGCGATCTTTTTCAAGTTCGTGCACAAGCTTCGAATACCTCTCAAGCTCATCTTTTAAGGTCTTCACCGACTGGTCAACCGCTTGACGCTGGCGTTCGAACTCGCCGACGGTCTTTTCCTGCAAGTCGCTGCGCGAGACGTCAAATTCTCGACGAACCTCGCGGCGCACCGTCTCTTTAAGGAAAAAAACAGCCAACGCTAAAAAAAGCAACATCATCAACGCCACAACACCTAATATCCAAGCAGAAATCATCTTTTACCTTTCATCCTCGCTAACCACGACCTCTTGGTTTTCCTTAACGGTCTTTAAGACCTTCCAATCCCCCTCGATCTTGCCGATCATGTTAACAGTGCTCGCAGGTTTTATCTCTCCGGGCTTGCTCACGGGTGTAGGGCCAAAAAAGATACAAAAACATTGGCCTTCCGGCCAGTACCCGACATCGCTGATCTCTGCTGTTTCGGCCGCAAAATCTTTTTCCACCTTAAGCGCTACAGGGATCTGAAAATAGATCTCTTCCCCCCATAAACTTGTAAAGGATTTAATAGGAAGCGCATCCCAGATCTGTCCGGCGGTCTGAGAGCCGTTCAGTTTCGCGCGAACCTTAAGATCCCCCATCTGTATAATAATATTCTTCATTATTTATATACTACCGTTAAGCTTATCTTTTTGCAAAGAATTTTCTGCTGCCACGCGAACCAAACTTCTTCCAGCACAAAAACCAAAATGAAAATGTGGCCTATCGAGCCCGGTGGATCGACCTTTCGCCGAACTTATTTTTGATCAGGTCCACGGCTTGATGCACACGTTCTTTTTTGTCATGTTGCGCATCTTCAAAAAGGCTTTCTTGAACATAAGCGCTCTGAAATCCTGATACCCGCACGCCCAACAATCGCACCTGAGTTCCTGCCACATACAAACCATCGAACAATGTGCGCGCATGAAGAAAAATATCATCAACAAAATTTGTCATCTGCGGCAATGTCACAGCGCGCGTGTAGGTCTTGAACCCTTTCAACCGCACTTTAAGCGTGATCGTACGGCCTTGCAATCCATCCAGGCGAAGGCGGCGCGAAACTTTTTCGCTTAAGATCAGCAAAGTCTGATAAAGCATTTTTTTGTCATCAGAATCTTTTTCAAACGTATGTTCATGACTGACGGATTTTACTTCTTGGGCTTGCTCCACGCCTCGTGGGTCTATGCCGTGCGCGAGCGCGTAAAGATGCAGGCCATTATCGCCAAACACCTGGTAAAGACTGTCCTCGCTCAACCTGGCCAGATCCCCCACCTTAAAAATATTCATCCGCGCCAAGGCCTCTTTCGTCTTGGGGCCAACACCCCACAATTTTCCAACATCTAAAGGCCATAAAAATTCTAAGAGGCTGTCTTTTTTGATCTCCAGCAGGCCGTCAGGCTTGCAGATATCCGAAGCGATCTTGGCGATCATTTTTACAGGCGCGATACCAATAGACGCTGTCAGATAAAGTTCTTCACGGATCCGCTCCTTGATCCGAGCGGCCGCTTTCACCGCTGGCCCGTGAAGCTTCTCGGTTCCGGCAAGATCGAAAAAAGCTTCGTCAATGCTGATCGGTTCCACGTCGGGGGTAAAATCATGCAGGATAGAAAAAACTTGGCGAGAAACATGGCTGTACTGCGCCATGCGAGGTGGAAGAAAATACGCGTGAGGACATCGGGCATAGGCCTGAGAAATAGGCATGGCGGAGTGAATGCCAAATTTTCTCGCTTCATACGAACACGTCGATACAACGCCGCGTCCATGCCCTTTTTGGGGGTCGGCGCCGACAACAACAGGCTGCCCGCGAAGCTTAGGATCATCGCGCTGTTCAATGGACGCAAAAAATGCGTCCATATCTATATGCGCGATAATCCGTTCACTCATAAACAGCTATTACTTCTTTTTATCTTCAAGGATTTTTAAAAGTTTGTCCAATCGCTTTAAGAACATAAACGGAATAACGATGATCCATACCGCGATAATAGCCTTAAGCGTCATCATTGTCACGAACCAATCGCCGCCGCCTGCTCCCATCATAGAACATTTCATACTCTCCTCCTTTCAAATAATAGGTTTATTATACTCTTTATAAAACATTTTCAGAAATATTTATTTTAGGTCTTGAATTCATGCTTATGGTTGTTATAATCAGCCTTCATTATTCAATCACCTATTCCACAAGGAGAGATGAAATGCAAAAAAAATATTCATTCCTCGCTGACAACTTAGCGCTCATGGAGATCCGCAAGCATCAATGGATCGAGAGTGAAAAGCAAAAACGCGAGATCGGTTTTGCCACAGCCGCAGTCGATTGGATCAAAAAATACGGACACACGTGGAAATTAGCCCGCATTGGCACTAATCAAAACAACGATGTTCTCCTTGAACGAAGACGTTATCGCCGATTTGCCCTGACACTCCCCCTAGAGATCTCCTCTGAAGGTGTCATCGTTAAGACGCAAACCTGTGATATTAGCCTAATTGGTATCTCATGCCAAACGCGCATTGACCTTGATATGTTCAGCGAACCAGAAGTTCGTCTTACCTTTTCAGGAACGAATTCTCGCGAAAGCGTTAAGTTCAAAGCCAAAATTCTTCGCTGCACAAAACAACCCTCTCTGTTTGGAGGGAACGCTTACACAAGCGTTCTTATTCTTGATGAATCAGCGCGAGATTTCTTGCGAGAGCGGCGTGAAGTTCTTGATCATCAAAGTGCATCAGCATAAAAGAAAGCAGCTTCCCTGAGCGGACACTGCGCGCAGCGAACAGATGAGGCCTGGCAGAATGTTTTTCCTGTGTGCACAAGCAGGGCGTGATACTCATTGTAAAGCGTAACGCTGGGCCGTAAGCGACCGTGGAAGAATTCTTGCGCTTTTTGATATGTTATGTTCGGCTGGAATATTTTATGCCGGATGAAAATACGTTTTGTGTAGGCATCGATCACGAAGATCGGCTTCTCAAGAGCATACAGCAAAATAGAATCCGCGGTTTCCTCCCCGATACCGTTGACGGTAAGTAATTGTGGCCGCAAACTTTCAAGAGGCTGGGCGCGCATCCTGGCAACGCTCCCGCTATATCGCGCAATAAAGAATGCCGCAAAATTCTTTAAACGCCGCGCCTTCACATTAAAATATCCCGCAGGACGAATATAGCGCGCAAGTTGTCGCAGGCTAAGAACATGCAATTTTCGCGGCGTTAAAACTTTTTTAGCCTTAAGCCGAGCGATCGCTTTCTCAACATTCTTCCAATTTGTATTTTGCACTAAAATAGCGCCAACCATCACCTCGAAGGGTGTTTGGGCGGGCCACCAATATTGAGGGCCGAAAGAAGAAAAAAGTTTCCGGTAAATACGTCGAACTACAGCTTTGGTTCTTGGGGCGGAGGTGGCTGATACTCCCATGTGACGGTCTTTCCTTGAGCGTCAAAATAAACATAAATCTTATCGCTCTTCCACAGATCTTCCGCATAGCGATACAGCCAGCGTTCAGTGTAGGCAGGCATATCGGAAAATTTCTTAATAAAAATGGGCTCACCGAAACGCTTCAAGAAATCATCTTTTGTCTGGCAGGTATCAAGCGTATTATTGCGCAACGCAACGAGCAAAGCATCAAAGCGTTCGTTGACAGCGCGGACGCTGCGGATCTGCTCTTCTTTGTTATCCGACGCTGCTTTGATGCGCATGATCTCTGTGACATGCCGCGCGTTGCAGCTGCACAGAAAGATGGCTAGGCAGAAAAACGATAAATTTCTTATTTGAGATCGCTTCATCCCAACGTCCTTCATAGCCAGCGGAAATGAACAAAGATCCGGCCAAAGTTCTTATCATCTTTTTCAATGCGATGATAACTATTTTTATACCCTTTTTCTAAAAACCGCAAGACATGTTTTTTCAACTGTCCTGAGCCTTTACCCGGAATGATCTCGACACAGCGCGCTTTTTTCTCAACGGCCTCGCGCATCACCGCTGTCAACGCTTGGTCGATCGCGCGGTCATTGCTAAAAATATCATGAAGGTCAAGCTTAAGATTGCCCACTACTTTTGATCTCTCTATTTTCTTCCCTGAGACGGTCGATATCCGTCTCTATTTGACGAATACGATGCTGAATAAATTTTAACCGCTGGCCATATTCCTTGAGCGTCACTTGGTCGCGTGCCGTGCTCCCAGCCGAGAGAACGCGCGCCTTGATATAGCTTTCGGTCTCCAGCTCTTGCTTTTCTTTATTGAGCTTTGCGATCGCCGCCTTGTTCGCCGCAACCTTATCTAAAGCCTCTTTATGCTGGTCGTGAAGTTTTTGAATGCTGGGGCTTAAAGGCTCGCTTGCCTGCTCAGCCTTTTTTTCTTTTTTTGCCTTTTCTTTTTCAAGACGCTCCTGCTGGCTCTTTTCTTGATCTTTTTCTCTGCGTTTTTCCAAATAATAATTAAGATCCCCGTAAAAATGCGAGAGATGTCCGCTATCTACTTCGACAATGTGGTTGGCAATTTCCCTAACGAAAAAAAGATCATGGCTGATAAAGCACAGGGTTCCTTCATACTTTTTAAACGCATTGGTCAAAGCCTCCACTCCATCAATATCCAAATGCGTTGTCGGCTCATCCAGCAAAATGAAATTCGGAGGATTGATCAAAAGCTTCGCCAAGATAACACGGCTTTTCTCGCCTCCGGATAAAATACGGATGGTCTTAAATACATCATCATCGTGAAAATTAAAGAGCCCTAACAAAGTCCTAGCATCTTGCGCGCGCACCCCTGGCTTGGCGGCACACACCTCTTCAAGGACAGTCTTGTCGGGATGCAAAACATCTAACCGTGTTTGTGAAAAATATCCAGCCTCGACATTATGCCCGACACGCCGTACACCGCTATTCATATCAATGACGCCGGCCAAGATCTTAAGCAGTGTGGATTTACCAGCGCCGTTTTCCCCCACAAGGCATATACGTTGGCCGCGCGTAATCTCAAAATTGATATTGCGGTACACTTCCGTATTCTCATACGACTTGCACATATTATCCAGTGTCATCACCTGATGGCCGCTGCGCTGGGTATCCGCAAATGTAAAATCTTTGATACTGCGCCGGCGATCCTGCAGATCAATGGTTTCCATGCGCTCGATCATCTTACGTTTATTGCGGACAGCGGCTGCGCGATTCGGCTGCGCATGAAACCGCTCGCAAAAACGCTCCAGTTGTTCTTTCTTTTTTTCAACAACCTTCTGCCGCTTCTCCAGCGACGCCTGATCCATGGCTTTTTGCTGCTCATATTCACTATAGTTTCCCTTAACCTTCACCATGCGAGAATTTTCCAACAAGATCGTATAATTGGTGACATCGTCTAAAAAAACCTTATCGTGAGAAATAATAATGAACGCTCCCCGATAATTTGCCAAAAAATCTTTAAGCCACAGCGTGGCATTCAAGTCCAAGTAATTCGTAGGTTCGTCTAAAAGCAATAGATCATATTGATAGGTCAATAGTTTCGCTAACAAGGTGCGCATTTGCCAACCACCGCTTAAATGATTGATCGGCCGGTTAATATCCCTCTCGCGAAAACCTAACCCAAAAAGAACTTTTTCTGCCCTATGTTCCAGTTCATAGATCCCCAAGTGCTCCAGCTCTGCTAAGACATCACCGTAGCGGTTAGAATCTGCCTTATTTTCATCTTCGAGCTTATGCTTTTCGTTCTTAAGCGCCCTGATGCGATCATCACCGGATGTCAGCTCGTCGATAACCGTATGTTCGGAATGGAACGCGCTTTCTTGCGGCAGATAACCGATATTAATACCTTTTTGGATCTGCACCTCGCCGCCCGTTGACTGCATCTCTCCCCGGATAATAGAAAACAGTGTCGTTTTTCCTGAGCCGTTAGGACCCGTGAGGCCGATCTTCTCGTTACGGTTAATGCTTAGGGAAACCCCTTCAAAAAGTGTCCGATTGGTAAAATTCTTTGAAAGATTATTAATGGTGATCATAGTCGTTTTAGAATATCCACTTCTACGGCTGTTAGTTCTCGCCACTGGCCTGGCTCTAGATCCCCTAATTTAAGCGGCCCTTGCTGTTCACGTTTTAAGAAAAGGACTTCATACCCAAATTTTTCAAACATCCGGCGGATCTGACGCTTACGCCCTTCGTGAATACTGATCCGCAACGCTGTTTCCCCTTCACATGTTTCGATATGAAAGATCCTGCACGCAGAAGTTTTTTCTCCGTCAATAACAACGCCTTTTTCCAAACGGCTCTTATGTTCATGCGTCAAGACGCCTTGGAGATGGGCAAAATAAATTTTATCAATATTAAAGCTCGGATGCGTCAGCTTATAAGCGACTGCGCCGTCATTGGTCAAAAGCAGCACCCCTTCAGTATTTTTATCCAAACGCCCTGCTGGATTTAACGTTTTAAACTGCGCCGGCATCAGGTCGATCACAGTTTTTTCAGCAAAGGGGTCTTCCGTGGTTGTCGTGTATCCTTGCGGCTTATTCAATAAAATATAGGCATACTGCTGCGAAGCCACCTTGCGCCCTTGATAGCAAATAACATCCCTCGCGGGATCGACAGGCGTGGACGGCTCCGTCACCACGAGGCCATTGACCGTGACATGGCCTTCCTGAACAAGATCCATCGCCTTACGCCGCGAACATACGCCGTTATGCGATAAGAAAACTTGAAGGCGCAATTTATGCTTTTCGCTGTCGGATGACTTCATAGAGTACGATCGCCGCAGAAACAGAAACGTTCAAAGAGTCTACTTTTCCCTTCATCGGGATATAGATCGGGGCATCGCAATGATCCACCCAAAATTTTTCTAGCCCCTGATCCTCGCTTCCCATGACGACCGCCAGCGGCACGTTCAGATCCACATCCGTATAGCATGTACCGGCCCCCGGCAAGGTTGCGCAAACAGTGATACCTTTAGATTTTAAGAATTCCCACGCCTCCAAAGGATTCACCTCGATCACAGGCACGGTAAAAATAGCGCCTAAGCTTGAGCGAATAACGTTCGGATTATAGGTGTCCGTTGCGGCATCACAAATAAAGACCGCATCCACACCCACCGCATCTGCCGTGCGCAAAACAGCACCCAGATTCCCAGGCTTCTCAACGCTTTCAAGGATAGCTATCAAAGGTTTCTGCGAAAGCTTCAGGTCGGCAAGCGTTCGACGCGGCTGCCCACAAACACCTAGAACACCTTCATTACGATGGCCAAAAGCTATCTTTTCGAAAACAAAATCCTTAAGCAAAAAGACTTCTGCCACCTGACGCGTTATTGATTCGGCAAAATTCTTATTCTGCTCTTGACCAATGAACGCCTGAGAAAAATAAACTTGCTGAAAAACAATGCCTGCCTGATGCGCCAAGCTCACTTCACGCACGCCTTCCACGATCATACATTTCGTTTCGTCCCTCGCTTTTTTCTCGCGAAGCTCCATGACGGCCCTGACTTGCAAATTCTTGACGCTCGTGATCTCTTTTATGCTGGGCATGAGGACAGTGCCTTTATCACTTGGGTGTTCACCATAAAATGTTTTGTTTTCCAGGATTCCACAATAGCTTTTTTATTCCGCGGCCACAGGTCAGCATAAGTGTCCCAGCCCATCTTAGGCCCTTGACGATGGATCCAAGGATCATTCGGATAATAGCTGACAAGCCCATCAGGAAATCCTGTATTTTTGATAGCCTTATAGGTCCAATACGTCCAGTGAAAGCCATGCGACCGAAAACAAGACACAACATCCTTAAGATAATCGATCTCGCCGTACATGTTACCCCGATAGTTCACGCCAAATTCGCCCACTAAGACTGGGGCACCGTACACCTTCGCTGCCCGCGCGTACGAGGCCGCTATGCGGTTCAATATCGCGCGGCTCCATGACGCTCCTTGATAACGCAAAGGATAGCGCAACAGCGGAACAAAATTAAACGAGAAATCGATCGGATGATAAAAATGAATGCTTAAGGCTATCTGATCATCATGAAATCTTTCAAGGCATTTGACATCCGTAGCCCATGTATTGCCCTCAACAAAAAGAATATGGTTCTTGTCCACGCGACGAATAGTGCGAATAAGCGAACGATAAAAATCATTGAGCTTTTTACTATCTTTAATAACGGCTTCGTTCAGAAGATCATATCCAGCAACGACCGGATTATCGCGATAACGGTCCGCCAAGAACTCCCATAGCGCAAACGTTCGCTTCTGGAATGCTTGATGATGCCAAAGATCTGCTTGTCCCAGGCTGTCACAATGCCAATCATGATTTTGACACCCCGCTGCGCCATGCAGGTCTAAAATAACATATAACTTATATTTGTTAGCCCATTGGATAGCCTTATCTAGATATGCCACGCCTGCTTGACCATAGCGATAAGGAGATGTTTCGATGAGCCCGTGATGGAACGGTACGCGGACACAATTAAACCCCACCTGCGCGATACGCTTAAAATCCTCTTCTTGGATAAAGGTATCATAAAATAATCTCTCAAAACTTTTTAAAGCCCCTTTTCCCAGTCGAGCGCCAAAGTCTTTTTTAAATTGCCGCACCGCCACATTGGGCGCCTGCATGATGTAGCCTTCCATCATCAGCCATCCGCCCACATTCACTCCCCGCAATGCCACGGGATGGTTTTGAGCATCGACGATCCTTGCTTTTTGTATTTCTAAAAAAGGTAATTTCATGGCAAAAGCCTTTGAGCCTGAAGAAATTTCTTGATACCCTCGGTGTAAATACCTCGAGAGGTTTCATAGCCTTGGTTATGATCTCCTCGGATCTTTAAAAATTCTTTTGGCGCAGCTGCCGCCTCGAACAGTTTTTGTCCTAACGCAAAAGGAACAATATCATCTTCTTGGCTATGAATAAAAAGCTTGGCAACGGTAAGCTTGCGCGCACAAGAAGCGGCATCCATCTTTGTTTGAAATAAAAAAGTTGGAATAAAAGGATAGTAATGATGCGCGATATCAGCCACGGACGAAAAGCTCGAATCCACGATGAGCGCCGCGAAAGAACGTTTACTCGCAAGCTCTAAAAGAACAGCTCCGCCCAAAGATTCGCCATAGCCAATAATTTTATCTTTGGGAATATCAAGGCGTCCGGCCAGGTAATCAAACGCAGCAAGGGCGTCTTTATAAACACCTTGCTCGCTTGGCATCCCTTGGCTTTTCCCATACCCACGATAATCCACAATAAACACATTGAGCCCTAATTCTCGAAATAACAAAATCTTATCCAGGCGATGACAAATATTACCACCGTTACCATGAAAAAATAACAACGTCGCCTTAGCTGATGGATGACGAAAGAACCAACCGTTCAGTGTCAACCCATCCTCGGTCTGAAAATAGACTTCGTTAAAAAGAAATCGCTTTGTATCAGGTAAGAACTCAATCTCTTTCTGAGGAAAGAAGACGCTCCTGGATTCAAGGTAGCGAATAAAGAAAAGAAAAACAGCCAGCAGAACAAAGATCGCGATAAAAAATTTGATCACGCCTGCCTCCTGCCGGGATCCTTCTTGTCGATAAGTTCATGCATCATTTCTACAGCTCTCAAGACCGTATCAATAGCGCAAGGCTTTGTGATGTAATGGTCCGCGGCATGCGCAAAACCTTTTTGCACATCCTGCAACTCGCCAAGCCCGGAAATGATCACGACGGGCTGGTGTCGCCCAGGCAAAGGGTCTTCACGTAATTTCTTGAGGATCGTCAACCCATGCATGCCTGGCATGATCAGGTCCAGCAAAATGATATCCGGATCTTCTTTCTTGATCTTCTCCCACGCGTCTTGCCCATCGCAAGCCTGAACGACCGCATAGCCGCGAAGCGCCACGGCTTTCGCCATGATCTCCAGGACTTCCGGTTCGTCATCAGCAACTAATACTTTTAATGCCATGGACCCTCTTTCTTGTAAAAATAAAAAATAGCGGGCAAAGATTCTTACCACTTACCGCAGCACGCTTCAGCTATTTGCGCGCTGAAGAATAGCTATCGAGATCATAATTGATCTCATTGGACGGCTTAGCGACCTTATCTAAGGCAACATTCGCCTTCGCAAAGAATTTCTGCGCGACCGTATCATGATAATCAGAAAAGACGACCACACGCTTGATCCCCGCGGCAACGAGCGCCTTGGCGCAGGTCGTGCAGGGCATATTCGTCACGTACGCGGTCGCGCCATTGGTAGGATGCCCGTTCTTAGCCGCTTGCGTTAAAGCGTTCATTTCGGCGTGATTGGTGCGGATACAATGATTTTCCACCACCCAACAACCTACATCCTCACAATGATCATCGCCGGGAATAGAGCCATTATAACCGGTTGCGATCACTTGTTTATCTCGAACAAGAACACATCCGCAATGCATGCGCGGACATGTCGCACGCTCGGAAGCGAGCATCGCTAATTTCAGAAAATATTCATCCCAGGAAGGTCGCGGCATATTCACCCCGTTAGAGATAGGAAGCGTTTTAACCGATTTCGCAAATACCGCTTGCCCATCCCAGATTTTAGATATTGTTCACGTTGAAAAGCATCATTTTTATTAAGCGATGCTTCATAATATATGACTTCAAAAGGCCCTCGGCCTTTTGTGGAGATTACTTTTCCTTCGTTATGCTCGTTAAAACGCTTCCGCAAATCATTCGTACACCCCGTGTACCAGCGTCCGTCCTTTTTACTTTTTAGAAGGTAAACGTAATGCATAACGCTCTCACATCTCTAACGGGGCAAGCTCCTTTTATTAATATTAGTATTATATTCCGCTTCGCTCAGTTTGCAAGATTTGAATCCGAACAACCCCTGCATTAAAGTGATCTGCTCTGCGCGATGATCCGCTGAAGGCCTTCGGCAAAGATCTTCTCCGGCGTCAGATAGCTGACAATAATATAACCGCTTTGCTCAAGATCAAAGAAATACCCTGGATGAACGAACACATGCTGTGTTTCTAGCAATCGCATCACCCAAGACTCTTCGTCGATATCCCCAGAAAGCTGAATGATGCCATACCAGCCGCCTTCGGCGCGCAAGACCTTAAGGGGAGTGGAAGCGCATAAGGCGGTCAATGTTTTTTGATTGACGCGGATACGCTCCTGAATAGGTTGCTGGATCTTTTCTTTTAAGCTCAGCCAAGCCGGCAAAGCATTTTGCGCCGGCGTATTCACGGACAAATAGGTATCGGCGATGATTTCCAGCCGTTTCAGGGCTTCTTGCACTTTTTCCGACGGACCATTGACAACGATCCACGATAATTTCATCTGCGGCAGGCCTAAGCTTTTCGACAAACCCCCTAAGACAAACGTCAAAACTTCGCTGTTGCCAGCCAATGTGCGCACCGCATTCAATGGAACATCCAGCGTATAGTCCGAAAAGACCTCATCACAAATGATCGCCATATTTTTCTCACGACAAAGAACATTGATCGCTTGAAGTTCTTCAGTTTTCACAAAGCATCCTGTGGGATTATTCGGGCTAACTAAAACAAGCGCTTTTGTTCTCGCAGAAACTTCCTCGGCCGCGCGCGCAACATCAAACGTCCATGCCTTATCATAAAGCAACGAATAAAAATGAATGTCCACATCATTTAGCTGCCCTAAAAAATCAAATAATGGATAGCTTGGCCGCGGGAACAACGCAACATCCTGAGGGTCTAAGAGTAGGCGGAAAAGGAAAGAGTACGCCTCGCTTGAACTTGCGGTCAGAATGATCCGCTCGATATCCACCTTGATACCTTGTCGCGCGTACATTTGCGCGACAGCCGTACGCGCCTTTTCGCCTCCTAAAGGCATTGGTTGATACACCATATTCGACGCTTGCGCTAACGCTTTTAAAATAGGGCGCGCCGGATACGAAAATCCTGCCCGCGTCGGATTCGACTCTGTCAGGTCGAAAACTTTTATCTTTTGTTCTTTGAGCTCAGCCAAGCGCATCATCAAGGGGTTTTGCGCGAACGGCCAATCTGTCCGATGGGAAAACATAAGGCAGCGTTAACGTCTCCAATCTTCTTGGAGTTTCTGGACTTCTTTTTCTTTCTCTTTGAGCTTCTGCTCGATCTTGTCGAATTCAGACTTCGCGATCCACTGCTCTGCATCTTTTTTCTTCTGCAAGATAGCATTCGTTTTGCGAAGCTCCGCGATCTCCTCTTTTTGCGTGCGCGTCGTAAAATCAAGATTGGTTACTTTTAAAAGCAACTCGTTCTTTTCTTTCGTTAACTTTTCCAGATCCGATTGCATGCTCTTTTTTTCTCTCTCGCTAGAAAGGCGCAAAGAATATTCATGTTCACGGTCGGTCTGCGCCTTGGTAAGTTCCATCTTGGCCTGGCGGATCTCTTTGGTGCGACGGTCAAGCGATGTCTCTTGCTCAGAAAGCCACTGCTTTTCCCTCTTCAGCTTTTCCTCGAACTTTTGGATCTTTTCTCTTTCTTCACCCAGAGTATCTTTAAGCTTCTCTTCTTCTTTTTTAAGCTCAGCGATCTCTTTTTTATATTTCGCAACATACTCCTTAAGACGAAAAGCCGCTTCCTGCCATTCCTTGTCCTCCTTGGACATCACAGGTTCTAGCTGCTCTGCGCGCTTGCGGCGTTTACGCTCTTCATGAGCGGGAAAAAAGACCGCGAACACAACAAAAGCAAAAATAGAAAAAATAAAAAAGAGTAAAATAAGCTGGATGGTCGACATAAATCTCCTTATCCTTGCCTCATATTATACTTGAAACTTCCTGAAATCAATAAAACTCTCCAAAAAACAAGGGCCCTGCGAAAGATGCATCTTAAGCAGGGCCTGGCTAAGAAAATAGTACTTACAACTTATAAAAGAACGATACAACTATCCAAAGGATAGCACGCTTTAGCTGAAAAAAAAGGCATTTTCAAATTCTTCCAGCAAACGTTTTCTTTTGCAACTACTTAGCCGGAGCGGGCGGGACAACGTTGTTAATGCCTAGAGCCTGATTATCTTGGTTAAGCTCGTTGACAGCTCTTTGCAAAAGGGCCATAACGGTCAAAAGTCTCGTTGATAATTCTTGCTCACGGGTGTCCTTTTCTTTTAACATCGTTTCGATCTTAGCCACATAATTGAGCTGGGCCGCGAACGCATGACGCTGATAGCCAGCGTAAAGCCCCAAGAAAATAATGATCACTAATTCCAACAACACGATCACCTGCCATGTCTGCAACTTCTTTTCCTGCTTTTCCATATACCCCTCCTTTAAATGAGCACCTGACTTACGTAAGCCTTTTGGCAACGTCAAGCCAGCCGTGCGGATTTGTTCCACCCAAGATGCAACCTATCAGCTAAGGTGGCGTTTTATGAGATCAAATTCCCCCTACAGGAACTAAAACTTTCTGCAAAATGTTAAACATATACCCTGTAAAAATAATACCTGCCGTAACTAACAAAAAGAAAATAACGATCAGTCGGGTTTTCATCGCGCGTCGCAAGATAATGGCTTCCGGAAGGCTTAAGGCGCTTACAGACATCATGAAGGCCAGCGCCGTTCCCAGGGGAACCCCTTTGCGAAAAAGCGCCACGGCGATCGGAACGATCGCCGCACAGCTGCCATACATCGGAACACCCAAGCCAACAGCCGCTGGAACAGAAAAAGGGCCTGTTTTGTTGATCGCGGATTGAATGGTCTGCTGGGGAACATAGTTATGGATCAAAGCCCCAAGGCCAACCCCGATGAGGATCCAGACCCACAGACGCCCCAAGATCGTCATGGCCTCGCCCCATCCAAAAAGGATCCTGTCGGCAATGGTCGTATATGCTTTTTGCGCTACGGCTCCCGTCGAAGAGGAGCCAACAATATCCCGTTCAAGATATTTCTCCATTCCCAATCGCCCTAAAAGAAGCCCGCCGCCGATCCCCAGAAGCATACCGCTTGCCACATACAGCGCCGTGATCTTCCACCCGAAAAAATTCAACATCAAAATAACCAGATATTCATTGATCAAAGGCGATGTGATCAAAAAAGCGAACATAACGCCCACGGGAATGCCCATCTTCACAAAACTTAAAAAAATAGGGATAGACGAGCAAGAACAAAACGGTGTGATCGCGCCAAATAAGGAGGCATAGAACGCGGCCAAGATCTTCTTCTGACTTAACCACGCTTTTATACGTCTTTCGTCGAGAAAAGAACGCAAAAAACCCAAGAACGTGATCATGACCAGCAACAACAGTGTGATCTTGATCGTGTCATAAATAAAAAAATGCAAGACATGCGCCAAGCGTGACTGCGGATCAAGGCGGAGCAAGGAAAAAACAAACCAACTCACGATAGGTTCTATCATCAATACCCTTTCTATCAGCAGAGATAGTTCATGTTAATGGGGCGAGGGTGTTTTGTCAACGATTTTTGGCTTCAAAGAGAGACGATTTATTTCCATGAATCATCTGGACAAGCCCTCAATTTTTTATATAATGAAGAAAACTTAACCACAAAAGGAGTATCCATGAAAAACATCATCGCCGTTCTCGCCCTGATACTAACTATCGGGACCCTGGCAGGATGCCAAACAACACAAGGCTACAAGGATCAGGTCGCAACCCTGTCAGGTCGCGTCCAAACCTTGGAATCAACTGTTGAGCAGCGCGACAGAGAGATCGCTGATCTTCAGGACCAGATCGATAGCCTCAGCCCCAAAAGCTCTGAAAGATCTACAGCAACAGCACAGGTCGCCACGGACAACAAAGACCATCTTGGCATTATCCGCGTTGCCGTGCCTGTCACCGATGTGCAAACAGCACTGAAGGCTGCCGGATATTACAGTGGTAATATTGACGGTAAGATCGGTCCTAACACGATCGCAGGTATTGCCGGATTCCAAAAAGCTAACGGTCTTAAGGCTGATAGCATTGTAGGCGCCAAGACATGGGAAGCTTTGAAAACATACCTAACTAATTAATATACATAGGTTTATATCTACTCTCACATAATTGTGGAGTTAGATATACAGAAAACAGGGATTATGACTATCATAATCCCTGTTTTGCTTTATAAAATGATTCCTAGTGGAGCGCTACAGACTAATATCCCAGGTCTTGACCTTCGCCAGACCCGTAGATATTTCTCCTCAACATTGTATCGAACATGGTCTTCCCATCATAAAAATTCTTTCCCCATCCCACCAATTTATCGTTCTCGAAAACAATAGGGGTCAAAGAATCCTCCGCATCCCATCCTCCGGAAGCAGAGTTTGTCCGGTAGAACCAAACATCCATGGTCTTCTCCTTATCCGAATATTTCTCACTTTTCTCCGGAGGGCCCATGACCTGCAAAACCTCTTGAGTGGGCTGGCCTGTCCTAAGCGTAACAAGCAGTTCATTATTCTTTTTGGCGATCTTGCCGTAGCCGCAACTGCATAGCCCTAAGCACAATACAACAACTAAAGCTTCCTTCATTTTTTTCCTCCCGTGATTTGATATTGGTAAAAATTATCTCTCCTTCGGCCGATAAACGATCGGATGGCCAACAAAAACATACCCCTGATCAAAGGCTTTTCGCTCCATCTTTTTTAGCTCGTCGACAAATTCATGTTTATTGATATCCAAGGTTGGCGCCGCGACATCTTTAACGCCGAGCCCAAACACTTTACGGTAATGGGCATAATGCTTGACCATGATGGCCTGGATACGTGGCAATGTAGAAGGCTTACGCAAAAGCTGTAAGGTTTCTGATTTCCAGAGGCTAACGAATTCTTGAGAGAGCTTCTTGGGGGCGCTAGCCAAAAGAACGCCTAAGCTTCGGGTCTTTTTTTCATCTGCTTCCTGACAAATAAACTTAAGCATATGCCATGCTTCATATAATTCTTGCTTTGTTTTGATATCAAAACGCTTAAGCCAGACAAAGGCATGCAGCCTGCGCGACCAATCCCACCACTTCCATGGACTGTCAAGGTCCAGGACTGGAAAAAGGAACCAATCCTCTTTTAGCAAAAGAGACCCAAAGACTCCCGGCGGACGTCCGAGCCTTTTGTCTTTCAGCGTTGTGCGATACACGCCACATGACGGGCTTCCCTCCATGAACGTAAAAGCATCTATTTTGGAACGTTTTAAAATATCCAAAGCAGCCAATGCGCCCTGGCGCATTTCTTGCGAAACATCCTGCCCTTTACGATTTTTCATCCTGGCTTTACCTTGCCAGAAATCATCTCCGCTACCGACCACGAGTTTCATGGGATGCCTCGGGACACCAAGCCCGCTTAAAACCTCCGGACAAACCGGCGCCCAAATATAATCCATTTGCTCACGCTCAAGCCGCGCCACCCGATCCCAGCCCACGTGATTCCAGCGCACCTGAGCGCCAAAATTACACTCGCTAATACCGATACGGATCTTTTCTGTTATGATGCGGTCCATAGCTTACTCCTTTATCCGATGGATCGTTTCAATATAACGTCTGACATCAAATTTATTTTTACACCCATTATAACTCATATAGCGGACTTTCCCGAAAATAGCTCGCTCGCCCCAGGCGCGGTCATGCACACCAGCAATGGACCAGGCAATGCCCGCATAACCATTTGGGTCGCGGCCATCGAGTGAATATTTATCGTTCAAATAAACGGCTATTTCAAAAGCTTTCTTAGGGCTCGACGACCATTCCAGCATTTTCTTTGCCCAGTACATACGCATAAAGCCATGCATTTTGCCGGTCTTGACCATTTCCATTTGCGCGGCGTTCCAAAGCTCATCATGTGTTTGCGCCTGTTCAAATTCTTTAAGCGAATAAAGATATTCTCTTTTGTCTTTCGCGTGCGCCGTAAACGTCATGCGCGCCCAATTGGGCGCGCACGCAATATTGTCATGATCCTGACCATAAAAACAAAAATTATCCGATAATTCCCGACGGATAATGAGCTCTTCCAAAAAAGCCTGCTTGGAATCTTCATCGGCTTTCGCTGCCGCGGCCATAAGCGCCACGCGCTGGGCTGACAGCTGGCCAAAATGCAAATATGGCGAAAGATTGGATTGCCCACTTAAACAAGGGTCGTTTCGCTTCTCGTTATAGCCGGATAATCTTTCACGAATAAAAACATTCAAAGCTTTCTGAGCACTTGCTTCGCCAGGCCTGATCCAAGAAACTTCACCAACCTCATTGCCGAGTTTCAAGCGACGCAAGATCCTCACAACATCTATTATCTGTGGCTTTAAGCCTAACGAATAGGGGTGTTCCCTCACTTTTGGAAACTCCGTAAGAAATGTGTCGAGAATGCGATTGATCTTAGGCCGGATGGTGTACGCGCCAAACTCCCGCTTTGATGAGGCGACCCAGCACGGGACAATATTATGCGTGTCCACGTCATAAAATGGGATATCAATATTTGAAGAAACTTCTTTTTTCCAAGCGACTTTGACCCCTAGCGGGTCAAAGTCGCCAACGAGCACCCCGATCTTATGTTGCTTAACGAATTTTACGATCTCTTTGGGAGGATTTCCTGGCAAAAGGAAGAATGAAATGTTTTTTTGTGCCAATGCGCTTTGAAGCTCGCGCAAACCTTTGAGCATAAAACTGTATTGGCGTTTCTGTGCGCCTAAAAAACTCAACGCCAGAGAAAAAACAACGACCAACGGCGCTTTATTTCTTAATGCAAGCTCTTGCGCATGAATAAGCGCCCAATTATCGTTCATGCGCTGGTCACGGCTCATCCAATAACATATCGGACCCGGATGATCAAAGGCAGATCTTAATAAGCGGATACGCTGCGGGTTCATAAGCGGCATTATTATAACAGATTTCCTTTTTGTAAAAAGCTGAATCTCTTGACCCAGAGTTGTTATAACCTATAATGCTACTCAAGGAGAGCGTATGAAAATACTGAACTTTGGTGCTGGGGCTGTTGGATTAGGCATTGACAGCTGTTTGATCAAGAGCGGCTGTGATGTGACCATCCTCGCCCGCCCGCAGACAGCAGAACTTTTAAATAAGGAAGGCTTCAAGCGTACAGGAATTTTCGGCGACTTTATGGCTAAGCCGGGAAGCTTCCGAGCCTTTGGCGTGCCAAGCGACATCCCTGCAGAGCCTTTTGACTTTATCATTGTTTCTGTCAAGTCTTATGACTCTAAAGAAGCCGCCGCGATCTTAAAGAAAAACACACATTTGCTGAGCCAAAACACAAAGCTTATCCTCTGCCAGAACGGCTGGGGCAACGCGGAAATTTTCGCTCAATACTTTCCTAAAGAACTCATTTACACCATCCGCATCATCACAGGATTTACACGGCCCAAGCCCAATGAAGTTGTGATCACGGTTCACGCCGACGATGTGCACATCGGAAGCCTTTTTAATGCTTCGCTCGACGGCCTTCAACCCCTAGCGCAAGCTATTAGCGATGGCGGAATTCCCTGCCGCGTTGTGCCTGATATCGAAAAAGATCTGTGGGCCAAACTGCTTTACAATTGCGCGCTTAATCCTTTGGGCGCAACCTTAGGCGTTTCCTACGGAGCTTTGGCAGACAAAGAAGAAACACGCACGGTGATGGAGAATATTATTAAAGAAATTTACGCTGTCATGCATGCCGCCGGGTACGCAACCCACTGGCAAACACCTCAAGAATACATAAAGGTCTTTTATGAAAAGTTTGTTCCCGCCACGGCTAATCATAAATCCTCAACGCTGCAAGCCTTACGCGCCGGCAAACGCATCGAGATCGACGCCTTGACAGGCGTTATTCTTAAGCTCGCAAAAGAACATAACGTCCCTGTTCCGGTTAACAATAAAGTTTATCAGGACTTGCAGAAAATCGCGGCGGAAAACAAATCGCGAACAGAAACAACTTCTAAGTCCTAAGCACTGAATCCTAAATAAATTCAAAGCTTGAATTTCGAATTTGTTTAGTGTTTCGAATTTAGGATTTCACGGCCTTGGTTCTGCGGTCTCTTCAGAGACCGAGCTGATCAGCCAAGATGTAACTGAACACCGAAAGCGCTCCACACGCCGGCGGCGATCCGCACACCTTTTTTCCCTTGGGCAAGCAAAAAGGAGCGGACTTCTCTGTAGGGCACAAGCAAAACCTCGATCTCCTCAGTAGGTTCCAGCGCTTGAGAAGGGTTTTGGTTGGCAGGGTCATTTTCATCAATATGCATCACCACGATCTTTGTTTTTTCATCCAGAAGCCCGGAGTTCACTTGCAAGGCCGGACTTTCTTCCACGATTTTTCCAGTGTATCCTGTTTCCTCTTTAAGTTCTTTGAAGGCCTGATCAGGGTTCCCGTCGGTCATGCCTGCTGGAAAACCGATGATCCAATCTTCTAGAGGCAAGCGATATTGCTTGATCAAGACAACGCGCTGGCTGGGCATCAAAATGGGAATAATAATAACGCTGCTTTCATGCCTGTTACGCGCGATGGTTTCCCAAACCACTTCTTGGCCGCGGGAATTCAAGAAATGCGCGTGCTTGACCGACAACCATTTGCCTTGGAACAATATTTTCTCGGATAATTTTCGCATAAGCGGATCGATGAATAAAAAAAAGGGGGCGATTTTTTGGCCTCAGACGCCCTCGGCTTGCTCGCCCCCTTAGATTGAGGAAATTTCTACCTCATGAAGTTAGCCGAAGTACAGGCGACTTCTCTGAGTTAACTACAGTATAACATGGCTTCTGATGAAATAAAAGAACACGGCAAAATATTTTTCCTGAAAATCGGGCTTACACGCCAATATCTTCATCCCAAAGCTTCGGGTTCTTTTGGATAAATTCCCGCATCAGACTCATGCATGCCTCGTCTTGCAAGACCTCAAGTTTCACGCCGCGTTCTTGCAAAAGTTTTTCTTCGCCCATAAAGGTCTTGTTCTCGCCTATGATCACGCGTGGAATTTTATAAAGCAAAATGGCACCCGAACACATCGGACACGGCGAAAGGGTCGTGACCAGCGCACACTCCTGATAAACGGAAGCCGGCAAGCGCCCCGCATTCTCCAGCGCATCCATTTCTGCATGTAAAATAGCGCTTTTCTTTTGAACGCGCCTGTTATGGCCTCGGCCGATGATCTTACCCTTGTGCACGAGGACTGACCCTATCGGGATCCCACCTTCGCTTGCGCCTTTTCTTGCCTCATCCAAAGCGGCTTGCAAATATTCTTGCATTAACGAACGCTCCTTATCGATAATGATCGTTTTATCAAAGACCCTTTTTTCGTTCCCTCGCCCAGCGAAAGGTCGCTGACGATCACGCGATTGACCTTGCGCAGGATCTCACCGTACCACACCTTTTCCCGATAGCCGTAAGTGGCATGGATCGCATAGGGAACATTTTTGTATGTTCCCAGATACAAAAGCACATGGCCTTTCAGCTGCAAGATCGTTATTCCTGGGAAACCTAAAGCACAAAGTGTTTTTTGTTTAACATCATCAGCCGTCTTATCCGTGAATGTGCCCAGAGCTTCTCCCACCTGTCCCTGTTCGCCGGAATTTCTCGGTAAATGAATGCCCACTGTCGCAAAAACTTCCTGCAAAAAACTCGAACAATCCTGTTCGCCGTTCACACCACCCCAGCCGTACGGCGCGTTGAGAAGCTTGAACGCCTGCTCGATGATATGACGTGCCATGTACGAAAGAGATCCAAAATGAACATCCTCTTTCTTGATATACGCTTTTTGCCAGGCAAAGATCCCTGCCTCGGATAACGAAGGGAGTAGAACCTCAACGGCCGCGGCATTCGTATCAACACTGCAAGGAAATCTCGTTCCCATGCGAACAGTGTCAACATAGTGCGTACGGCCAGGGTCTAAAAAAATATCCGCCTTCGGGCTTATCACAACGACAAAAAGATCTTGTGCCAAATAACTTGTCAGTTCTGCCCGAGGACAAAGGACAACACGGTCTTTTTTCACCCACCCAACGCTGCTGGGCGCGTGAACATAAAACCATGCACCGTCCTTACTCTCATGCAAAATAGCCAAAGGTGTGCCGATATCCAGAGAACTGTTTTGCAACTCGTCAAATTCCACATCGCCTGGCTTACTGACAGCGATTTCATCTGTCGGTAAAAGCCTCTGGTCCGCATCACGGCGGATAAAACCATAGCGTACGCTCACAACAGGCGCGATGTGTGCCGCGTTGATATTCTCATGAATAGCCTGGATCTCTTGCAGCTTCAAGCGCAATGCGTTCTTGTCAAAAAGCTTTTCTAACGCAAGGTCAGCAAAGATCTTCTCCAGCTCCGCACGTAGTTTCGCTCCATCATAGCTGTCCCCAAGAGCTGTGACATCCGTTACCAGATGAAGGTCCTTTTGAATGTGCGCATTAAACTGAGCAATGCCATCCTTGTCCAACACAACTTGGTCAGCCAACGGATCCTGGCTTACCCAAAACCCTGGGCTTTTCATTTCCTCTGTTGTGCCGGGGATAAGCGACGGCGGTGCGTAGCCTTTGCGCTCATGTGGCGCGCACGCGGCAACCAACAACAAGCAGCCAACAAAAGAATAACGGCCTATTTTTTTCCAGATCATAAATGATACCTTACGCGCAGCACTTTTTTCTTTGCATCGACTGCGCAATAAAGATTTCTCCAAGCCCTAAAGCAATAATAACTCCCACGATCAACGGCAAAGCTGACCGGATAAAACCATGCCCGGGTTGCAGTAGCAATATGGCCATCGCCATCACGATAAACATCTCCGCCATGACCGCTAAGAATACCGCAAACCCTTGTGGGCCAGGCACCCGATAAGGCCGTTCGATATCCTTATCTTTCTTGCGCAAGACGATGAACGCCGGGAACAACATCAGATAGGTGAACAACTCAACCACTAAGCTAAAGGACACGATATGCCAAAAAAGCTCAGAACTATTTCTGGCAATAAACCCATAAATAATAATGATAGCAGTCGAGATCACTCCCGACATGATAGAGGCACCCAGAGGGGCTTGAGACTTTGCGGTCACTTTTCCCAAGACCTTGGGAAGCTCACCATTGCAAGCCGCCTCGGCTACAGTTCGGTTCTCGCCTAAGTTCCACGCGACGATCTCCGCAAAAAGCGTAAAAGAGATCAAAAGGCCGGTCACGATCAGGATACTCTGCACAGCCCCGTGACCTTCAAAGGCAATGGCGAACATCTGAAAAGTTCCGCTGGCGACATTAATATCAGCGATCGGAACAACGACCCAGACCGTCACGGTCGTGATCACATAAAAAAGCGCGATAATAAGCGCTGAAAAAATAACCGCCCGAGGCACATCTTTTTTGGGATCTTTCATTTCGCCTGCGGCCCCCGATACAAGTTCGCAACCCAACAAGTTATAAATGATCATCGGAATAAAGATAATGGCCGCGCTTGGATCCGGCAGGATATTCGTCCACGTGATCGTGTTGGCAAAATGCCCATTCTTTAGAAAATACACGACCGCGGCAGTGATCATCCCTGCGATCACCAAAAACCGCGTGACAGAGCCAATATTAGGGATCCATTTAGAAAACTTTAACGGACAAAGATTGACAAGAACAGAAACCCATATCAGAACGACCCCGATCGCTATTTGCGGCCAAAGCGTAAGCCCAGGGAAAAACATATGGCTTAGGATCTGCGCGATCGCGATATAGATCGCCGGCAGCCATAACGGCAAAGCGATCCAGTAACACCAAATAGCCCTGGCCGCCCACCGGGCCCCAAAGGCTTTTTTGATCCAAACATAGACACCGCCCTGATCAGGATACGCGGAACCCAATTCCGCGGCGATCAAGCTAAAGGGCAAAAAGAAACCCACAAGGCATACAAGCCACCAGAAGATCGCCGAAGGGCCGATAGCGGCTGAGGCCGCGATCGCCTCTATACCAAAGATCGCGCAAAACGAGAATAGTGCTAAGTCCCAAAACCCTAATACTTTTTTCCGTTCCATCTTGCTTTCCGCTTCCGATTAATTAATTTCTTTTCCTCTAATCCACTTCCCGAAATTCAGCCTCGATGACATCCTTGTCTTTTTCAGCTCTTTCCCGCAACGCAGCGAGCCAAAATGCAAAAAGCCGCATACCGTAAGGAACAAATAAAGCAACCAACAACAACCCCGCATATGCCCAAAAGCCTTTAGCGATCAAACCAATGATCGCCAGCGGCACAACCGCCTGGAAAAGAAGCAAAAACAACAATCCCCATGACCCCATGGTCTTAATGATAAGCAGAAAACACAACATCCATACAGAAACTTCAAAAATGTAGGAAAAAAGCAGCGTGACCCGGCACACCGGAAGCCTAAATCTTTGAAGAAGCGAAAGCGGCAGGACCACCACAAGAAAGACGAGAAACAGTGTGCCTGATAGAATTAAGGCAACCGGAAGCAAGAATTCAATGACCTTGGTAAAGCCAACAAACAGCAAGGCCAGGATCAAGAAAAATCCAACGAAAAAAATAAGCCCTACGACAAGCGAGCCTATCTTCCGCAATTCATAAAGTGCGTTGTTCATATATCCTTTATCTTAAAACGTCAAAAAACGGCTTATCTTGGCAATGTCCGAGACGGTTTAGGAGGTTTCCCCACCGGCTTAGTGCTGCCCTCAAAGATAACATTCACAGGAACGCTCACGACCATTACATTCCCTACCTTATCAAACGCCTTTATTTCGATCACTTTCTGTCCTTGTTGCGGAATGTTCAATGTGAGATCGTATCGAGTCCAGTTAGGAGGCCTTTGAACAGAACCGGCCCCCACCCCATCAACATAAAATTCCACCTTATCAATGCCTGATGAGACAGCCCCAGGATCTGTTGCCTCGGCCTCAACGGTGATCGTCGGTATGCCTCCATCAGGGATCGTGATCTGCTGGTTAACCGCCGGAGAGATCACTCTCACCTGAGGCGGCGTGGCGTCCGCGTTGACCCAAATGGTCTTTTCATCAGTTTTATTCACAAGGTCAGTGAAACGAACGCGAATGCCATGACGCATTTCAGATCGGGGAATAAAAATATTAAGCTTCTGCAGTGTCGGTGAGATCACGGTAAGTTTAGGAATATTAACGCTTTCGCCGTCAACATCGATCGTTAAAGTATATCCTTTTAAATTATCGGCATAACCGGTCTGAACTAAAATATCGTCCTCAAGCCTTAGCTCAACAGGAATATAACTGCCGGCTTTAACCATCTGCCCTTCCGTAGGCTTTCCGATCAAAACACGCGGCGCCTGGCAGTCGACGTAAACAAACTTTTTCTTTGATTCATGTTTCGTACCCTTACGCATCCCGACAAGGCGAAAGGTAACAAGCCCACATCGTTTAGCGTCACCTGCGGGAAAAGAATGCCGCAGCTCTCCTGCTGTTTTTCCGAAAGAAAACACGTCTTCCACCCCTGAATTCTTCCATTTTGCGGTCATCGTTAAATCATCGTAATAACCGCTTCCCATAAGATCTGCAAACCCTTTTACTTCAATTGTTTTTTGCCTTGCACCATCGATGATCTCGGCAGGACGATTCTCGCCCTCCAGAGAAAATTCAAACGCAGTCGCCATACGGACATGGACGAAAATACTGACAAAAAATATCCCCGCGACAATGTACCACATGTTTCTTTTGCTGTTCTCTCGCATAAACTTTCCTTTCCTTTATTAAACCCTCAAAACGCTTTTGCTAAACCTTCCCCCGCCCCAACGACTTATTTAGAAACGTTCTATAAACTTTCTCCTTGATCAACGACCCTTTCCTGAATAGCTCCATCCTCCCCGCGTTTGATCTCTGAGTACGAAAAATCATCCCTTGTCCTAAGCTGATAAAACAGCCTCCCGTTCTCATCGTAAAAAAATGATACTGATGTTCCTGCGCGCGAACCGCTCCTATAAAAGATCGTCTCATTAACAACGCGCAAGTTTTCCCGGTCATACTGACGCTGAACGCCAACGACATCCTCGCAGCAATCCCGATAAGACCAATGTCTCTCAAGGAAGTACCCCTGCACAGACCCTCCGCCGCCAGCAAAACACTTAACAGGACATGGAAGTCCTTGTGCCAACCTATCATCATCAAGAATAGCCGTTCCGTATTTTTTTACAATGTCACGCTTGATCTCTTCAGGATCCAAGACTTGAGCTAAAACAATATTTTTCTTTTCCATCTCCACCAAGGCTATATCCCTGCCAACTAAGAACGCCTGACAGTTTTTCTGGCCGCTATTCCTGATCGGCACAGAGCAATCAGACCCAACCAAGAGATACAAATCAAAAGATTGGCCTGGAGGCAATACAACCGAAAAAGACCCATCCACGCTCAAGGCACATTGATAATCTTGACTGTAATACGTCTTTTTATCTGTTGATCCAGTATATCGCCCTGCTCTTGCCACAAGCTGAGCGTTTTGCAAATCAGATGCCTGTTCACCAAAAACTTCTTTTAACAAAGCATCGGAGATTCTTCCCTGAAGCAAAGATGTCTTCTTTCTTATAATAACATTATCGTCATACTTGTTTTCCCGCAAGATCCAGTTGGGCGATGTAATACCACCGGCTACTGCTATTCGCATGCGCGCTGCCCCAACTTTTGAAGGAACAACGATCTGGAAAGATCCGCCATGACCCGTCGTAGCTGACCCCGCCACAACATCAATCCCTATACAATCCGTGCAGTCATCACTAAGCTCCTGAAAGAAAAGCAGACTGATCTCCTCTCCAGGCAATGGGTTCCCCCAAGAGTCAACTAACACCCCTTTAAAAATGAACTCTGACAGGTCTATTTTTGCAGACGAACGAACAGCAATTGCCCTACTCAAAAGTCTTGATAATCTCTGCGAAGAAATAAGAATATCGGATTTCCAGCCAATGGAATTCGGCCAGAAAACAAAAAAGACAGCGAAACAAACGATCCCCAAAGCAGCATAGATTGCGGTTCTATTTCTCATAATCTTTCCCGTCCTTTCCTAGACCTCAAAACGTTTCTGTCTATCGATTAATACGCTTTTTAAGGTCTCTAATGACATCGCGTTGGCGCAAGGTCAAAAGCACAAGCGCCAAAGTCACGATCGGCCAAATAATGCAAAAAATAATCACATTGATCGTTTTGTATGTTGTTCCGGTGAGCGCTGCCATATCCAGCAATATAGCCACGCACGCATCAAATATTTTATCCATATCGTTTCTTCCTGAAAAACCAAAACGCTTTTACCAAAACTTCCTCCGCCCCAACGATTTATTTAAGAACGTTCTGGGGTTCTTAAGCATCGCCGTTGATCTGAAGCGCGTAACACTTGCCTTGCGAAAGATTGACCTTGATCTGAAAATACCGATATCCACCGTCCATAACCTGAATAACTATTGTCTGATCCTGAGAAAAACCACCCATGGAAAAGACGACCCAAATATTCTTATCCCCGTTCTCGTCAATGAATCCGATGTATTGACGGTTATATTTCTGATACTCTCTAAGGATGAGGGGGATGTTCGTCTCTGCCCTATAGGCATCTTTTCCTTGCCCGCTCGATAGATATTCCTGAATAAGCTTCTCTGCCTTCTCAATGTCAGCCGCAGAAGGACGCCACGGAGTTGCTTTGGGCATATTATATTCTGTGGGAAGAATAGCGCTTTTGTATGGAGCTTCCTGCGCCTGCGCGCTGGCAACAACAGTCAGCCCGAAAAAAATCCAAGTCATCAACAAAAACTTTTTCATAGCGCCATCCTTTCGCTTGCCCGCTTCTATCAAAACCCCCAACAACCCCAACGACTTATCTAGAAACATTCTGGGGTTTTTGAAGTTCTTTTATAAAAACCTTTATCCCTTTTTTATCAAGGTACGGGGTAAAATCAATATTATTTTTATGTATTCCGAAAGCCTTTCTTGTCTTTGGATTTACCCAAGTATATAAAGCATATCTATTACCTCGAACAACATAACCATTCTTCCTAATTTTATCCTTTAAAATAGTTGTGGGAATTATGACAAGATGAGGCTCTATTCTTCGCCTTCCGCGAGAAATGCTCTCTTCGATAATATAATGCAAGAAAATGAAATAGTCTGCAGTCGACTGATCAATAACTTCTCTTTTAAACATAAACCATGTTGCAGACCCATCTCCGTAGATCTCTTTTTCTTTCTTTTGTGGTTCATACGCACGACTACCTTTAACTTGTATGGAGATAGTTTTCTTATTCCTAAAATTATGCGCTAATAAGTCAACGTCGCGCATCTGAGCGTTTAGTGGCATAAAAATCTCGACATGCTTTGGCAAAAAACAGCGTAAATGACCTGCGACGACCGCTTCGTCTGTATTTATTGACCAGAAATTTTTATATGCGACACCCATATTCCCCTCTAGTTTCCTTTTTAAAACCCCAAAAATCCGTCAACCCCAACAATTATAAAAAAGCGCTCTAGAATCTTTTGTGCCCTCGTTTACCCCAATACTTCACAAAGCTTTTTGGACAACATGAGCAACAGAGTGCTTGCTAATGCCCTTCTTTTTACAATAATCTGATTGTATCCAGTCGGTGAGCAATTTCGTGCCTTTGCTTGAATTGCACCCGGCACAACATCTCGCAATATTTTCCCGAGTTATAATCTTTGCGTCATTAATGATGTGCTCCCAGGTTGCCACGTGCTTTCGGGATCCGTTACGAGAAATCTTCTCTAGTAATGGCACGCCGCAATAAACACAAGCCTTATCTCTCAGTCGAATTTCTTCTTCAAGCGCCCTTGGTATACCCCATCGATTCATCTAAACCTCTCGCAGATTCTCAAAACTTCAAAACGTTTCTGCCTATCGCCTTTATTCTCTAAGACTTCTGACAGAAGTGGGCAGATTCAAGGTTCTATTGCAACAATTGACTAAATTTCTCATGCGGCGTTAGCCAGTTTAATGTTTTACGCGGTCGGTCGTTAAGTTCATTCTGAACATCCTTAATTCGATTCAATGTGATCTTTGAAAAATCTGTACCTTTGGGAAAATACTGCCGCAGCAGTGCGTTAGTGTTTTCGTTTGTGCCTCGTTCCCACGGCGAATGAGGGTGTGCAAAATAAACAGTTATTTCTGTTTCTTTGGTGAAAAGTTTATGTTGTGCCATCTCGTAGCCTTGATCATATGTTAATGTTTTCTTTAAGCCTTTAGGAAGCCGGCAGAATTCTTTGGCAAAAGCCTTTCGGACAGTCATAGCATCCTGGTTAGGCAACTTAACTACAAAGGCCATCCGTGTTGTGCGCTCAACAAGTGTTCCAAGCGAGGAAGCATTGCGGCTTCCCATTAGAAGATCGCCTTCCCAGTGGCCAGGGACAATGCGATTGGCGACTTCGGCAGGGCGCTCTTCGATACTTAAGTAGTCTTGAATAGCTCCTGAATTTCGACGAGAAAGTTTATTTTGATGCCGACGATGAGGATGGCGGCGCCTTAGACACGATAGAATTTCTTCTTTAAGAATGCCGCGAGGCAAAACGTAAAGGTAAGAATAAATTGTCTCGTGAGACACTTGCATAACCATATTGTCAGGATACAAGATTTTCAATCTTTTGGCAATTTGTTCTGGAGACCATTTTTTGGAAAGATAATGAAAAACAATTTCCCGCAATTCAGGATTTTTATCAAGCTTCCGGCTTTTATGGATCTGGTGAAGGGTTCGTCGGTAACGCTGTTGAGCGAAAATAGCGCGATAATAAATTCTTTTAACAACATCTGTTCGGTTGATTTCGCGTGATATAGTGCTGGGAGATCTTTGAACATATTTGGCAATTTGACGGATGCTTACTCCAACTGCGATTTGCCGGCTGATTTCTTCGCGTTCGTTAATATTAAGGCGTTGATATCTGTTCATGGGCAACTCCTTTCTTCTGCTATTTTAGCAGATTAAAGTGTTGCATTAGCTCCTTGAACCTACTGTGTCCTCGTTATGAAACGTTACACGCTTACTTTCGTTTTCTTGATGTTCGCTTCAACGCCTTTGCCATGCGCTCACAGGCTTGGGCAGAAGTCGAGCCTTCGGTCAAGTGATCATTGCAAAGTGCCGCGTATCCACGACGATTCTTGATCTTGAACACCTTAACTGATTTTCCGAGTATCTTCATAAACACCCCCTTTTAATAATTTCTAAATTCTAAATCCTAAATTCTAAACAATTTCTAAATCCTAAACCCGAAACTCTAAACAAATTCTAAATTCAAAACACAAAACAAACTCAAAGCCTAAGCTCTTGATATCCTAAACGACTGTTTTAAATTTATCTCATTAGGGCTTTGGCATTGCTTAGGATCTCGGATTTCGTGCTTAGAGCTTGTTTCTCAACCCTTCTCCCAATTTCCATCCAAAAACATCCTCGCCCACAGCTCAAAGACCAAAAGCGCCATGACCTGCTTGTTATTGACAAGCTCTTTGTTCGGCGCGTTCAAAAGCTTTTCAATGCTTGTCATATTAAAGATGTTGCGCTTTCGCAGAGAGCCTGAGAGTAAAACATCTTTCATATAGCCTTGGAACTTTTCATCAAAACATTTCTCGATAGGAAGATAAAAGGCTTTTTTACGCGCGGCGATCGTTTCTTGGGGCAAAAGATTTTTACCCTTGAGGGCTTCACGCAAAAGGATCTTTTGCTTAAAACCTTTTGTCTTAAGCTCCCGCGGTAATTTGAGGCAAAACTCCACAAGGCGATAATCCAGATATGGCACGCGCGCTTCCAGCGAATGCGCCATGGTAAGCTTATCCATGCGCAAAAGCGTATAGTCAGTATTCCAATATCGCAAGTCGAGCGCTAAAAGACGATTTTGGAAAATAGGATTCTTTTGCTGGGATAAAAATCGGTCAAAAACACTTGAGGCATCCGCGGACACGATAGTGTCTTTATAAAACTTTTCGGCAAAGAGGCTTTGCTTTTCATCTGCATCAAATAATCCGGCAAGCCCCAAGTAGCGACGGGCTAGCGTGTCAGTACTTTTCAGGTATTCCAAAACTTTCGCCACGCCCGATGAGCCAAGCTGGGCCGGATACGGAAAGACCTTGTCCCAAAAAACTTGCGGCATCATCTTGGCAACGGCAGGGATCAGCCGCGAAGATATAAACGGCAGCTGGGTT
>Ga0172375_10002276_pt1 | contig 30117 bp, 20 predicted proteins | sample LakKiv1m_FD_114537 | JGI IMG/M metagenome (GOLD analysis project Ga0172375, IMG submission 114537) | Freshwater microbial communities from Kabuno Bay, South-Kivu, Congo - kab_092012_11.1m | ecosystem: Environmental > Aquatic > Freshwater > Lake | place: Democratic Republic of the Congo... | reverse complement strand
GGTCATCGTCAGAGTAACCGTTCCACTGCTGATATCCGTAGGGCCGGGTGTGTAAACCGGGTTTAAAATGCCAATATTACTGAATGTCCCACTTCCTGATGTGGTCCATACTACACTCCCATCGTTTTGGGCTGAAGCTGATAATTGGGCGGCTCCGGTCTGGCAGATTGTGGCATCTACACCGGCATTTACTGTTGGCAAGGGTTTAAAGGTGACAAATATATTCGTCTGTGCATTTACCGAACATGGCGAAATTGCTGATGCTGTGAGTGAAAGTTTAATGGGGAGTCCATTAACGACATCCCCTGCTCCTGCATTATAACCAGCATTTAATAAATTTGCATTATTAAAAGCACCATCACCATCGGTTGTCCAAATAACCTGGCTATACGAAGTTGCTTGTGCATTCAACTGGAAGGAAGGTACCTGACAAACCTGTTGGTTGTTCGGCGTGTTAATCTGAACCGTTGGATTATCGACAATGGTTACATGTAGTGTATCGGAATCCTGTAAGGAGCAAGGAAGCGATGGTGTTGCAGTTAAAATTAACCGGAAATTACCAACCGTTTTATCATTAGCTCCGGGAAAATAAACCGGATTTAAAATATTGGAATTACTAAAAAATCCATCACCAAGTGTACTCCAGTAAAAACTGTTATAATTGCTAACAGCTCCTGCTAACTGTAAACTACCATTTTTACAAACATAGTTTGTATTACCGGCATTAGCCACAGGAAGCTTTTTAAGTGTGATTACAGTTTGTTTTGTAGCAGTCGTTGTACATGGTTGTAATGGAAAAACATTTAAAGTAACAACCACTCCACCATTTTGCCTGTCATTTGGGCCTGGAGTATAAATTATGCTCAATGCGGCAGGATTATTAAAACTGCCATCTCCTGCAGTAGTCCAAAGGATAGAACTATAGTTTGAGGCGGACCCGGCGATGGGAACAGTCTGGTTCTCGCATTTTAGTTTAGTGGCAGGTGCAGACGCTGTAGGTCCCGGTAAAAATGTAACTACCAACGCATCACATGCTGTAGCAACACAAGGCTGTCCGGATGATGCACAGGCACTTAAGGTAACAGAGCCACTTACTAAGTCAGCCACACTTGGCAAATATTGCGACTGAGCGGAATTTGGCTGAGTAAATGTACCCGTTCCTGATGTGGTCCACTGCAAAGTTAAAAAATAATTTCCCTGCGCATTAAGAAGTATCTGATCATTACCACATACCTGGCGGTCATCTCCGGCAAATAAGGTTGGCGTAGGTAATACGGTTAGTGAAAGATTATCGGTATAAGCATTATCACAAGGGAAGAGGGGCTGAACATGCAGGCTTAGCGTAACCTGACCTGATGCAATATCCTGCGAACCTGGCGTATATGTTGATGTTAATGATGATGCATTGCTAAAAACACCATTTCCTGATGTAGTCCAATTAACCGCTGAATAATGTAAAGCAGAGCCACTTAATTGATAATTCTGATTCCCGCATACTGTTCCGTCAATCCCGGCGTTGGCACTTGGCTCATCATTTACTGTGATTGTTACGGTGTGTTGAGATACAAAATTTCCATCGTGAGCAGTTAAAGTATATTGAGTAGTAATATTTGGATTAACGTATGGATTTTGAAGCGTTGAGGTAAATCCTGCAGGATTTGAAACCCAGTCAAAGGTATATGGCCCCCCGGAACCAACAAATACAACTCCGTATAGCTGAGCGTTGTCGCCTATACACATTGGATTTGGATAAGCATCTGCATACACATCAAAAGCCACATCTGCTTCCAGATTTATCGATGCCGAAAGCGATAGTGGATACCATTTCACTCCTGAAATATATCCCGAATTCGGACTGGTATCGAATCCCATAACATCAACTTGGTAATCCTTCATGGTTGTAAAGGAGAAAATCCGGTAATGAATTACTTCGCCAAAAGCAAAGCCATCCTTAACATTTGGTGTCTGGTTATCATCACCCATCAACGGAAATACTATATTGCAGTTCCCATCGGGACAATTTGCCGGATCACTTCCATACCATACATCTGCCCCACCGCACACTAATGTTCCATTTTCACCAACATAAAATGCTCCAATATAATCTCCGGCAACAAGTGGTATATTGTTAATCCTCGGATTCGCCTCAAGCATTACTATAAGAACATGTACATTCTGAGTGAGTACCGGTACATTCCAAATCGGTGGAAAAGGGTAATTATCAGTCACTTCTCTGGCAGAAGCAGCTGGAGGTCTAACATTTGGAGGTATTTGGATATTTCGTAATTCTGATTTTATGGAAGGTTCCCCCAGTTTATTAATTTCCTGTCCATATACAGAATGAATAGAAGTAGCAACCATTAAACTCAATAAGGCGATCGAAACTTTTGCTAATTGATGTAATGGTCCCCTAAACTGAAAACAATTCATTTTCATAATCCTTTCTAATTTAGTTATTGTACTCGTTTGATTTGCATTTTCCCCAAAATTGCTCAAAACTTGGCTCAAAGATATTTAATTTTTTTTAACAAAGCCAACTTTTTATCTGATTTGATTTCATTTATTCAACTATTTTTGTTCAAAATCAATTGGATATCGGCTTGAAAACCTTATGTTCCCTACATTTTACCATAAAAATTTAGTATCATTCAATTGCTCAATCATGCTATCTTTTTAATGTAATTTAGAATGATAATATGTAAACATTTAAGTGAGAATGATGTAACCAGCCATATTACAATCCAAAATTCCGACAACAATTCATTCACTTTTGTAAGCAAATAGAAATTTAACCTGACCAGAAAAAACTTGTAAAATTCTGCTAAAAAGTATTTCCAATTTCGATTACAACAGGACAATGATCGGAATGATGTGCATCGGGCTTAATGAATACCCCATGTATTTGGTCTTTTATATTGTTGCTAACCATTTGATAATCTATTCTCCATCCTTTATTGTTGTTACGCGCATTTGCCCTGTAACTCCACCATGTATATTGGTGAGGTTCCTTATTCAAATATCTGAAAGCATCTGTAAATCCCAAATCTAAAAACTTTGAAAGCCATTCGCGTTCTTCGGGTAAAAAGCCGCTGCTGGTTGCATTTCTTACTGGATCGTGGATGTCGATAGGTTTGTGACAAATATTGTAATCTCCTGAAATAATGATATTTGGCCTTTCATTTTTCAGAGCTTTTACAAAGTGATAAAAATCCTCAAGCCAGCGCATTTTAAACCCTTGTCGTTCTTCGCCGCTCGAACCCGATGGAACATAAACACTGGCTACTGACAATTGCCCAAAATCGAGTCTTAAAAACCTACCCTCAAAATCTGATTCCTGGTGATTCATCCCATAAATAACGCTGTCGGGCTCACGTTTTGAAAACATTGCAACTCCGCTATAGCCTTTTTTTTGCGCCGGAAACCAGTACGTACGATATCCCAGTATTTCGAAATCCATTAATGGAACCTGTTCCGGCAGGGCTTTGATTTCCTGAAGACAGATAACATCGGCATCGATCTTGGCAAGCCATTGCGGTAAACCTTTTCCCATTGCAGCCCTGATCCCATTTACATTGTAGGTAATAATCCTCATGCGAGATAATTTTTTGGCTAAGATAGGTTTTTTTCAATTTTGGAAAAATCATGGTAAAAGTTTTACCTTCGCGCCCTCAATGAAAAAATCGGGTTTATTTGGAAAAATATTGATTTGGAGGATGCGAAACATCCCCGGTCGCCAGTTTGTTATATTCCTTAGTTTTATAATCGGGATACTTAGCGGGCTTGCTGCGGTATTGTTGAAAAATCTAGTGTATTACACCCATTATTTTATGACCAATGGCTATGATTTTAATGCTATTAACTACATGTATTTTGCATACCCTATGTTTGGGATCATTCTTACTGTATTATTTGTAAAATATTTAGTTAAAGATAATATTGGCCATGGTGTAAGCAAAATCCTGTACGCAATCTCAAAAAACAACGGAGTAATTAAATCCCACAACACCTATTCATCCATGATCGGCAGCTCCCTGACCATTGGGTTTGGCGGCTCTGTTGGATTAGAAGCTCCGATTGTCTTAACCGGTTCAGCCATTGGATCAAATCTGGGAAGGTTGTTCCGGCTCAATTACAAAACCATCATTTTGATGATCGGTTGTGGTAGTGCCGGAGCCATTGCCGGCATTTTTAAAGCCCCTATTGCCGGTGTTATTTTTGCTATCGAAGTGCTGATGATCGATCTTACGATGACAACGTTAATTCCGCTACTCATTGCAGCGGTAACGGGTTCCACAATAGCCTTTTTTCTGATGGGCGATGATGTCGTTTTTTCGTTTCAGGTGATTACCCCCTTCATTTTTAAGGAAATTCCATATTTTGTCTTGCTTGGGATATTTTCGGGTCTTGTTTCTCTTTACTTTACCCGTTCGACCATGTATATTGAGCGGAAATTTGGTAATATCAAACATTCAACCTTAAGAATTTTAATTGGCGGAGCAATCCTTGGCAGTTTGATTTTTGTATTCCCTTCTTTATTCGGAGAAGGTTATGAAGCCTTGATGGACATTTTACAAGGGAAAGGCGAAAACATTATAAATCAAAGCATCTTTTCGGGCTCATCCGAAAACCAATGGCTGTTTCTGCTGATTTTATTACTCATCCTGTTTTTCAAAGTCATCGCCATGTCGGTTACTACCGGAAGTGGGGGTGTGGGAGGTGTTTTTGCGCCTTCATTATTTATGGGTGGTGTAACCGGTTTCTTTGTCGCCCGTTTTATCAACGTTGTTTCGTCATTTAAGGTAAACGAAAGTATTTTTTCGCTGGTTGGTATGGCTGGGATCATGGCCGGAGTGATGCATGCACCACTCACTGCCATATTTCTTATTGCCGAAATTACCGGCGGTTATCAGCTGTTACCACAACTGATTATTACGGCAACCATTGCTTATCTGACCATCATGTATTTTGAACCTCATTCCATTTATACCAAACGCCTGGCACTTCGGGGTGAACTAATGACCCACGATAAGGATAAAGCAGTACTTTCGATGATGCATGTTGGAAAACTGATTGAAAAGAATTTTAAAACCATTCATCCTGAATCAAAATTATCTGACCTGATACAGGTTATCGCCGGATCTTCGCGGAATATTTTCCCGGTTGTTGATGAAGAAAATAATTTTTTCGGGATTGTCTTTATGGATAATATCCGTCACATCATGTTTCAACCCGAACTTTATGAAAAAACCTATGTTTCGGAACTAATGTTTATGCCCGAAATTACAGTAAGTCCGGACGAATCCATGGAAGCTGTCGCAAAAAAATTCCAGCAAAGCGGAAAGTTTAACCTGGTGGTTTTGCAAGATGGTAAATATCTGGGATTTGTTTCACGTGCACGTGTGTTTTCATCCTATCGCAGCCTTTTAAAGAATTTTTCCGACGACTGATTTTTATTTATCCCAGCGTAGGTTTCTGTACTAATTCTTTCTGTAAGTGGCTAATGACAATAATATTTCGGGAGCTTGGCTAGCTATTTATACGCACCGATAAATGCGACCAATAATTTGCTCATAATGAATTATCAATTTAACCAACCAAATAAAACAATCGGTGCCAGACATCAAAAATTGATGTCTGGCACCGATTAAAAGTTCTGAAATAAAATCAGCTTATCCTCTAACTTCCTGCTTGATTCGTTGAACGTGGCCTCTTCCCAAAGCTTTTACTTCGCAGCCCAGTTCGAAATACCGCTTTATTGTTTTATCCGAAAGCATCCCAAAAGCATCAACTATGGCAACAGGACCACCGGCCCATTTCACGATATCATCGGGTGAAAGATTTGCATATTGCTGGTGGGGAACGGCAAAAATAACGGCTTCAACACCTCTGAGCGATTCCTGCAGGTTCTGACTTACCTTCATGTCGTTCAGATGTTCCTGGTTCCTGAAAAACCTTTTCCATGAAGTTCCCGGTGACGGATAATCCTCCTGGCTTTCCAGTTCGTACCAATGCTCTACATATGGGTCGTGGACCCGCATTCCGGCACCTAATTCGGTAAGTTTCCTTACTACCATTTCACTCCCGCTATAGCGGGTATCTCCAACATCCTGGCGGTAACTTGCCCCGCAAATCAGGACCTCGGCACCGGCAATATAACGCGCCATATTACGGAGTGCATCGCGCGTAAGCTGAGCCACATGTAAACCGCGTGTATCGTTGATGTCGATGGCTGTCGGAGTAATCTTGAACAAATCATCACCATCTTCAAAACCAAGAATATGCCTGTAAGCCCAATAACCCAGACCACCGTCTTTAGGCAGGCAATAACCACCTATACCCGGACCCGGAAATATCATGTTGCTGTGCGTAGGACGCATTTTAATGGCATCAATCACCTTCATAAGGTCAACGCCATTTCTTTCAGCAAAAATGCTCCATTCGTGCAGATATGCTAAAATCGTTGCACGGTAAGAATTTTCGACGATTTTCGTGGTTTCTGATTCAATCGGGCGATCCATCACTGTTAAAGGGAAGTCTTCGGTATTTAAAACCTCATGAAGAAATTTTTCAACCCGTGTCCGGGCTTCAAGATTACAGCCACTGCAAACCCGCCAAAAGTCACGTATACTCGATACATATTCGCGGCCCGGCATTACTCTTTCGAAACTGTGTGCCAGGATAGGCGTGGTTTTAATCCCTCTTTTTGCAAATGCTTTTTTAAGAATTGGCCAGGCAACAAATTCTGTTGTGCCGGGAGCAACAGTGGTTTCAATCAAAACAAGGCAATTTGGCTGAATTTTCTGGCCGATCGTACGCATTGTCGCTTCAAGTGCAGCCATGTCCGCTTCACCGGTGCGCATATTTCCAAGATTTTTTTTCTGATAATCGCACTGCACATCAACAACAACCGTATCGGCCAGATCTAAAACATCGCTGTTGTAAGTTGCAACAAGTGTATGTTTTTCCTTCACACATCTGCTGATTAACAGGTCAACATTAGGGTCTTCGGCTTTAACAGGAGATTCGCCACGGTTGAGCATGGGAATTTTCCAATAACTCCGTTCGCTCGGCCTCTGACAACCAATCACAAATTTGCTGGATTGGCCATTTTTATCTGTTGTGTCGGCAACAATGGCAGCCATTACTGCTCCAACAAAGCCAACCCCCATAACTACAACGATTTCTTTACCTTCCTGGCGCGCTGCATCACTTAAATTTCTGATACGGCTGTATTCTTCATTATATTCTTCTTTAAGTGGAATGGGGAATTTTTCCCCGGCCGGGTTCATGGAGTATTTTCTTTCTTTTTCCATAATCATAATTGTTTTAACGCAATACTGCATTGACTTTAGTAGTAAAAACTTCAACCAGTTTTTGCATGGTTTTATCGATAATTTTGTCTGTAAGTGTTCTTTTTTCGTCCTGCAAAATAAAACTCAGGGCATATGATTTTTTACCTTTCCCGATTTTGTCGCCTTCATAAACATCAAAAAGGTTTACCTCACGCAAAATGTGCTTCTCGGTTTCGAAAGCTAATTTCTTCAGGTTATCAAACTTTACGTCCTGATCGACCAATAAAGCAAGATCCCGGCGAACTCCCGGATATTTTGATACTTCACTGTATGCAACTTTATGCTGTTTCATTAAAAGCAGCACTTGCTCCCAGTTAAAATCCGCAAAATAAACATCCTGCCTGATATCGAATACTTTAGTCAACTTCTGGTTAACCAAACCGAGTTCAACGATATTTTTATCTCCATAGTCATATTTCAGGCCCATACTGATAACTTCATTTGAAATCTCGCTTTGCTTAAACATCCCGGCATTTAATCCAAGCTTTTTCAAAATATTCATCACCACCGATTTCAGATAAAAAAAGTTAGCTTCAAGTTGTTGCTGATACCAGCTTTCGCGGTTAACATTTCCGGTGATGAATATCGACAGGCGCATTTCCTCACCAAATTTGGCCAGCGAATCGTCCTGCTTTGCTTTTGAAATATCCTGCCGATAAACTTTACCAAATTCATAGATTTTCAAATCAAAATTTTTGCGGTTGTTGTTATACAATATTGTCTCCAGTCCGGAGAAAAGCAAATTTTGCCTGAGTACATTTAAATCTGAGCTTAACGCATTCATTATCTTAACATCGTTCTCAGGTTTTATCACATTAAATTTTTCGGCAAAAAGCGACCTGGTGAGTGAGTTATTTATCACTTCGGCAAAACTATTATCGGTAAGATAATCCGAAACAAGGTTCTGCAAAAACTCAGGATCCGGCATTTTAACATACGATAATGCCGACCTTAACCGATCGGGGAATTCGATGTTGTTGTAGCCATAAATTCTCAGAATTTCCTCAATAACATCGGCCTCACGTTTTACATCAGCTTTAAATGTTGGAACTTCAACGATCAGTCCCGATTCATCTTCTTCGATAATTTCCATTTCAAGCCAAACCAGTATGTCCATGATTTGGTCGTGCTCTATCTTTTTGCCAATGAGCCGGTCGATATTTTGATAATTCACCCTGACCTGACTATTTACAATGGGAGCAGGATAAACATCGATAATTTCGGAGGCAATAGTCCCGCCGGCCAACTGTTTTATCAGCATTGCAGCACGTTTAAGCGCATAAATGGTATTATTTGGGTCGGCGCCTCGCTCGAACCTGAATGACGAATCCGTATTCAGAACATGAAAGCGCGAGGTTTTTCGCAAGATTTTCGGATCGAAATAAGCACTTTCGAGAAAAACATTTTTTGTTCCGGCTGTTACTCCCGAATGCAATCCGCCAAAAACACCACCGATACACATCCCTTCATCGGCATTACATATCATCAGGTCCTCACCCGATAACTCACGTTCTATTTCATCCAGAGTGACGAATTTTGTTCCTTTAGGGAGTTTTTTGATAATCACTTTATCACCGGTAACTTTATCGGCATCAAAAAAATGCGTCGGATGTCCGGTTTCATGCAAAATGTAGTTGCTGATATCAACCAGGTTGTTTATGGGACGAAGACCGATTGCCAAAAGCCTGTTTTTCAGCCAATCCGGCGAATCTTTAACTTCAACTCCGGTAATTGTCAACCCCGAATATCGTGGGCAGGCATTCGTATCTTCAATAATAATTTCAAACGGCCGGCTATGGTTATCTGTTTTAAAACTATCAACACAAGGTTTGATAAGCGAAACAGGATTGTTCGGATTCCTCAGGTTTATCGAAGCGATGAGATCACGCGCAACACCAATATGCGACATTGCATCGGTACGGTTAGGGGTTAGTCCGATTTCAAAAACATAATCATCTTCAATATTAAAATATTCTTTTGCAGGCATACCCACAGTAGCATCAGCCGGCAATACAATGATTCCGGCATGCGAATTACCCAGGCCTAACTCATCTTCGGCACAAATCATCCCTTCGGAAACTTCTCCTCTTATCTTTGCTTTTTTAATTTCCAGGGAACTTCCGCCAGGAAACAATGATGTCCCGACAGTAGCAACCACTACCTTTTGTCCGGCGGCAACATTGGGTGCACCGCAAACGATTGGCAGGATAATTCCATTGCCAACGTCAACCGTTGTAACACTTAATTTATCGGCACCGGGATGCTTTGAACAGGTCAAAACTTCGCCAATCACCACGCCATTTAGACCACCCTTAATGGTTTCGATTTTCTCGTAGCTTTCGACTTCGAGGCCGGTATTGGTCAATATTCCGGCAATCTTATCAGGATCAAGATCGATATCAACGTATTCTTTAAGCCAGTTATAAGAAATTTTCATGACATCAAGTTGTTTGATTTTAAAGCTGGCAAATGTAATAAAATAGGATTAAATGCAGGGAGAGTTTTTAGTGGAAAGCGATAGCTAATGGTAAATCCATCCGGGTCTGATTAAAGGGTATTCAAGCTATGCTTCAGGATACTTCATTTTGCTAAAACGAAAATGCAAATAAATTTCTCTGCGGAAATCAGCTGATTTTACTCCAATCGAAACGGTGCTTTTGTAATTGTTTCAACCGTTGTGAAAGAATAAAATTTTGGGCTGATTCGAGTAAGGGGTCCTTTTCGAGGATATCGGTAGCCAGATTGCGTGCAAATTTCAGAATCTTTTCGTCCCGGACAAGGTCGGCCAGTTGTAAATCCAGAATCCCGCTTTGTTGTGTTCCATGCATGTCGCCTGGACCGCGGAGTTGCATATCCACCTCGGCAATTTCGAAGCCGTCGGTGGTTCTGACCATAGTTTCGATCCGGGTTTTGGCTTCCTTTGTGAGTTTAAAACTTGTCATCAGGATGCAGAACGATTGATCAGCACCACGCCCTACCCTACCCCTGAGCTGATGCAACTGTGAAAGACCGAATCGCTCGGCATTTTCGATCACCATTACTGAAGCATTGGGAACATCCACACCAACTTCTATCACTGTAGTTGCCACCATGATTTGAGTTTCCCCTTTAATAAACCGTCGCATTTCAAAATCTTTAACTTCAGTTTTCATCTGCCCGTGTACCATTCCAATGGCGTAATGTGGCAAGGGAAATTCGCGGCTAATACTTTCGAAACCATCCATCAGATCTTTCAGATCGAGGGTTTCCGATACGTTGATAATTGGATAAACTACATAAATTTGGCGTCCCAAAGCGATTTGTCTTTTCAGAAAACCAAAAACCAATGGCCTTTTAGAGTCAAAATAATGCAGGGTTTGAACTGGTTTGCGTCCTGGCGGCAACTCGTCGATCACCGAATAGTCGAGGTCACCATAAACAGTCATTGCCAGCGTTCGTGGGATAGGTGTTGCAGTCATAACCAATACATGAGGTGGTATATCATTTTTCTTCCAAAGTTTGGCTCGTTGTTCTACACCAAAACGGTGCTGCTCATCAATAACCACCAATCCAAGGTTTTTAAAAACAACTTTTTCTTCAATCAAAGCGTGCGTGCCAATCAAAATATGAATATCACCGGCTTCAAGTTCTTCATGCATTGACCGTCTTTCGGCAGTTTTTACCGAGCCAGTGAGCAAACTGATCTTAACCGGCATCTCCATCAAAAATCTGCTGATCGTTTCAAAATGTTGTTGTGCAAGTATTTCAGTAGGCGCCATCAAACAGGCCTGGTAGTTGTTGTCGATGGCAATAAGCATACACATGAGTGCCACGAGTGTTTTTCCACTGCCTACATCGCCCTGTAAAAGGCGGTTCATTTGTTTACCCGAACCCATATTGGCCCTGATTTCCTTGATCACCCGCTTTTGAGCGCCGGTCAACTCGAAAGGTAGAAATCGATTAAAAAAAGTGTTGAAATGTTCACCAACTACCGAAAAAAGATGTCCGCGAACCGTGGTTGACCTGATAAACTTTCGTTTTAACAAAGCAAGCTGGATGAAAAACAACTCCTCAAATTTCAGTCGTGCAATGGCTCTGTCCAGAATATTTTGCTCTTCGGGATGATGGATGTTGATGATCGCCTTTTCGCGTGAAATCAGTCTTAAATTATTCAGAATTTCTGATGGAAGTGTTTCCTCTATGTTTCCGTTTGCCTGATCGACAAGGGTTTTAGTTAGTTTTGCAATACCCCGGCTGTCGAGACCACGGGTTTTAAGCTTTTCGGTAGAACTGTAAAATGGCTGCAAAGTTGCATTTACGCCGGTTTCCACATCCGAAACTGCCTCAATTTCGGGATGGGCAAAGTTGAACCGCCCTTTAAAGTAATTTGGTTTTCCAAAAACAATGTACTCAACGTTGGGTTTAATCTTTTCGATAATCCACTTCTGACCCTGAAACCAAATCAGCTCTATTTCACCAGTATAATCCCGCAAATAGGCAACAAGTCGTTTTCCTCGTCCCTGCCCGACGGTTTTTAATCCTTCGATCGTGCCTTTAAGTTGAATGTAAACGGAATCGCTTTCGATTTCAGAAATTTTTGAAAACTTACTTCGGTCAACATAACGAAAAGGAAAGTAATTCAACAGGTCGCCGAAGGTGAAAATGCCAACTTCACTTTTAAACAGTTCTGACCTCTTCGGACCTACTCCTTTTAAAAATTCGATGGGTGTATTTTGAAACTCTGCTGACATATTTACCTTTTTGAGGTCAGACAAAGATAAAATAAAAACTCCTCACCGGTGGGCAAGGAGTTTTCAAAGATTATTGTTCATTCAACTTAATATACCCAAAGTTCAGATTCAAAATCACGAATTGAATTTTTTATACGTTCTGCTTCCTGAAGTGCATCGTTTCCAAGGGCGTAATCGCCGATGTACCGGTCGTAAACATTATCTTCTTTAATAATCGTACTACTGAATCTCCGTTGTAAAAACAACTGATCGTAGGTTAATCTGCTTGAGCTGTTCTGACGGTTAAATGATTCAGCTCGTGCCAGCACTTTCCTGATTTCAGGAAAATACAACCAGAAGAGGGGTTTGTAACCACGGAATTCTCCGGTCGTTGGGTCGCGGTCTTCTTTTACAGGACAAATTCCAATAATCCGAACCTGCATTTCTGAACGCTGTTTATCAAAGATCCAATCTTCCTTTACCCTTAATCTGAGTACATCCTGTGGAGTGAATCCGGTTATTACTTTTTTTGTAATTGTTGAATTTGGGTCATTGGGATCGGCTGTTTCCAGAACTGTAGTATCAGATAACTTCATTTCGATCTGGCTGGCCGTCATCGGGATCAGTTCCTCAAAATTATCCGTACTTGTTTCATAACCATAAGCTGTGATCTCGTTGGCTAAAACAGCATCCCAAAGCACTTGCATCAGGCTTCTCCATCTACCCTGCGGTCGTTCTGGAAAATAAAGTGGTTGATTCATCTTTTCTTTGAAGTCGATTATTCTCCATACTCTTTTTTCCCAAAAAACGTCAGATTCCCTTAAATAGGGATATGGCATGGGCTTTAAATCGTCGATATGAGAACGGTCGTATGCTTTGTCCTTTGGCTTCGAAACAAGTTGAACCTGCTCTGCCTGTTGTCCAATGGCAAGGCCAAAAGATAAAAGACACAAAAACAAAAAACCAAATTTCAACTGATTATTATTCATATATGTCAGGTTTTATTATTTTCTTTTAGTTAATTGTTAGAATGATTGGGGCCAGCTGCCTGTCGATATTGTCGGGACCACGGGCAATGATATTTTCAAACCATATTTTCTGTCCTCTGTTTGCTGATCTGATATTATTCATCATATTATCGGTAAGCCGGTTGCTGCTCGATTGATCCGACCAAACCTCAGTTCCTCTTAATTGCATCGTCATTTTGAAGGACATAATCTTATAATTCAGGTCGAACTCAAAATCATCGGGCATTTTAGGAATGATGGCTCCCGCTGCAACCAGAATATTCCGGTTGATAAGACCTTCATTTTTGTTAGCGATGAGTGCGATTGGATCTGGCAATTTTTTAATCCTGAAAGTTTTACTTCCCATTCCTTTTTTCTTGCTATCAATCTTAGCATCAACACTTATCACGGTTTCTTTTTGACCCGACGGAACCGTTACAATCCAGTTTTTACTCGATGGATCGCGCTTAAGTGTACCTACCGAAATTGTTGGAGCAATGTTTTCTTCGGGTACTCCAGGGACCGAAATATCCACCGGATTATCAACACCAATGTAAAAAACATTCATTTTCATCGCTGAAACCGTAAGTGAAGGTTCAGCAACAAAATACTCATCTTTAAAAAAATAATTATTTACATCACCAACCCCACTTTTTACCCTGATTATACCGGCAAACTTTTTCAAACCCAGGCTTTGGGCAGGCAATTTCAATTTAACCTTCCCTTTTTCCCCTTCGATGGTCCGAGCCCGGCCTATTTGGCTTACCGGCAGAGAATCAACTCCATCCATCAGATAAACATCCGGATTTTGTTTGGTATCATATGCCGCTACAATTATTTCTGCCTGGTATTCATCGCCCTGGAATACATAATTAGTTTTTGGCAAAACCTTGGCGTCAATCTTATCGTACTTAAAATCTTCAGCATCAATATCATCAAGAAGAAAATTTACGATGTCAAATTCAGCGTTAAATACCTCTGTAATAATTTTATTGATGATGGTGATATCCGCGGCTAAAATTGTATGAAAAAAGTTATATTGAATCCAGTTTTGTGGCAGCCCTGACGCATCATGATACTTTCCATCTGTTTGTAACCCGAGCCTTACCTTTTCCCAATCCTTCTCGTTGAGGAGGTTCATCATATTCTTGCGGTAATCTACTATTTTTTGTAAGAGCTCTTTACCTTTTCCTTTTGATCCATCTTCACTGTCACCCATAAAAAAATTAGTAGTCGTAGAATAGTCTTCCTTATTTTTAAGATTTCCAACCTTGACAACTTTTGCTGAATCAATAGGAATTTTTTCGGTTATTGATATTAACTCATACTTCAATTGATTGATATAGTCAACCATATCACGGCTAAGAGCCTTGGCAGTTTTGGCTTTCTCCCAATATGGCTCCACTTTATTCTGATTAATTTGATACTTCTTATCAAATGCATCATAGGTTTCAGCAAGCTTTTGGGCAAAATTTTCATTTGTAAGCTCTACACTATCATTAACCACAATAAATGCGTCGAGCATTTCTTTGGAAACATTTAGCGCAAGAAGGGCCGTGAGTACCAGGTACATCATGGCAATCATCTTTTGTCGGGGTGTTTCTTTATATCCTGCCATTTAATCGAATTGTTTAATTAACATGATCAATAATTACTTAATATTCATTGCTGATAACATGTTGCCATAAACGCTGTTGAGTGACGACATTCTTTTTGTGAGGGTGTCCATCTCTTTTTGATATTGTACTGTTCTATTTGAAGATTCTTCAATATTGGCAAGGAATCTATCCAAAGTTCCCTGAAGTTTTTTTGATGCCTCAGACTGCATTTCCGAATTTTTTAATTGTAATTCATACAGCGAATTAAGTGAAGAAAGGTTTTGTGAAAGTTTCGAAAGCTGATCGTTAAAACTAGTATTCTTAACAGTCGATTTTTGCAGTTCTTCAATATTTTTCGCGATGCTTTCCGACGATTTAAAATAACTTTCCGAAAGTTTCCCAGCTGACAAAGATGCGGATTTAATACTTTCTGAAAGTTTTTCTGATGCTTCGATGTCATCTTTCAATGATTTGGATGCTTCAGTATAAACTTGCTTCAATCCGGTGGCTGCCTGTGATGCATCTTTTATCCTGCTGGAGAACTCCGTAGAAACCGCGAGTTCTTTATTCATTGCATCAGAGGTATCGTTATAAGATTTAGAAAGCGTTGCTACAGAATGCGTAGCAGTTTTCATGTTGGTAACAAACTCCTGGGTTGCAACGGTCGCATTGGCAACTTCATTTAGTTTCGCTGTATTATCACCTAATTTCTTTAAACCTGTACCTAACCTGTCGATTAATTCCTGATCAACATTAGCTTTTTGTAGCATCTGGTCGAGCTGATTCATCTCACCGCCACCTGTTGGCTTCTTTTTTAGTAATGCAGGATCAGCCTTTACGCCATGATAGTCTTCGGTAAATTCAGGGTGAACTTTACTCCAGTCGGGCTCAACATGCGGCTTTTGTAAAGCAGATAAGGCAAAAATAATTGCCTCGGTTACCATTCCTGCAAAAAGCGCTTCGTTGGCACCTTTAATATGTGTAATTTTAAAAAGCGCTCCGATAATTACTACCGAAGCACCAAGACCATAAGCTACCGACATGAATCGTCTGAAAAAACCACTGTCGAGGGCATCCTCAATTTTGCGTATGAGAGGCTTGTTTTCTACTACTGTTTCCATAATCTATTTAAAACTTGTTAAAACCGGTGTATGACTGTGATTGTTAGTATACATTTGAAGATTTGGAGGGATTATCACCTTTTGATCTGCCAAGATAACTTTGGACGCATCTGAATCCGACATATGATTTAGCAGTATCCTGATATTCATAATCACGCGATGATACCAACAGGTAATATTCGATGTCTTTCCACGAACCACCTCGAACAACCTTTCGTTTCATACTGATGGGATCATCTTGTTTTGCCAAATATGAGTAATCAGGATTTAGATCCCAGGTAAAAGTATTTGCGGACTCATCATAAGAACTGTTTGTCCATTCAGCAACATTCCCTGACATATCGTAAAGATTAAAACTATTTGCCGGGTAATGTCCGACAATCACAGTTGATGAGCCTCCATCATCAATATAATTTCCACGGTTTGGTTTAAAATTGGCCAATAAACATCCTTTATCGTTTTTACTATATGGACCTCCCCAGGGAAATGGATTTGCTGCTTCCCCACCGCGGGCTGCCCATTCCCATTCTGCTTCGGTGGGTAACCTGAAATCATTCAGACCCGACTGCCCTTTGCTATTCAGAAATCCATTGAATAAAGCTGTTCGCCATACACAAAATGCTCGGGCCTGATTCCAATTAACTCCCACCACAGGATAATGATCATAAGTAGGATGCCAGAAATAAGTCCGGGCTAATGGCTCATTATAGGAATAGGCAAAATCATGAATCCAGCATAATGTATCAGGGAATACATTGATTATTTCTTTTTTAACATATACAGAACGATCGGTCATACCATCAGGACGGTTGGCAAAACTGGCATCTTCAGGATTCCCGGGTTGCGAAAAGTTTTTCCGTGCTGCTGCCTGTAAATCAATCCAATAATAAGCGTATTTCAATTTTCTTGTATCAATTTCCTTTTTTCTAAAATACCGCTCATTTTCAGGAAGAAACATTTCTTCCAACGTCTGGGCATTTTCTTCATTCTCCCAATCAATTTTTGTACTCCAGTTCAAAAATGGCGGATCATAAAGTTCACCTGTTTTTGTGTTTTCTTCGATAAGAAATCCTTCGGGATTAATTTCACCAAGAAGCTGCCGTGCTATTGAATCGCGAACCCAATTAACGAATTGGCGATATTCGTTATTGGTGATTTCTGTTTCATCCATATAAAAAGACCCCACAGTAACAGTTTTGGGGTTATTCATTTGGGAGTAAGGAACATCCTGATCTCCCAAACCCATAGTATAGGATCCCAAAGGAATGAATGTCATTCCGTATGGATCAGGCTGATAAAACTTGGCACGGTTTCCAACTCCTACGAGTTCGCCATTTCCTGTATTCCGACAACTACTAAATATTGCAAACAAAAAAAGAAAGAAAAATAGTTTTTTCATATCAACTGCTGATTTTACAAACAGTTTAACGAGACACCTTTTCATTTATTATAATTATTGAATTTTGGTTAATCACAAAAAGAAAAATGAAAGCAATAGCGCAATTGAGCCTTGTTCAAATTGAATTCAAATTACTAATATTTACTAAAACATTGCAATCCAGTTTGACCATTTACAAATTGTCCTTGTTTCAGTTTGAAATTTTATCCCCTATTTATCAAATGTAAAAGTAATGATGATAAATAATTCCAATTTTTATAAGTCCTCTTCTTTTCAATTTTGGAAAGAAAGACAATCCCTTAAACGACATATTACAAAAATCTGGTGTTCCGGTAAACCTTTTTAATTTTACTAACTTCGATTTTAAAGCAGTATCCTACCCTGATCTCATGGCTGCCGTATGAACCAATAGCTGATGTATTGATATCGTACGAATACCCAATATTAAAGTTTTTGTATTCCATTCCCAAAATTATTGCAATTGCATCCTGGTATCTGAAAGTCATTCCTCCCCAAAATTGACCTTTATAACGCAAAAGTGCAGAAAGGTCATATTGCACTGAGCTTCCGTCAGTCTTGATCATAAAGGAAGGCAGCAGTTCGATAGTAGGGGTGTTTGGCATTGTAAACTCATAGCCACCAATCAGATTTGTCTGTCTTTTTAATTTGGTAGAAGTTGCATCGGTGGCGGTCTTTGACTCTAACAACTGTAATACTGACAGTCCCAGATAGTAATTATCTGGAACCCGGTAATACAATCCAATTCCTGCATCAAATATCATATCGGACTGCTGAGCCTGTGGAAGCAATGGATCCGTTACGTTTGTAGGAGGATTGTATTTTGTAAAGTCTATTGTCTTGTTTAGTAAACATAATTGCAAACCTACTCCTAAATCCCCGGAACCTAATGTAGTCTGGTACGCATACATCAGGTTAAGGGTAATATTGTCCTGAAATGCAATTTTGTCCTGGATTATTGTTGCTCCCAATCCACCCCTTAAAGCCCTTATCGGAGCATTGATTGAAACTACATATGTCTCTGGAGCAACATTTGTTGAACCTCCCTCTGCATCCGTTTCTTTAAAACCAACCCATTGCTGCCTAATCAGACCTCCGACACAGATCCCGTTTTCAGAACCAGCGTAGCCGGGATTATAGGCAATCTTATTAAACATGTATTGTGTGTACTGAGGCAATTGCTGCGCAATTGCAATCGTTGAATAAAAGACAAATACGAGTAAAAATAATTTTCTAATCATACGATCAGAGGACAAAAATTAAAAGTACCACAAAGGAACATTTTTTTTTCAAATCAGATAAAATTCTTCACCGCTAAATTCTAACCTTTCAACCTGATTACCCAAATGGTAAAATTTGTAATTACCTTTTGATAATAAATATGTTTGAAACGACAACTTCCAATTTCATATTGCATCAGAAGCACATACAATTGACAAATCGTAAAATCAAAAAGAATTACAACTTACTAACACTTAACCGCAAATTCCAGGAAAAAAAAGGAAAGCTTGTTCTGAAAAGTCTGGGAGCGGGGGGATATTAGCTAAATCTGGAGTAAAAGTTTTTGATTTGTATCCCCCTGCTTTAGGTTAACTCCCAAACTACCCCTTAAAACCAATTATTAAAAAACAACCATGATTTAGTCATTGCAAACGTACAACACTTTAATTACATAAAACAAATTTTTTTTCGATTTATTTTAACACAAATACTGCACATAATAAAACAGATTACAGCCAATCTATAATTTGAAGAAATTCTATCTATCTGACAATATTTAACTTACACCATATTCCATAAAATGCTATGGTTATAATTACAAAGTGATCAATTGCACAAAGAGCTTAATAAATTTTTCAGATCTGTGAAAAGAATTTGGTGAGACTATCATATCTTTTCAGCTTCATTTTTGTCCTTAACCTTGCCCTGGCTACCTCAATGCTTCTCATTGTCTGGTGCGTAATACTTGAAATATCTTTGGTTGACAGGTTCATCTTTAACAAGGCACAAAGTCGTTTTTCATTTCGTGTAAGATCTGGAAACAATGTGTAAAGCTTATCGTAAAAGGATTGATGAACCTGGCCAAATGTAAGTTCAAGTTGCTTCCATAAATCCTCGTTGGTATGACTAGCCAACTCATTCATCACCATTGCAATTACTTTGTTTTTCTCGTTTACATCCTTTTGAAGGATATCATCAAGTTTTTTAATGACACCATCTACTAATGCATTGATATCGATCAATTTAGTGATTTGAAGATTAAGTTCCCTTGTTTTTGATGCCAAATCTTTTTCGAGTTGTTCGTTCTCTTTTTGAAGCAAATAGTTTTCCAATGCTGCGGCCTTTTTTTCGATCGAAAGGTCCTTAACATAAGTACCAAGCTGAAACGGCACTCCTTCTTCGTTATAAATTATCCAGCCTGTAACCAATACTGGAATAATAACATTATCTTTCCGGATAAATTCCTTTTCGATAGATCGAACATTGTCATGGTTCTGAAGTGCTTCTTCAATGATTTGGAGTTCTATTTTTTGCCATTTTTCAGGCGTAATATCGAAGTATGTCAGGCTTTTAAATTCATCAGAAGAATAGCCAAGCAAATTTTCAATGGCTTTATTAGTTGAATGTATTTTCCCATCAAGGGAGCTTAAAATTATGCCATCAGGGGCGGTTTCAAATAACAGCCGAAACATTTTCTCACTGCGGAGCAACTCCTCCTCGGCGTGTTTATGCTCGCTTATGTCAATGGAGAATCCAATAATCCCGATAATCTCATCCTCAGGATTTCTATAGGGAATCTTATCCGTTAGAAACCATCTGTGTTTATCCGTAAATAAGGTCTCTATAATATTTCGTTTTGGAATCCCAGTCTCGATCACTTCAAGATCATCTTTCCAATTTTCTTCTGCAAGCACCTTGTCGTGAGTCAAATCAAAAACACTCTTCTTAAATATTTCTTCATTTTTATAGCCTGTTTGTTCTTCAAAAGCCTTATTGGCACTGTAAAATCTGTTTTCCTTATCTTTAATAAAAATCATTGCCGGGATTGAATCGATAATAAGCTTGTTTTTTTGTTGCTCGATTATCAGACTCCTTTCGAATTTCGTCTGATCAGAAATATCCCTGATATAGGAAACCAAACAATTTTTCCCTTCAAATATAATTTTTCTGGAATGAACATTGACCTTTATCAAATCGGTATCACTTTTCCTGATGAGCATCTCAAAGTCTGACTCACCTTTCGCTAAAACACTATCATGCTGAACCTTCCATTCATCCGGGTGGTTATCAAAGATTTCATTAACAAGAAATTCCTTGTTTGATGGTGTGGGCTCAAAACCGAAAAAACGATAAGTGTTTTGATTACAAAACAGGAAATTTTTGTTAAATTCCGTAATAAAAACCGCATCTTGAATAAGCTCGGCAAGCTGCTCGAATTCTGCTTTTTTGGTTAATAATTGTTCAACTGAAGTTTCGAGTTCAGTGATTCTCCTGAGAAGTTCTTGTTGGTTTGGCATAATAGATAAACGAATTTTGCTGCAAAATAATAAAAAAAAACCATCCTGCATTTAGGATAGTTTTAAAATAATTTCATTATTACGAATTTATATTATTTAAAGATTATTCGCATAATATCATTCCCATTTGCAAAAATCAGTAAACTAAAAAGTAAAACCATGCCTACTATCTGAGCATATTCAAGGAATTTATCGCTTGGTTTTCTCCGGGCTATAATTTCATAGAGTAAAAACATAACATGTCCTCCATCCAAAGCCGGTATTGGAAGGATGTTTAAAATTGCCAGCATAATGGATAAAAATGCGGTCAATCCCCAAAAGGATTGCCAATCCCACACTGATGGGAAAATACTTCCAATAGTAATGAATCCACCAACAGATTCATAAGCTTTAACTTCAGGAGAAAAAAGTAATTTTAATTGTTTCAGGTAATTTTCAACGCCTTTATAGGCCTTAACAGTACCGGCAGGAATGGCTTCAAGGAATGAATAATCCTTTTCCCTTAAGTTGAAAAAATTTGAAGGGTTTTCTGCGTAAACACCAATAAGGCCTTCAGGTGTCACTTTTACTTCTCTTACTAAAGTATCACCATCCCTGACCACTTTAATATTTGCCTCTTTTCCTTTACTTTCCTTAATCTTATCCCTGAATTCATCAAAATACAAAGATGGCTCTCCATTAATTCCAATAATCCTGTCCTTTTCTTTTAATCCGGCTACCAACGCTGGAGAGTCTTTCGAAAATCCACCAACATAAAAAGGTATCCTGATGCCAATAAAATCTGGATTTCGATGTTGCACCAATTTATTAAGAAACCCTTTTGGAACCTCGATTTCAGTTTTTTTGCCATTCCGTTCAACCTGGATAGTCTTAACTTCTTCGATGATAATTTCAGACGGAATCTTGTGAAATTCCTCAACAGGTCTGTTATCGACTGAAATAATTTTATCACCATTTCGCAAACCCATCTCATAGGCAAGAGAATCAACCGTAATACCATATTTTACTTCAGAAGTGGGAATGTATTGCTCCCCCCACAATGAAAGCATGAAAATATAAATAAAAATGGCCAGCAAGATATTTACAAAAACACCTCCAAGCATGATGATTAATCTCTGCCAAGCCGGTTTAGAGCGAAATTCCCATGGCTGAGGTGGTTGTTTCATTTGTTCTTTGTCCATAGATTCATCAATCATCCCGGAAATTTTCACATACCCCCCCAATGGAAGCCAGCCAACACCATATTCGGTTTCCTTAAAAGTAAATTTAAATAACGAAAACCAGGGATTAAAAAATAAATAGAATTTCTCTACCCGGGTTTTAAATATTTTGGCGGTAATGAAATGGCCAAATTCATGAAAAATGACCAAAATCGACAAACTCAACAAAAGTTGAAGAATCTTAATTAAAATGTCCATTTTATGCAATTAATTTTAACTCAGTTAGCCCAATTTGGCAACGACTTTCAGGGCAAATTTTTTTGTTTCGGCATGGGTTAAGAAATAATCTTCGAATGACGGATTTAGAATATAACCAATGCTATCCATCGATTGTTCAATTATTTCGGGAATTTGGAGGAACTTAATCTGATCCTGCAAAAATGCTTCAACTGCAATTTCATTTGCTGCATTCAAGATGCATGGCATATTACCACCTTTTTCCATTGCACGATAGGCGAGTGCAAGATTACTAAAATTATTAGAATCGGGTTTACAAAAAGTAAGTTCAGGATAATTGGTAAAATTGAATCGGTTAAATTCAGATTTTACTCTTCCGGGGTAGGATAAGGCATACTGAATGGGGACTCTCATATCAGGTAAGCCCATTTGTGCTTTCATTGAACCATCAATAAATTGAACCATCGAATGAATAATCGACTGCGGATGGATTACAACATCAATCTGATCGGACTGCAAATCAAACAACCAATGTGCTTCAATTACTTCCAGTCCTTTATTCATCATTGTAGCCGAATCGATAGTTATCTTTTTCCCCATACTCCAGTTTGGGTGTCTCAATGCCTGTTCCTTCGTAATTGTTGAGAGAAAATGGCGATCTTTTCCGAAAAAAGGGCCACCTGATGCTGTAAGATAAATTTTTTCGATGGTTTTTGGATTTTCACCCGACAAACATTGAAAAATTGCCGAATGTTCAGAGTCAACCGGAATGATAACTGAACTATTTTTCTTTACCAATGCTGTAACCAATTCGCCAGCAACCACCAGGCATTCCTTATTTGCCAAAGCAATCGTTTTTCCGGCTTCGGCTGCATTTATTACCGGCATCAACCCCGAAAAGCCCACCAATGCCACCAAGACAATATCGATATAATCAGTTTTTACGATTTCATTAATGGCTTCAATACCTGCAAATACATCGATACCATAACCAGATAATGCGGATTTAACACTTTCATAAGATTCTTCAGCACCAATGATAACAGTTCCCGGCCGGAATTCAATAGCCTGCTCAATTAACAGATTTTTGTTACTGTTTGCAGTAAGTATTTCAGCTCTGTAAATTTCCGGATTTTTCCGAATGACATCCAGGGTTTGGGTACCAATGGAGCCTGTAGATCCTAATATAGCTATTCTTTTTTGCAATATTACTATGGTTTACTTTGAATAAGAATGCGTGTGTTAATCATTAAAAAGTTATAAACTCTTCAGGATCTATTGGTTTTCCATTGTACCAAATCTCAAAATGCAAATGCGGCCCCGTTGTTAGTTCCCCTGACTCGCCGATAATCGATATCGTTTCTCCGGCTTTAACAAATGTACCTTGTTGTTTTAACAATGTTGAGTTGTGCTTGTAAACCGTTATTAAATTATTCTGATGCTGAATGCCAATAACATAACCTGTTTCGAGCGTCCAATCCGAGAAAATTACAGTTCCGTCAAGAGCTGCTTTAATGGCTTCATTTCGTGTAGCTACGATATCTACACCAAAGTGGTCATTAGCCGGGTCAAACTTACCAGTCACTATCCCTGACAGCGGTGGAAAGAAATTAATATTCCCAAAGGATGTTGGGGTTATTTGATAAGACCGATCCTGATAAAGATTGTACATACTTTGGCTTTCGAATTCATCCCTCAGTTCCTTTTCTTCCTTTGATGGTGAAATCTTGATTGTATCATAAGTAGATATTTTGCCAGGTGGAGGCAAATAAACATCGGGAACATCTTCTCCTTCAATAATCCTTTTCATGTTACTCACATATAGATCCTTTCGTTTGAATTCAAGTTCGAGTGAATCTGTCTTTTGCTGCAGATCATAGATTTTTTTTGGTAATGTAATATCTGTGTAACCAGGAATGTACTCTCTTAGCCGGGTGAACGCTACAAGATAAATGGTTGAAAGAATTAACACAATAATAAAGGAACTTCCAAAAATCAAGACACCTAAACGGGTAATTCTGAACGCTATCTTTTCCTCAAATGAGTCTTCGTCCATGAGGACAAGTTTGTAATGCCTTTTAAGTTTCCTTCGCCATCCTTTGTTGTCGTACCAGGCTCTATGTTTTCTTTTTTTTGCCATCAATTCGTGGATTCTGAAAATCATTGCAAATGTCTGCAAACTTTTCCAGCAGAGTAATCAATGCATTTTGACCGGATTTATTGTGATTAACATAGATTTTCGATAAAACGATCAAATCATCAGATGGTTATCACAAAATAAAATATTTTTGTACTTTCTGAGTTAAATACACTACTTTGTAATTACCAGAATTTACTTTAAATCAGGGTTAATAAGGACAATTTGAAAGCTTTCAATTCAATAAAATTCGCATCTCAGAATTTTGGGACATTTAAAGTACCTGCTATGGTGGTACTCTTTACCTTAATACTCTCATTGTTCAATTCATGTTCGACAAAAAAAAACACCTTTACAAGCAGGGTTTACCATAATCTGACCGCACATTATAATGCTTATTGGAATGGAAATGAAAGCTTCAAAGAAGGTGTCGCTGAACTGGAGAAAAATTCTAAAGATAATTACACAACTGTACTACCGGTTGTAAAATATGGTTCCAAACAAGATGCGCAAACCATATTCCCAAATATGGACAGGGCTATAGAGAAAGCCTCCAAGGTAATAACACGTCACTCGATGTATTTTGGCCGTAAAGAGTATGTTAGGTGGATTGATGATAGCTACATGCTGATAGGCAAAGCTTACTTGTACAAAAAAGACTATCCCAGCGCAAGGAGAACCTTTGAGTTTATAACCAATCGTTTTGCAAAATCCGACAGCCGTTATGAAGCAGAATTATGGCTGGCAAAAGTTTACAATCAAAACCATGAATTTGAAAAGTCAGAATCGGTGCTCGATAATTTGAAAAGCAGCCTGGTAAAAGGAAATGCACCTTCTTATCTTGAACAAGATCTTAATATAACTTTTGCGGATTTTTACATCCTTCAGCAGAAATATGAACCCGCCATAAAGTATTTACTCAGGGCCATTGAAATAACACAAAAGAAAAAGGTCAAAAACCGCTTACGGTTTATTCTTGCACAGATATATCAGGAATTGGGCGATATGCGTGAAGCTGGAAGGCTTTACCAGCTTGTTCTAAAAAAGAATCCACCCTATGAAATGGCATTTAATGCGAAAATAAACCTGGCAAAAACCTATGATGCTAAATCCAGCAACAGGAGCCTGATTGTAAAAAAGCTCAACAAGATGTTGAAGGACAACAAAAACGAAGAATATCGTGACCAGATTTATTTTGCCCTTGCTGAAATTTATCTTAAAGACAATGATAAACCCAAAGGCATCGAATATCTCACTTTATCGGTTGCATCGAGTGTTTCAAACAATTTTCAAAAATCACTTTCCTCATTAAAACTTGCTGAACTACATTTCGACAAACCAAATTATACCCTTGCCCAGGCCTATTACGATACAACAATGCAATTTTTACCTCCAGAGTTCCCTAATTATGATCAAATTAAAGTCAAAACAGGTATTCTGACCGAATTAATTACAAACCTCAAAACTGTTGAAACACAGGATAGTTTGCAGAGGCTTGCCAAGATGCCGGAAGATGCCAGGAATGCGATAATTGATAAACTCATTAAAAAAATTGCTGAAGAAGAAGCTGTAAAGGCGCAGCAGGAAGCCGAAAGACAACGATCGCTTTCGATGCTGGAGCAAACAAACCGGCAGCAAAACCGAAACATTCAACAATCGGGAGGATGGTATTTTTACAATCCATCAGCTGTTAGTTTTGGCTTTACCGAATTTACAAAAAAGTGGGGCCGACGTAAACTTGAAGATCTGTGGCGGTTAAGTAAAAAACAAATTGTGACCGATTTTGGTACCGACGAAGAAAATAAAGCGCAATCCGACTCACTTGCCACCGACAGCACGGCTATTGTTTTGGTTACTGATCCAAAAAAAAGAGAGTTTTATACACAAAACCTGCCCCTCTCTGAGGAAAAAATCAAGGATTCAAATGCGGATATTGAAGAAGCTTACTACAACATGGGCTTTATCTATAAAAATGGACTAAAAGACAATGAAAAATCTATCGAAACATTTGAGAAATTATTAGAACGATTTCCTGATAATGAGCATCGCCTGCAGGTTTATTACCAACTTTACAAAAATTATGAGGAAGTCCCTGATCAAGCTAAATCTGATTATTACAAAAATCTGGTTGTAAAAGAATTCCCTGAAAGCGACTATGCGAAAATTATCATCGACCCAAATTATAATTTGGTCCTTGAAGCTCAACGGAATGCCGCGAAAACTCTTTACGAAAACACATACAGGGCTTACTTGGACAACCAGTATTACATGGTAATCAACAACTATAATGAAGCACTTGAGAAATACAATAAAAGCGACATTATTCCAAAATTCGAGTTCTTGAAAGCGCTTTCTGTAGGAAAAGTACAAAATCTCGATTCCCTTGCCATTTCATTGGAATACCTGGTTGCCACATACCCTGATAGCGACGTAAAGCCTCTTGCCCAGGACATACTATCGAGATTACAAAAAGATGAAAGTGGACAGATGGTGATTACCGATAAACCCTCAGAAGGCAAACAAAATGACCAGACAGTAGCAATTAATGAAACGAAATCACCTTATATAGTAAATAATAACCTCGTCCACTTTTTTGTGTATTTTGTAAATGGAGCCACAACAAACATTAATGCCCTTAAAATCAGAATTTCTGACTTTAACTCGAAGTATTATTCAACTGAACAATTAAAAATTAACAGTATCGTGTTTCTGGATGAAATGCAAATGATAACTGTTGGAAATTTTGAAAATGCTGAAAAAGTAATGGGTTATTACGAATCAATCAGTACAAACCCCTACGTTAGTTCTCAGCTCGAGGGTTCAAATTACGAAACAATGGTAATTTCGGTTGACAATTACCCAATCCTTTACCGTGAAAAGAATATTCAGGCTTACAAAACATTTTTCGACAAAAATTATCTCGAAAAATAAAAGCCTTGATTCAATTACCTGTTAAACTTTCATTTATTGACATTCCCAATGCAAGTTTTTAAGTTTTTTTAAAATGGGCAAAAATTAATTTACCTATCTTCGCAATCTACAAAGGTGAAAATAACTCAAAAATGGCAAAAATTAATATTACCGAAAGCGCACCTTCAATAAATTTCCTAGCATCAGGAACTACCATGAAAGGTGATATAATATCGAATGGTGATTTTCGTATCGATGGAATACTTTTAGGATCAATAAATTCGAAAGGCAAGGTTGTGGTTGGCGCCTCCGGTAAAATTGAAGGTGAAATAATTTGCCAAAATTCGGATATTTCGGGAGAAATAAATGCAAAAATTGTCGTTCATGAATTATTGGCACTAAAATCTTCTGCTAAACTTACCGGTGATATTTTCACAAACAAACTTGCCATTGAACCGGGTGCAATATTTTCCGGTTCCTGCAATATGAATGATATTCCGAAACCGGAAATTGATGTTTCTTTTAAATATGAAGAACTTAGAGAAAAAGAAGAAGCAGTTAAATAATTTTGTGCAATATTCAAGCATCGGATTTCAAATGATGATAATCATCGGTGCAGGTACATTCGGCGGGTATAAAATAGACACCTGGTTAGATCTGAAATTTCCATTTTTTTTAATCCTTTTGTCAGTTTTAGCGGTAGGAATAGCTATTTATCAAGCCATTAAAGACTTTTTATAACCCAATTATTTGTCTTAACATGCCAACCAGCTTATTAACAACCATTTATAAAATTTTCGTAAAGAAAACAATTTATCTTACGCTAATATTTTTTGTATTTTATGCAGTAATACTATTCTCCCTTCCGGGCAAATATGTTTCTCCAGCTGTTCCCGGCATTATCTTATTTTTTGCCATATTTACTTCTACGGTTTTTTACTACCAAATCGAGGCCAGCATTAAAAAGACCAGCAAATTTGTGAATTTCTTCTTAATTGCAACAGTATTTAAGTTAATCCTATTTTTGACACTGGTGCTGATTTATGCCCTCCTTAATAAAGGTGACGCGGTTAACTTCATAATCAGTTTTTTTATAATTTACCTTGTATTCAGTGCTTTTGAATTAGTTCAATTGTTGAAGGTTCAGGATAAAATGACATCAAAACGCCTCTAAAAATCAATATGTTCTAATAAAAGTCTGTCATTTTTAAAATTATTCAATATTTTCTTTTCACCGAAGATAATTAACCGTTTGATCAAACAATTCTTGTAATTGCTTGTTTTGTAAAGGAATCAATAAATGTAAAAAAAGGTGTCAGCGACAGTGTATTCGATAAAGGATTTGGAGCAATTAACCGGTATAAAAGCCCATACGTTGCGGATTTGGGAAAAGAGATATAATATAGTTCATCCAAAGAGAACACCAACAAACATCAGATATTACAACGATGAAGATTTGCGAAAACTACTTAATATTTCCCTGCTTAACCGATGTGGTTTTAAAATATCGAGCATCGCAAATCTGGATAATGACGATTTAAGCAAAAAAATTATTTCGATCAGCAACAAATCACTTGATACCGACAGCCATGTCGAAGGAATGATAATTGCTATGTTGGAACTTGACGAAATGAAATTTGAAAAATTGATAAACTCTTTAATCCTCAATCTTGGTTTTGAAAACACAATGACCAAAGTGTTATCCCCTTTTTTCGAAAAAATTGGAATTTTATGGCAAATCGGAACCATCAAAGCTTCACATGAACATTTTATTACGAACCTGATCAGGCAAAAAATGATGGTTGCAATTGATGGTCTGCTACGACCAGCCCATGTCGCAAATCAGAAAACATTTATTCTTTACCTGCCTGAAACCGAACTTCATGAAATAACATTGCTTTTTTACTCATACCTGATCCAAAAAAGAGGGCACAAGGTAATTTATCTTGGACAAATGGTTCCTTTTGATGATCTTGCCCTGATTGCAGAAAGCCACCCTCCGGACATCCTACTTTCTGTATTTACAACTTCCATTAAACATAATGATATCGAAAGCCATCTTGTTAAACTTTCAGCGCTTTTTCCTACAAAAAAAATATTTGTTGGTGGGATTCAGTTCAGTTTACACGATTTTAAATTACCATCAAATGTTTCATTAATCAAATCGGGTGAATCACTCAACCATGAACTTGATCTCATCAATTAGGAATTTTTAAGGACTCAAGCCTTTATCAGAAAAATGAAATAGTTTCTGTCTTTCTCCCAGTAATTCAAGCAGTTAAAATTTATCCAATTTATCACTTTCGGGGAGATTTACCACTCAAAACGCAGTAAATTAAAAAATTTAAGATTTATTTAGAATTAGATTAAATAATCCTATTGGAGTTGTATTACATTTGCCATAATGTTTTATAGAGCAAATAGAATACTTATCATGTTTAGTATTATCTTAAATATTTTAAACAATGAAAATGTTGAATTTTTAGTATTGGACGACCAATCAATTTCAAATAATTTCATTTATGTATTTAAGAATGATTAACTTTTTTTGACATTAATTAAAATTTTTAACATTTTTTTTGTTTAGTTTTGTATTTGTTTCGTTAAACATTTATTTATCTAAAAATTAAATTTATGGGAACAATGGAATTCAATAAACAGCTTACGAATCTTCAGGATAATCTTTCCTATTTTGCGAACACACTTACACAAAATTCGGAAGATGCAAAAGATCTCGTTCAGGAAACTTACCTAAAGGCTTTAACGTACAGGGATAAATTTGAGGATAACACAAACCTTAAAGCCTGGACCTATACCATCATGAAAAACACTTTTATCAATAATTATCGAAGAAACAGTAAGATAAACATGGTTCTGGATTCGACAACCGATTTGTTCTTTCTTAACTCGAGCAAGTCAGCAGAAGATGCTTCTCCTGAATCGGTTTTGTC
>Ga0172375_10002275_pt1 | contig 30118 bp, 27 predicted proteins | sample LakKiv1m_FD_114537 | JGI IMG/M metagenome (GOLD analysis project Ga0172375, IMG submission 114537) | Freshwater microbial communities from Kabuno Bay, South-Kivu, Congo - kab_092012_11.1m | ecosystem: Environmental > Aquatic > Freshwater > Lake | place: Democratic Republic of the Congo... | reverse complement strand
GCACGCAATCGAAGGGAACGGCCTGGTGCAGCACCCGCTCCGCTTTCGCCTGCGCGCCGAGCAGCAGCCGCGGCTCCAGCGTGACCGAATTCTCCGGACAGGTGCTGACGCACAAGCCGCATTGCACGCAATTGCGCTCGATGAACTTGAGCAGGGGCTGGTCGTGGCCATCGACCAGCGCCGACGCGGGACAGGCGCCGACGCAGGCCATGCACAGCGTGCAGGTGTCGCGGTCGACCTTGACCCGGCCCCAGGGCGCGCCCGGCTCCAGCGCAATCTCCTCCCGCGGCGCGGGCGCGAACCTGGCCAGATGATCGAGCGCGAACTCCAGAGTGTTGCGCTTGTCGGGGCTCAGGTTGAAGCTCGCCGCCTCGGCCGCAATACCGGCCGGCCGCAAAGCCCACATTTCGCGCTCCAGCACGGCGGCATCCCCGGTGGCGAGCCACCTGAGATGCGTGCCGGCATAGCCCAGCGCGTTGACGATGGTCTCGCCGTGGCGCATTTGCTTTTCCACCGCCGCGCCGTATTCGTCGGCCTCCTGCTCGTTCGCCAGCAGCACGACCTGGCTCGCTCCGTAGGCGAGCGCGCCCAGCAGCGTATCGATGCCGAGCGCGGCGACACTGTGGACTTCCAGCGGAATCACCCGCGCCGGCAGGCCGCCGCATTTCCCCGTCTGTGCGCGCCGGCCGAGCTTCGAGATCAGCTCGCGGCTGCTGCCCGCGTTGTGGAACAGGATGCAGGCATTGCGTCCGCCGGCGCCGCGATAGGTGCCGATCAGGGTCTTGAGCTGCCGTCCCAGATCGGGCACGCGCGGATACGCATGGGTCATGGCACCCGAGGGGCAGACGCTGGCGCAGCCGCCACAACCCATGCACAGATGGGGATCGACCCTGACGCAATCGCCGTCGGCCGAAATCGCCCCGGTGGAACAGGTATCGATGCAATTGTTGCAGCCCGCCTTGGCCGAGCGGCTGTGCGCGCAGATCCTGGCGTTATAAGCGAAGAACTTCGGCTTCTCGAACTCGCCCACCAGTTGCGCCAGCTGCGCAGCCGCGAGTGCCTGCGCGAGCGGATCGCGCCCCGGCGCGAGGTAGCCTTGCGGCAACTGTTTCAGCTTGACCGCCGGCTCGGCGCCCAGGTCGAGCACCAGATCGAAACGCTCGCTGCGCGCGCGAGCCGCGCGTTCGAAATCGATGGCGCCGACGGCGCCGCAGGCTTTGACGCAGGCGCGATGCGAGGTGCATTTGGCCGGATCGACCTGATAGCTGAAATCGATGGCCTCCTCCGGGCAGGCGTGTATGCAGGCGTTGCAGCGCGTGCACACTTCCAGGTCGATTGCGTTGGCCTGCTCCCAGGCCGCCTCGAACGCGCCGAGATAACCGCTGACCGATTCGAGCTTGCCCGACCAGACGGGGTAGCTGCGCTCGGCCGGCAGTTCGCCGCCGGAACTGCTGCTCACGAGCACGCTCACTTCGAGGCTGTCCTTCAGCCGTTCGGCCCACTGCAGCGCAACTTCCGCCGGACCGGATATGAGCAATTGCCCTTCCGAGCGGTAGCCGATGCCGGCCAGCGGTTCAGGCTCGGGCAACTCCGCCAGGGCAAGCAGCGCGGCGATCTTGGGCGTCGCTTGCCCGGACTCCCTGGACCAGCCGGCGGTCTCGCGGATATTGACGAATTTGAGTTCGTGCCTGGCGCCGGCCTGCGCGGCGAGTTCGGCGAACAGCGGCGCTTCCTGGGTGCACGCCACCAGGCAGTCGCCGCTTCGCAGGGCATCGTGAAAAGCGCCCGCTTCGCGCCGGCACAGTTCGCCATGGATGGCGATGGGCGCGCGCGATTTCAACGCGGCGGCCAGGGCCTTGCCATCGAGAGCCATGGTGCCGTTGCAATCGCACAACTTGATAATTTTGTCTGCCGACATCCTGGTACTTCTAATATTCTTGAGCGCAACCCGTCGAATGCGGGCTCCTCCTGCGCAAGCGCAGTGTACAAGCAAATAAAAACGCCCGGCTAGTCTTTTTCGCCACCCTCCGGGGCCGGCGCAGGCGCTGCCGCCGTCGCCGCATCCGCGCCGCCAGCGCCTGCCGGCTCCGGATCTGCGGGCGTGCCCGTGTCCGCGGGCGCCGCGGGCAAAGCCTGAGCCGGACCTCCCGCCGCCATGGCACCATCCACCGCGCCCGCCTCCGGTTTCGTTTCTTCGTCGAACAGGAACAGGTTTTTCGCCTGATGCAGTTGCCGCAGCATCGCGTCGGGAATCGGATCGGACAGGGAATAATCGTCGATGTAGGTGTCCAAGCCATCCATGACATTGAACTGCGGCTCGTTGAACAGTTTTTTCAGGGCCGTGCGGCGCAGCGTCTCATCCACCTGCGGGTCGAAGAATTCCCGGTACTCGGGCGTACCCGGCTGCGCCGCATCCGCCGCCGGTGCTTCGCTGGCGCGCGCAGGCGGCGGCGCCGCGGCAACGCCGCGCGATTCGGCCATCGCTGCGGCGGCAGCGGGCGCCTCCTCTTTCGTCTCGAGTTTGCGCCGCGACCAGCGCGAGAGGAACGGCTCCTTGTCGTCCATGGCCGTCAATCCCTCTTTGCGCCCTTGAACGAGGGCGGGCGGCTGCGCTTCCTGGGCTCCGGCCTGTAATGGTCGTTCACGAATTCACCCAGCCAGTCGCACATGTCGCGCGGCATGGGGACCTGATCCACGTGCTCGTCCGCGTCCATGAAGCGCGCCGCCTCGCCGTAACTGACGGTGACGAATTTGGGAAGCGCCGCCTCGTCCTCCATGCGCCAGACGACGAATACGCAGGGCTGCGCCGCCGACAGATTGAGATAGTAATTCTCGGCCTCATCGCGATACAGCTTCAACCCGAAGCCGCCGTGCAGCCACTGCTCGCGCGCGCCGTCGCGCAGCAGCAAACGCGGCCTGGTCGCGTCGCCCGGATCGGGAACCATGCCGATGGCCTCCCAGGATTGCGCCTGCCAGCGATTGACGATCGCGCGCCGCTCCATGATGACCGCAATCGAAAAAACCGGATGGCCCATACACGCCGACTATACTAGCGTAGCCCTCGCTCTGCTATCATGTTCGGCCTGATTCGAGCCGAAAACACCACATGACGGAAAGGGTTATCGCACTGGTCGACGCGGGGCGGCGCAAGCCCATTCCGAGCGCAGCCGGCCCCGCCGCGGGCCGCTCGCAGGACCGCCTCGCCCGGCCGCTGCGCGATTTGCGCATATCCGTGACCGATCGCTGCAATTTCCGCTGCACTTATTGCATGCCGCGGGAAGTCTTCGGAAAAGATTACGCCTTCCTCGCGCACGACCAACTCCTCTCCTTCGAGGAAATCGCGCGCCTCGCCCGGGCTTTCGCCGCCCAGGGCATCGAGAAAATCCGCCTCACCGGCGGCGAACCGCTGTTGCGCCGGAACATCGAGCGCCTGATCGAAATGCTCGCCGCCATCACCCTGCCCAACGGCAGGCGCATCGAGCTCACGCTCACGACCAATGGCTCGCTGCTCGCCAGAAAAGCGCGCGCGCTGAAGGACGCGGGCCTCGGGCGCGTCACCGTGAGCCTGGATGCGCTGGACGATGCGACCTTCATGGCCATGAACGATGCCGACTTTCCCGTCGCCAGCGTGCTCGAAGGCATCGATGCCGCGGCGGCAGCCGGCCTCGCTCCGGTGAAAGTCAACATGGTGGTGAAGCGCGGCGTCAACGAACACTCGATCCTGCCCATGGCGCGCCATTTCAAGGGGAGCGGGCAGGTGCTGCGCTTCATCGAGTTCATGGACGTGGGCGCGACCAACGGCTGGCGCATGAACGACGTGATTGCCTCGGGCGAGATCGTCCGCATGCTGGGCGCCGAGACCCCGCTCGAAGCCATCGAGCCGAATTACCCGGGCGAGGTCGCGGCGCGCTGGCGCTACCGCGACGGCTCGGGCGAGATCGGCGTCATCTCCTCGGTGACCCAGGCGTTCTGCCGCAGTTGCACCCGCGCGCGCATTTCCACCGAGGGCATGCTCTACACCTGCCTGTTCGCCACTTCGGGCTACGACTTTCGCGCCTTGCTGCGCGGGGGCCAGCCGGACGCGGCAATCCGCGCCGCGATCGACGCCGTGTGGGGCGCGCGCGACGACCGCTATTCGGAGGTCCGCACCGCGGCAACCGCGAGCGAGCGCAAAATCGAAATGTCCTACATCGGCGGCTGACGATGCCGGTGCACGCCAATCCTCGCGCCGGGACGGCTTCGCCATGAAGCGGCACGACCGTCCGGAAATCACCCGCGCCAGCCGCCCGCTCACTTTCGACGTCGAGGCGATCAACGAACGCGGCGAGATGGTGCCCACCGCCATCGCCGGCGAAAATCCGCTCACGCTCTATGTCGACAAGCGCGAGATCGTCACCTTGATGACCCTCGGTCAGGCGCCCGAGGCGTTGGCGATCGGTTACCTGCGCAACCAGCGGCTGGTGAAATCGATAGCGGAAATCGCCGCGGTGCAGGTGGACTGGGACACCGACTCGGTGGCGGTGAGCACGCGCAGGGCCGCGGGCGGGGAAACGCGCGCGCGCGCGAAAGCCATGACGGACAAAATGAAAAAACGCACCGTCACCACCGGCTGCGGCCAGGGCACGGTGTTCGGCGACCTGATGTTGGAAATCGACCAGGTGAAGCTGCGCGACGACGTGCGCCTGTCCGAGGAAACGCTCTACGCGCTAATGGACCGGGTGCGCCACCAGGAAACCATCTACAAGACCTCCGGCGCGGTGCACGGCTGCGCCCTGGCGACCAACGAAAACGGCGCCAGCCGCATTCTGAGCTTCGTCGAAGACGTGGGCCGGCACAACGCCGTGGACGCGATCGCAGGGCAGATGTGGCTCGAGGACATCGACGGCTCGGACAAGATCTTCTATACCACCGGACGGCTCACCTCGGAAATGGTGATCAAGGCGGCGCAGATGTCCATCCCGTTTCTGGTTTCCCGCTCAGGCCTGACGCAGATGGGCCACGCGATCGCCCAAAAAATTGGCATCACCATGCTCGGCCGCGCCACCGGCAGGCATTACCTGCTGTTCACCGGCAAGCAGCGCTTCGTGAAATCGCCCGGCCCGACGCTGCTCGCCTGAGACAAAACCGGGTCAGCGCGCGGGCCGCGTCGACAGATAGATTCCGGGCAGGATCAAGGCCGCCCCTACCCAATGAAAATCCCGCACCGGCTCGCCCAGCACCGCCCAGGCGGTCGCCGCCGCGTAGATCGGCCCCAGGTACAGCACCACGCCGACGCGCGCCGCGCCGAGCTCGCGCTGCATGTACGAATAGGCGAGGTAGGCGCCGAACCCGGGAAATAGCGCGACCGCCAGCATATAGCCGAAGCTGGCCCAGGAGACTTGCGTCGGCATGAACAGCAGCGCCTCGATAAGCGTCAGCGGCGCCAGCACCACCAGTCCGCCGGCCATGATCAGCGTGAGGCGCGCCGCGGGCCCAAACGGGCTCGGCCATGCCTTGAGCAGCAGCGAATACGCCGTCCAGGAGAGCATCGCCACCAGTATCCATGCATCCCCGGCGGTGAATTCCACTTCGGCCAATGCGCCCCAGCGGCCTTTGACGACGATGTGCAGCACGCCGGCGAAGGCCAGCGCGACACCGGCGAACTGCGACGTACCCATGCGCTCCTTGAGCACGAACCGCGACAGCAGCGCGATCATCACCGGCGAGGTCGAGTAGATGAGGGCAATATTGGTGGCCACGGTCGTGCGCGCGCCCGCGTAGACGAAAGCGCCGCAGATCCACATGCCGAGCGCGCCCAGAACGAGGGTTTGTTTCCATTCGCGCCGGATTGCAATCGGATGCGCGGCGATTTCGCGCCATGACAGCGCGCCCAGCAACAGGAACGCGGTCAACCAGCGGCCGAAGGCCAGCGCGTGCGGCGCGACGGTGTCCGCCGCGCTGCGGGCGACCAGGTAGTTGACGCTCCACAAGGCCGGAGCGATGAAGATCAGGGCGGTGGCCCAGTGCCTGCGATGTTGGGGAGTCAATGGCGCGCCGGAAAAAACGAACACGGGGCGCGCTGCGCCCCGTTTGAGCGATTATAAGGACAGACCACGTTTTTCGGCAAATTTCCCCGGGGCAACTCCCGGTTGCGGCGAAAAACGTGGTCTGTCCCCGATTTCCAACCATTAGAATGGCGAAATGTCGGACAACGGACAAATTACCGGACTGATCCTTGCCGGCGGCCAGGGCCGGCGCATGGGCGGCGTGGACAAGGGCTTGCAGGTGTTTCGCGGCAAGCGCCTGGTCGACCACGTCTACGAGCGGCTCGCGCCGCAGGTGGGCGGCATCATCATCAATGCCAACCAGAACCATGACGCCTACAAGACTTTCGGCGTGTGCGTGGTCAGCGACGCCATCGGCAATTTCGCCGGCCCGCTGGCGGGACTGCACGCCGGCCTGTCCGTTTCGCGCCGGCCCTACCTGATTTCGGCGCCCTGCGACTCGCCGTTTCTGCCGGAGGATCTGGTCGCGCGCCTGCTTGCCGGCCTCGACGCGGCGGGCGCGGACATCGCGGTCCCCAGGACCGGAAAGTGGCTGCAACCGGTATTCTGCCTCGCGCGCCGCAGCGTACTCGAGCATCTTTCCAGCTTTCTCGGAAACGGCGGGCGCAAGGTCGACGCCTGGTATGCCACACTCCCCGTTGCGGAAGTCGCATTCGACGACGAAACGGAGGCCTTTTCCAACATCAACACCAGCGACGAACTCAAGGCGTTCGAGACGCTGAAATAAGGCGGAGCAGGCACATGAAGACGCTGCAGCAGATCACCAGTTGCATGGACGCCTACGACCCGGACGCGCTCGCGGTGGACCAGGCGCGCGCAGTCGTGCGCGCCTTCCTCGCGCCGATCACCACCAACGAAAGGCTGGCGCTGCGCGCGGGCCTCGGGCGCGTGCTGGGCGAGAACATCATCTCCACCCGGGACGTGCCGGCGCACGATAACTCCGCCATGGATGGCTATGCGGTGCGCCATGCCGACCTCGCGCCGCAGGGCGAATCCGTACTGCGCCTCGCCGGCAGCGCTTTTGCGGGACGGCGGTTCGAGGGCAGCGTGGGTCGGGGCGAATGCGTGCGCATCATGACCGGCGCGGTAATGCCCGGGGGCGCGGACACGGTGGTGATCCAGGAGATCGTCCGCGTCGAAGGCGCGCAGATACGTATTCCCGCGGGACAGAAGCGGGGCCAGAACCGGCGCTTGGCGGGCGAAGACCTGGCTGCGGGCAAACCCGTGCTCGAGGCCGGGCAGCCGCTCGGTCCGGCCGAACTGGGGCTGCTCGCTTCGCTCGGCCTGGCCGAAATCACGGTGCGGCGGCGGCTGCGCGTGGCGTTTTTCTCGACCGGCGACGAACTGGCCGCGGTCGGCTCGGCGCTGAAGCCGGGCGAGGTATACGACAGCAACCGCTACACGCTCTATGGCATGCTGGCGCGCCTCGGCTGCGACCTCATCGACATGGGCGTAGTGCGCGACGATCCTTTGACCCTCGAGCGCGCGCTCAAGTCCGCGGCGGCGGACGCCGACGTCATCATCACCTCGGGCGGCGTCTCCGTGGGCGAGGCCGATTTCATCCGCGGCCTGCTCGGCAAGCTGGGCGAAGTGGTGTTCTGGAAGATCGCGATGAAACCGGGCCGGCCGATGGCGTTCGGCAAAATCGCGCATGCGGGACACGCGGCGCACTTTTTCGGCCTGCCGGGCAACCCGGTCGCGGTGATGGTGACGTTCTACCAGTTCGTGCGCGAGGCGCTGCTCGCGCTGTCCGGCCGAACCGATGATTATGCGCTGCCCCTGCTTCAGGTCCCCTGCACCGCCGGCATCAGGAAGAACCCGGGACGCACCGAGTTCCAGCGCGGCCGGCTGGCGCGCGACGCGCGCGGGCAATGGAGCGTATGCCCGACCGGCGCGCAGGGCTCGGGCGTACTGCGCTCGATGGCGGAAGCCAACTGCTTTATCGTGATCGAGCACGAACGCGGCGCGGTCAAGCCGGGCGATCTGGTGCAGGTGCAGTTGTTCGACGGGCTGGTGTAGGCGCCGAGCGCCGGCTGGCACTAGCGCTCCGGGAAGAGCGCGAAGTCGGTGATCAGCGGGAGCTTCACCGCGCGCGCCGCCTTGACCAGCGCCGCATCGAGCGTCGCCAGCGGCAGCTTGCGGCGGCGGGCGAGTTCGAAATAAACGGCGTCGTAGGGGGTGAGGGCGTGGCCGGCCGCAAGTTCGTCGAGCTCGACGACCGACGGCATTTCATAGTCGATCCGCAGCGGCAAGCCGTCCGCATTCGCGAGCACCGCGCGACGCTGCTCGCCCGTCATGCGTTTCCGGCGCTCGGCGTTGACCAATGCGCTGACCAGTTCGGGGCGCCACAAGGACGGAACCCACACCTCGGAACGATGAACCGCGAGTCCCAACTGATCGCAAAACTGGCTCGCCTCGTCTCCAAGATACCAAGGAACGCATACCGAGCAGTCGATAACGAACGCATCGGGCAGGTAGACCGCCGCCGGCTCGCGCAGCGTTCGCCGCGGCTTCAATACCTGCGGCCTTCGTCGATCAACTGCCTGACCGTAACGGTACCGCCCAGCGTGATTCCCTTGCGCAGCCGCTTCACCTCGGCGAGCCATTGATCGCCGGTTCTCGCGGGCCGCGCGGGCGCGACGGGCGCGAGTACCGCCACCGGACGGCCATGACGGGTGATCGTGACAGCCTCACCCTTCTCGACCTGGTCAAGTAGTTCCGATAACTGGGTCTTGGCCTGGAATGCGCCGACGGTCTTCATGCGCGCCTCGTCTGAACTGGTCAACCAGTTTGAAGTATAGCGCAAAGCACGGCGTCGGCGGCAGTCTGCCCATATACAGCCCCGGCCCCGCCGGATTTCCGCACCCTCAGCGATCCGTACCACCACGCTCGCTACGATTGAAACTTCTGGCCCCACCAGACTAGGCGGGATATCGGACGTGGTGTTCCACAAAATCGCCAAGCGGCCAGGTCGGAAACTGGATTTGCCTCGCTGGATGATTGAATTACCCACGACCGTGAATGTCTGTTCGCGGGCGAGAATTCTGAGGTGGTGAATTTGCGCTATCGACCCATTCCAGCCCTACGCCTCGTTACACCCCCGATGTCCGCAGTAGGCACAGAGAGGTCATTCTGGCCAACCTAGATTCGAAAACTTTGTTTGAGCCCTTGTCGGAGACCGTCCATGTGCGCGTCTGGGCAGGCGTCAAACACATCGGGGGTGATTGTCATATGATGCCACTCCCCCCCTACAAATTGGCGATAGTCAGAGCACGGCAGCTGAACAGTGACTTCGTGGCTATGCGGGCTGGTCGCTTTGATTACACCGCTTCCTCACTCAAACCTACGGTCTTGTGTAACCCGCCTCCTTCTGGCCGCGAATGGCAAGCACAAACACCGTGTCAAGTTCGGGAACGTATCGATACAGTGCAACATAACCGCGTGCGCGGCGCCCAATCACGAGTTCCCTAAGATCGGCTCGGACACGTCGACCAATCAGTGGATTGCGCTCCAGCACGTCAATAGCCCGCATGATGTCGTCAATGCGCGACTCGGCCTCCGCCGCCTCATGCTCAACGAGATGATTCAAGATGCGGTCGAAATCATCCCCGACCTCTGGTGCGAGCTCGATGCGCGACATCACTAGCGCGCCAGTGTTCTCGCCTTTGGTCGAGCGATCTTGTTACCCGCGAGTCGACGTTCAAGGTAGCGACGCATTTCGCTCCACGGTACCGTCTTGCCGGAGGCCAGAATATCTGCGTATCGCTGCTCAGCCGTATCTTGGAACTCCCCCTGGCGCTCTTCTTGTTCGGCTTTTTCGGCTATCGCTTCGAGGATGAAACTGTGTGTGGTGCTCCCAGCGCGTTCTGCAGCCCGAGCGATGCGCTTCTTAAGATCCTGCGGCAGGCGAATCGTGGTCGTGGACATCGTTGAATTCCAGTGCAAAGGCAAATTGTAGCACAAGAGTGTTACAGCAACATGTTGATGGTCAATGGTTTTGGGCATGCCGTTCGCGGCCCGCAATTGATGTCCCTGAGTGACCGGTGTAGGACCCTTAGTGGTCGATCGCCGCGGCTCTCAGGTCGCAGCATCAATGACGGGATGTGGCCGACCGCACCTGCTGACCAACGGCTGCTTCCGGGTCTCCCAACCCCGCTGATCCGCGCGTACGGCGTTACCGAGGAATTACGCTTGATCGCGCTGGCGATTCACGTCGCAGACTGCGCAGAAATCCGCGTCCCTATTGGCTTTCCAACCAAATATCCCTCCTGGGGGCGGGGCTAAGACTTGCGCTCGTCGGCGAGGCGCACCACATTGTCCGCGGCCGGCTTCTCCTCGATCTCCGCCGCCTCGATGCGCTGGAACTGCTGCGTGATCTTGCCGCCGGTGACCTGGATTTTGTCGACGTCCTCGTTGGCCTGGCGGATGTGGTCGGCGAGTTTTTTCATGCGCTCGTCGAAGCGGCCGAATTCGACCGCGAGGCGCGCGAGGGACTCCTTGATCACGTGGATCTGCTTGCGCGTCTCCACGTCCTTCAACACGGCGCGCGCCGTGTTCAGCACCGCCATCAGCGTGGTCGGCGACACGATCCATACGCGCCTGGCATTGGCGTACTCGACCACCTCGGCATGGTACGCATGGATCTCGGCGAACACGGCCTCGGCCGGCACGAACATCACCGCGCCGTCGGAGGTCTCGTTGGCGATGATGTACTTGGACGCGATGGCGTCGACGTGCTTCCTGATATCGGAGCGGAACGCCTTTTGCGCCAGGCTGCGGTCCGCCTCGTTCGCGCCGGCCTCGAACATGCGGTGGTAGTTCTCCAGCGGGAACTTCGAATCCACCGCCACCAGGCCCGTCGGCTCGGGCAGCTTGAGCACGCAGTCGGCGCGCGTGCCGTTCGACAGCGTGTACTGCACCTCGAACGCGCCCGGGGGCATCACGTTGCGCACCAGCGCCTCGAGCTGCACTTCGCCGAAAGCGCCGCGCGATTTCTTGTCGCCCAGCAGCTCCTGCAGGCTGATCACGCTGCCGGTGAGGCTGTCGATTTTCTTCTGCGCCTCGTCGATGGTGGCGAGGCGCTGCATCACGTTGACGAAGGTCTCGTTGGTCTTCTTGAAGCCCTCGTCCAGGCGCTCGCTCACCTTGCCCGAGATCTGCTCCAGGCGCTGGTCGATCTTGGCGTTCAGTTGCTCGGTGGTCGCGGCCAGTTGCTGGATCATCGCCTCGCGGCTCTGTCCCAGGCTCTCGGACAGACCGAGCTTGAGCGCATGCAGCGTGTCGCGCGTCTGCTTGAGTTCTTCGGCCAGGGTGCCGCGCAGGCGCTCGGAGGACGCGCTGAAGTTCGCCCCCAGGCGGTCGCCCTGCTGCGTCAGGCCGCCGTGCAGGTCGGTGAGCATGGCGCGGTGCTTTTCTTCCAGGCCCTGCGCCATGCCCGCGGGCAATTCCCCCAGCTTGCGGCTCACCGCGGCCATGCGCCAGGCGAGCCAGCCGGCGACGATGAGCAGAAAAACGCAGAGGACGACGAGGATTTCGAGCATGAGCCAAAGTATAGCCTAAGCCGCAGACGCCAAAGCGCGCGGCAAGACCCATGCCTCACGCAAGGAAAACACCGCATCGGCCGGCCGAGGGATTTCCGCGCCTGCCGCGCCGGCCGCGATCTGGGGGGCGCGCTCAGGCCACGCGGTCGCGCGGCTCTTTTCCGGCAAACACGGCATCCAGGTTGTCCAGGGCGCGAAATCCCATGGCGACGCGGGTTTCCTTGGTGGCGCTGCCGATGTGAGGCATCAGGAACACGTTGGCCAACTGTCGGTACTCCGGATGGATGTCCGGTTCGTTGTTGTAGACGTCCAGTCCGGCGGCGGCGAGCTTGCCCGACTTGAGCGCCGCGATCAGGGCGTCGTCGTCGACCACCGCGCCGCGGGCGGCGTTGACCACGATCGCCCCGTCCGGCAGGCGCGCGATGAGTTCCGCGCCGAGCAGCTTGGCGGTCTGCGGCGACGCCACGCAATGCAGCGCCAGAAAGTCGCAGTGCGGCATCAGCTCCGCCGGCGTCGCGTGAAAAATGGCGCCTTCCTCCATCTGCTCGGGCAGACGCCCGACGTCGTTATAGTGGATTTGCATGTCGAAGCCGCGCGCGCGCCTGGCGACGACGCGCCCTACCCGTCCGAATCCCAATATGCCCAGGCGCTTGCCCGTCATCTGGGTGCCCACCATGAAGCTGGGGCTCCAGTCCTTCCACTCGCGCGCGCGCACCAGGCGCTCGCCCTCGCTCGCGCGGCGCGCGGCGCCCAGCATCAGCAACACGGTCAGTTCCGCCGTGGCGTCCGAGAGCACCTCGGGCGTGTTGGTGACGATCAAGCCCCGCGCCTTGGCGGCCGCGGTGTCCACATGGTCGTAGCCGACGGAAAAATTCGCGATCACGCGCACGCTTTTCGGCAGGCGGGCGATCACGGCGGCGGTGAACTTCTCGGTGTGGCAGGGCAAGATGGCGTCGGCCCCCTGGGCGCGTTCGATGATCTCGTCGCCTGAATAAAGGGCGTCATCGGGATTCAGCCTGGGGATGTAGTCGCGGCGCAGCCTGTCCTCGACGCTATCCGGCAGCTTGCGGGTAACCAGGACGACGGGTTTCATGATTTGCTCCTCATTGAATGTTCGGACGGATGCACTGCTCGAGCTGATAGCCGTTCTCCCAGCGCGGCATAGGGCGTCGGTTCGGCGCTCATCGGGTTTCGCGCAGTGCCAGCATCGGCGGGTGATTCAGCGCGGCGCGAGCGCCCAGCCAGGCGTTGAGCCCCACGCAGGCGAGTCCCGCCGCCGGACCGGCGAACCAGATTGCGGCGTTGAACTGCCACGGGAACTGGAACACGCGCTCGGCGAGCACCCAGCCGATCGCCGTGGCCCCGGCCGAGGCGAGCACCCCCGCCACCAGCCCCAGGGCAAGAAACTCGGCGCGCTGCGCCCCTGCAAGTTGCGCGCGGCTCGCCCCCAAAGCGCGCATCAGCGCCGCTTCCTGCAAGCGCTCGTCCTGCGTCGAAAGCAGCGCCGCATACAGCACCAGCACCCCCGCGACGAGCGCGAACAGGAACACGAACTGCACTGCGCGGATCACCTGATCGAGCACGCCGTTGACCTGGCGCATGACCGCGCTGACGTCGATCACCGTGAGGTTCGGAAACGCCTGCGTCAGACGGCTAGTGAATTTCGCGTCCGCCTCGGGCAGGCGAAAGGTGCTCATGTAGCTCAGCGGAAAGCCCTTGAGCGCCCCGGGCGTAGTGACGAAGAAGAAATTCGGCCGCATCGAATCCCAGTCGAGTTTGCGCAGGCTCGACACCGGCACGCTGATATTGGCGCCACCGCCGGAAAAACTCAGGGCGTCGCCGAGCCGGATCCCCAGGCGCTCGGCGATCCAGATTTCGACCGACACCGAGCCGCGCGCAAGATCGTCGGCACTGAACCAATGTCCACCGGTCACCTGGTTTCCGGGCGGAATGGTCTGCATGAAACTCAGATTGAATTCGCGGTCGATCTGGCGGCGGGCGCGCTCGTCGGTGAAATCGGCTGCGCTCACGGCGCGGCCGTTGATCGCGGTCAGCCGCGCGCGCGCCATGGGAAAGGTCGAAGGCGCCGCGACCCGGTTTTGCACCAGGAATTGCGCCAGCGGCTGCAACTGTTCCGGCTGGATATTGACGACGAAGCGGTTGGGCGCATCCTGCGGCAGCTTGGTGCGCCAGGACTCGAGCAGGTCGCCGCGGATGAACACCAGGAGCAGCATCACGGTCAGGCTCAGCGCCAGCGCGACGATCTGCACCGCGTTGGCTCTGGCGCGCCGGCGCAGGTTCGCCAGGCCGTAGCGCCAGGACACGCTGCCCGAACGGCCGAGTGCGGCGAACAGGCGCAAAGCGCCCATGCCCGCGAGCCAGAACAGCACGAACGCTGCGGCAAAACCGCCGAATACGGTGGCGCCCAGCTTGAATTCGCCCGCCTGCCACACCAGCAGCGCCGCCAGCGCGCCCATCCCCAGCGCATAGCCGACCAGTGCGCTTTGCCTCGGCACCCCGACCTCGCGCCGGATCACGCGTATCGCCGGCACGTTCTTCAGTTGCAGCAGCGGCGGCAAGGCGAAGCCGAGCAGCAGCAGCATGCCCGCGGCGTATCCCTGCAGCACCGGATAGAAGCCGGGCTGCGGCAGGGAGGCAGCGACGAAGTCGGTCAGCCACAGCGCGATCACCGCCTGGCCGGCGTAGCCCAGCACGCAACCCGTCGCGCAGGCGGCGAGTCCGAGCAGCACGAATTCCCAGCCGGACAAGGCGAACAGGCGGCCCTGCAAGGCGCCGAAGCAGCGCATCACCGCATAGCCATCCAGATGGCGCTGGGTGTAGCGGCGCGTGGACAAGGCGATGGCGACCGCGGCCAGGATCACCGCCAGCATTGCCGAGAGGCCGAGGAATTGCTGCGCGCGGTCCAGCCCCGCGCGCACTTCGGGTCGCGCGTTGCCCAGGCTTTCGATGCGCTGCCCGGGACCGAGTTTGGGCCTGGCCCAGCGCTCGAAGGCTTCGGTGGCGGCGCGCGCGCCGGCGACGTAGAGCTGGTAATGCGCGCGGCTGCCGTTCTGGATCAGCCCGGTGGCGGCGAGATCGTCCAGATGCATCAGCAGGCGCGGCGCGATATTGAAAAAACTCAGGCCGCGATCGGGCTCCAGGGTCAGCACCGCACCCACGGTGAAGCGCGCATTCCCGAGTTCGATCCGTTGGCCGACTTCGACCCCCAGCGCCGCGCTCAATCGTTCGTCCAGCCACACCGATCCCGGCGGCGGGATGGTGTCCGTTTCGGCATCCTCCGCGTTCAGGCGCGGCGCGATGCGCAGCTTGCCGCGCAGGGGGTAGCCGGCGCTCACCGCCTTGACCCCCGCGAGTTGCGTCGCTTCGCCCGCGCGCGCCATGCTGACGAAGCTCGTGCCATCTGCGCGCGGCAGGCCGCGCCGGGCGATTTCCTCGCGCAGCTCCGGCGCGAAGGGATGATCGGACGCGAGCAGCACGTCCGCGCCCAGCATCTGGTTGGCCTCGCGCGTCAGCGCCTGCCACACGCGGTCGGCGAAGAAGGCGACGCTGGTGACGCTGGCCACGGCGATGACCAGCGCCAGCGCGAGCACGCGCAGCTCGCCCGCGCGAGCGTCGCGCAGCAGCATTTTCAGCGGCAGAGGCAGCTTGGTCGTCACGAATCAAGTATCGGCGCAAGCGGCGATCCCGGATCGAAACCCCAAACCGCTTTTGCCTTTATCCAGAACCGTGTTTTTGGTGCGGATGCGCTTTTCATTCGCACCAAAAACACGGTTGGCGCGCGTAGCGCGCAATGGTCGCGCTGCGGAATTGGCGGACGCGGGACGATACTTCGAACTGCAGCGCCCGAACTTGCGCGGCCGGCGGCCCGTCCGCGCGGATCGCCGATTGCACGCGGATGAAAGGCGCGTCCGCGCACAATCGGCGATCGTGAATGAAACCCCAATCCGCTTTTGCCTTTATCCATAACCGTAATCGAATAGGTCGTCATGCGAGCACGCGCCCGCCGACCAGGCGAATCTGGCGCTGGCAGCGGCGGGCGATGGCATCGTCGTGCGTCACCAGCACCAGCGTGGTGCCGGCCGCGGCGTTGAGCGCGAACATCAGATCGATAACGGCCGCGCCGGTGGCCGCGTCGAGGTTTCCGGTCGGCTCGTCGGCCAACAGCAGCTTCGGCTGCATGACGAAGGCGCGCGCCAGCGCGACGCGCTGCTGCTCGCCGCCGGAGAGGTGTTTCGGATAATGTGCCAGGCGCTCGCCCAGGCCGACGCGATCGAGCATGGCGCGTGCGAGCTGCGACGCATCGCCCGTGCCGGCCAGCTCCAGCGGCAGCATCACGTTTTCCAGCGCGTTGAGCGCCGGCAGGAGCTGGAACGACTGGAATACGAATCCGAGCAGCTTCGCGCGCAGCGCTGCGCGGCCGTCCTCGTCCAGCGCGAACAGGTCCGCGCCGTCCAGGCGCACGCTGCCGGCGCTGGGCGTATCCAGGCCGGCGAGCAGGCCCAACAGCGTGGACTTGCCCGAGCCCGAAGCGCCGACGATGGCGACCGCCTCGCCCGCCATGACCTCGAGCTCGATCTGATGCAGAATAGCGAGCGTGCCGGCGCCGTTCGGCACCACTTTGGACAAGCCGGCCGCCTTTACCATCAACGTATCGATTGCCTGGGTCATGCTGCGAAATGCCTATTACAAGATGAGGGGATATTTCCCCTCATACACCCCTCAATCAGGGGCCATTTCGGCAATTCTGAAATGGCCCGCAGGAAAACGCCTGTTCACCTGCCTGATGCTGTGCCTGCCGCTCACGGCGTCGGCCGACGCAGTCATCCTGGTCTATGGCGACAGTCTGTCCGCCGCCTATGGCCTCGCCCAGGACGCGGGCTGGCCCGCCCTACTGCAGGCGCGTCTGAAGCAGAAACAACTGGATTATACCGTGGCGAACGCCAGCATCAGCGGCGAAACCAGCAGCGGCGGCGCCGCGCGCATCGACGCAGCGCTGAAAGCGCACCGGCCCAGGGTGGTCATCGTCGCGCTGGGCGCGAACGACGGCCTGCGCGGGCTGCCGCTGGCGCAGATGCGCGCCAACCTCGCAAACATCGTGCGCGCAAGCCAGAAAGCCGGGAGCCGGGTGCTGCTCGCCGGCATGCGCCTGCCGCCGAATTACGGCGAAGCCTACACGCGCCAATTCGCGCAGGTCTATGCCGATCTCGCGCGCGAGCACAAGACCGCGCTCGCGCCTTTCCTGCTCGAAGGCATGGCCGAGCGGCGCGAATTGTTCCAGCCGGACAATATTCATCCGACTGCCGAGGCGCAGCCGATTATCCTGGACAACATCTGGAAGGCGCTTGCGCCCTTGTTGAAATGAGTCAGGCCGATCCGGCGGGCAAGCATTGCGCGCTCCGCGCGCCAACCGTGCTTCCCATACGGATGAAAAGCACATCCGTATGGGAAACACGGTTATGGACAAAAGCAAGGACGGACGCGACCTGGATCGCCATGTAGAGTGAGCAAATGACCCAAAGAAGAATTCCCGCCGTGTTCATGCGCGGCGGCACCAGCAAAGCGATCCTGTTCCACGCGCGCGACCTGCCTGCAGAGCGCGCCGAATGGGACGCGATCTTCCTCGCCGCCATGGGCAGCCCCGACCCCTACGGCCGGCAGCTCGACGGCATGGGCGGCGGGGTTTCTTCGCTTTCCAAGGTATGCGTGATCGCGCCCTCGCAGCGCGGGGACGCCGACGTCGACTACACCTTCGCCCAGGTGCAGGTGAAGGAGGCGCGGGTCGATTACGGCAGTAACTGCGGCAACATGTCCTCCGCGGTCGGACCGTTCGCGCTCGAGGAAGGGCTGGTCCCCGCCGCCGAGGGCGAGGCCAAGGTGCGCATATTCAATACCAACACGAAGAAGCTCATCCATTCGACGTTCGCCGCGCGCGCCGGCCGCGCGGTGGTCGCGGGCGAATTCGTCATCCCCGGCATCGCCGGCACCGGCGCGCCGATCCGGCTCGATTTCCTCGACCCCGGCGGCGCCACCACGGGCAGACTCCTGCCCAGCGGAAGCGCCATCGATGTGCTCGAGGTGCCGGGTGTGGGCAAAATCGAAGTCTCCATGGTCGATGCCGCCAACGCCTGCGTCTTCGTCGCGGCGGCGGCGCTGGGCCTCAGGGGCACCGAAATGCCCGACGAGCTCGAACGCAAGCGCGCCGCGATGGAGGCGCTCGCCGCGATCCGCCTGCATGCCTCCGTAGCCATGGGCATAGGCCGCACGCCGGACGAAGCGCGCGTCCGGACTGCGGTCCCGTTCATCGGCTTCGTCTCCCCGGCACAGGACGCGCTCACGCTTTCCGGCGAGCGGCTGGCCGCGACCGCGGCCGACCTGACCATCCGCATGCTCTCCAACGGCCAGCCGCATCGCGCCTTGCCGGTCAGCGCATCGCTGTGCGCGGCGGTTGCGGCGCGCATAGAAGGGAGCGTCGTGTGGCGGGCTGCGCGGCGCAATGCAGGCGAAACGCTGCGCCTGGCGATGCCCTCCGGCGTGCTCACCGTGGGCGCGGAGGCGAGCTGCACGAACGGGGTGTGGCGAGTGGCGCGCGGCTCGTTCTATCGCACCGCGCGGCGATTGTTCGAGGGCTGCGTGTACGCCTGAAGAAAAGGACGGCGGGCCGGAAAGGATGCCCTCGCCCAGTGACTACACGATAGCCAAGCCCTGCCCCGCCACCATCTGCCCGATACGGCAGGCCGCAGCGAAGCCCTGCTTCGCGAATTCGGCCAGCACCGCGGCCTCGGCCTCGACCGAGCAGGCAACGAGCAGGCCGCCGCTGGTCTGCGGATCGGTGATCAGCGCGCGCTGCCAGTCGGGCGCGCCTTCGCGCAGGCGAATCTCGCTGCCATAACCCGTCCAGTTGCGCTCGGTCGCGCCCGTCCTGGTGCCTTCCCTGGCCCAGGCTAGCGCCTCGTCGATGATCGGCAATTGGTCGAAACGCAGGCTCGCGCCGAGCTTCGAGCCGTGGCAGATTTCCAGCAGGTGCCCAGCGAGGCCGAAACCGGTGACGTCGGTCATCGCATGCACCCCGGGCAGCGCCCCCAGGGCGATGCCGGGGGTGTTGAGCTGGGTGGTCGAGGCGATCATTTGGGCATAACCCGCGGGCGAGAGCTGGCCCTTTTTCAGGGCGGCCGACAGGATGCCCACGCCCAGGGGCTTGCCCAAGATCAGCGCGTCGCCTTCCGTCGCGCGATCGTTGCGCTTCACCCGGTCCGGGTGCACCAGGCCCAGGCCGACGAGGCCGTAGATCGGTTCGAGCACGTCGATCGAATGTCCGCCGGCGATGGGGATGCCGGCCGCGGCGCACACCGATTCGCCGCCGGCGAGGATATTGCGGATCACTTCCAGCGGCAGCTTGTCCAGCGGCATGCCGACGATGGCGAGCGCCATGATCGGCTGCCCGCCCATGGCGTAGATGTCCGACAGCGCGTTGGTCGCGGCGATGCGCCCGAAATCGTAAGCATCATCGACGATGGGCGTGAAAAAATCAGTGGTCGCCACCAGCGCCTGGCTGTCGTTCAGGCGATAGACGGCGGCATCGTCGCTCGATTCCGTGCCGACCAGCAGTTCCCTGGGCAGGCTGCGCAGCGGCGTAGCGGCGAGCAACTCGGTGAGTATTCCGGGCGCGATCTTGCAGCCGCAGCCGCCGCCATGGGAGAACTGGGTCAGGCGAAATGGCGCAACGGCAGATGCATTCATGGCGTAGAGGCTCGGTTGGGATGCAGTGTTTGCGTGTAAAATTGAAAATCGGGGGCGGACCACGTTTTTCGCTGCAGCAGATCTTTGACTGAGTGAACGATGCGGAAAAACGCGGTCTGTCCCCGGTTCTATTCGGAACATCCGTGAAATTTCCTAACGTCGTAACCGTAGCACAGCTGGCCGATTTTGACGAGGTCATCGACGTGCGCTCGCCCGCCGAATTCGCCGAAGACCATGTTCCCGGCGCGATCAACTGCCCGGTGCTCGACGATGCCGAGCGCGCCGCGATCGGCACCCTGTACAAGCAGGTCTCGTCATTCGATGCGAAAAAACGCGGCGCTGCGCTGGTGGCGAAAAACATCGCCCGCCACATCGAGCAGCGTTTCGCCGCACAGGGGCGCAACTGGCGTCCGCTGGTGTACTGCTGGCGCGGCGGCAAGCGCAGCGGCGCCATGGCGCACATCCTCGCCGAAATCGGCTGGCATGCGGCGCAGCTCGAAGGCGGTTATCGCGCCTACCGGCGCGCGATCCTGGCGCAATTGGCGGAACTGCCGCAGAAGTTCCGCTATCGCGTGGTCTGCGGCGCCACCGGCAGCGCCAAGAGCCGCCTGCTCGAGGCGCTGGCGACGGCCGGCGCGCAGGTGCTCGACCTCGAGGGCCTCGCCAGCCACCGCGGCTCGGTGCTCGGCAACCTGCCCGAGCAGGCACAACCTTCGCAGAAGATGTTCGACACCCTGGTGTGGGACGCATTGCGCAAGCGCGACCCGGGCGAAGCCGTGTACGTGGAAGCGGAGAGCAGAAAAATCGGCCAGTTGCAGGTACCCGATGCACTGCTTGCCAACATGCGCGCGAGCCCCTGCGTGCTGATCGAGGCGCCGCTCGCGGAGCGCGTTGCCTTTCTGCTGCAGGAATACGGTCATTTTCTCGGCGACCCGCGCGACCTGAAAGCGAAACTGGAGTGCCTCGCCGGCCTGCACAGCAAGGACACCCTCGCGCGCTGGATGAACCAGGTGGACGAACGGCGCTGGGACGAACTCGTCGCCGACCTGCTCGCCAACCACTACGACCCCGCCTACCGCCGCGCCACCCTGAAGAATTTCGAACGCCTGTCCGAGGCGCAGCTGCTCAGGCCGGCGAAGCTGGATTCCGCATCCCTCGCGCGCATCGCCGCGCAATTGATCGCGGGCGCGCGCACATGAACCCGGCCGAGCTGAAATCCCGTCTGCTGCAGTTGTTCCCGGTGTTCGGCCAACTGCCCGATGCCGCAGCGGAGGAGATCGTGCGCACCGCGATGCAGCGGCAGGCCGAGGCGGGCACCATCCTGTTCGAGGCATCCAGCCCCTGCACCGGTTTCCCCATGCTGCTCGAAGGTAGCGTGCGCGTGGTCAAATCCGCGCCCAACGGCCGCGAGGTCCAGCTCTACCGTGTCACACCCGGTGAAAGCTGCCTGCTGTCGAGCAGTTGCCTGCTCGGCGGAGCCGCTTACGCGGCGACCGGCATCGCGGAAAACGCGGTCACTCTGCTGGCCCTGCCGCCCGAGCTGTTCCATCGATTGCTGGCCGAGCACAAGCCTTTCCGCGACTACGTGTTCGGCCTGTTCTCGGAGCGCCTGGCCGACCTGATGGCTCTGGTCGAGGCCGTTACCTTCTATAAACTGGATCAGCGTCTCGCGGCGCTGCTGCTGGGCAAGGGCGAACTGGTGCGCACCACCCACCAGGGCCTGGCCGACGAACTGGGCAGCGTGCGCGAGATGGTGAGCCGGCTGCTCAGCAATTTCCAGGATCGCGGCTGGGTCGAACTCGGCCGCGAGCAGATCCGCATCACCGACGCGCAAGCGCTGCGCCGCCTGGCCCAGCCTTAGCACGCACCGGTCGGCCCGGGGGCGGGCCTCCTACAACACCCTGCCGATTTCGTCGGAGCGGCGCCACCGCCGCGACCGGGATGCACCATTGCGAAGACCGGTCGGCCCGGGGGGGCGGACCGCCTACAGACCGCTCAACACCTTGATATGCGCGACCACGCCGCGCGCCAGTGCCGACAGGTTGTAGCCGCCTTCGAGCACCGACACCATGCGCCCTTCGGCGTACTTGTCTGCCACCGCCTTGATCTGCTGCGTGACCCAGGCATAGTCCGCGTCCACCAGCCGCAGCATGGCCATGTCGTCCTCGACATGGGCGTCGAAGCCGGCGGAGAAGAACAGCATCTGCGGCCGGAACGCTTCCAGCGCGGGCAGCCACGCCCAGTTGACGGCCTCGCGGAACGCCTGGCTGCCGGCACCGGCCGGCAAGGGGACGTTGACCATGTTCGGCGCCGGGTCCTCGGTGCCGCTGTAGGGATAGAAGGGATGCTGGAAGGTGCTCACCATCAGCACCCGCGGATCGTCGCGGAATATGTCTTCGGTGCCATTGCCGTGGTGCACGTCGAAATCGGCGATGGCGACGCGCGCGAGGCCATGCTGCTCGAGCGCATGCCTGGCGGCGATGGCGACATTGTTGAACAGGCAAAAACCCATGGCGCGGCTGCGCGTCGCGTGATGCCCCGGCGGGCGCACGCTGCAAAAAGCGTTGTCAGCCTGGCGTTTCAGCACCAGGTCGGTGGCGAGTACGGCCGCGCCGGCCGCGTGCAGGGCGGCGGTCCAGGTATGCGGATTCATGGCGGTGTCCGGATCCAGATGGACGGTGCCGCTGGCAGGCGAACTGCTGCGGATATGGCTGATGTATTCCATCGAATGCACCCGCGCGATGCTGCTCACCTTGGCCGCGGGCGCCTCATGATGGGTCAGGTGCTGCCCGATGCCGGAGGCGATCAGCTGATCGTCGATCGCGCTCAGCCGTTCCGGGCACTCCGGGTGGTAGGCGCCCATGTCGTGCTTGTGGCAGAGCGGGTGGGTGACAAAAGCCGTGGACATGTACCGTTTTGCTCGCAGTGGTATTGATGAATATTAGCCGAAATCCACGTAAGATGACGAACGAGCCAGTAACCGTGGACGGACCACGTTTTCAGTTCGCACCGGATCAACGCCGGGCTGCGGCGACGGGAAACGTGGTCTGTCCCCGGTTTTCGTCGCTGGAGAACCCGATTGCTGCTACAGGCTGAAACAAAATTCGCCGTGCGCGATACCTCCATTCATCGCGTCATCGCCAATGCAGGCAAGATCATCCTCGGCAAGGAGCGCCAAATCCGCCTCGCCGTGGCCTGCCTGCTGGCGCGCGGCCACCTGTTGATCGAGGATTTGCCCGGCGTGGGCAAGACCACGCTCGCGCACACGCTGGCGAAACTGCTGGGCCTCAATTTCCAGCGCATCTCGTTCACCAGCGATCTCCTGCCCGCGGACATCATCGGCGTGTCGGTATTCGATCGCGACCGCGGTGCATTCAAGTTCCATCCCGGACCGATCTTCTCGCAGTTGATCCTGGCCGACGAGGTCAACCGCGCCACGCCCAAGACGCAAAGCGCACTGCTCGAGGCCATGGAGGAGCACCAGGTCACGGCGGAGGGCGCGACGCGGCCACTGCCCGAGCCGTTTTTTGTCGTCGCCACGCAGAACCCCTCCCATCAGGTCGGCACCTTCCCGCTGCCCGAATCGCAGCTCGACCGCTTCCTCATGCGCATCGAACTCGGCTATCCCGATCGCGAGGCCGAACGCGCGCTGCTGCAAAGCGCCGAGCGGCGCAACCTGGTGGCCGCGCTCGAACCCTGTCTCGCGCCGGGGGAACTGATCGAACTGCAGGCGAGCGCCAATCAGGTGCACGCCGCGGCGGCACTGCTCGATTACGTTCAGGTCATCGTCGAGCACACGCGGCGCACGCCCGAGTTCACCAACGGCCTGTCGCCGCGCGCGGCACTCGGGCTGCTGCACGCGGCCAAGGCCTGGGCCATGCTCGAAGGCCGGGACAAGGTACTGCCGGAAGACGTGCAGGCGATCCTGCCCGGCGTGGCCGGCCACCGCCTCGCGCCGGCGCACGAAGGCGCGCGCAAGCGCGCCTCCGAGGTGACCGCCGCGCTGATCGAGGTCGTACCGATTCCCTGAATAATACCGGGGACAGACCACGTTTTCCGTTCCTGTAACCGGGAGTTGACCCAATGAAAAACGGAAAACGCGGTCTGTCCCCTTCCATTTCCCGGCCCGCCGGAAAACGTGGTCTGTCCCCGATTTTATGTTCCAAAAAATCCTGAGCCGCTCCCCGCTCTACAACGCTTTCTTCGGTCCGCGCCTGCCGGAACCGGGCACCATATTCCTGGTGCAAAAGCGCGTCTACATACTGCCGACGCGCGCCGGCCTCCTCTTCGCCATGGCGCTCGCGGTGATGTTGATCGGCTCGATCAACTACAACCTGTCCCTCGGCTACCTCCTCACCTTCCTGCTCGCGAGCATGGCGCTGGTGGCGATCCTGCATACCTTCCGCAACCTGGTGCATTTGCATATCTCCCCCGGCCGCGTGGACCCGGTGTTCGCAGGCGAGGTCGCATGGTTCGAACTGTTCGTCGAAAACCGCTCGGGCTATGAGCGTTGCTCCATCGCGCTGTGGCATCATGGAAAGGCGACGCAGTGCGATGTGGCGTCCGGGCGCGGCAGCACGGTGAGCATCCCAGTCGCGGCGCAAATGCGCGGCTGGCTCGCGCCCGGACGCATTACCGTGGACACGCGTTTTCCCATCGGTCTGTTGCGCGCCTGGAGTTATATCCAGCCGGACATGCGCTGCATCGTCTACCCCAGGCCATACGACGGCCGGCTGCCCCTGCCTGAGCCTTCCGCCGGGAGCGGCGAGAAGCGTGTCGCCGGCGGGGGCAGCGACGATTTCGCCGGACTGCGCCCGTATCAGGCGAGCGATTCGCCGCGGCACATCAACTGGAAGGCCGTCGCCAGGGGGCAGGGCCTGCAGACCAAGGTGTTCAGCGGCCGCGCCGCCGCCGAATTGTGGCTCGCCTGGGACCAGCTTCCCGCCGATCTGGACCTGGAGTCGAAACTGTCGCGCCTGACGCGCTGGGTGCTCTCGGCCGACCAGGACGGCTTGCGTTATGGCTTGCGCCTGCCCGGGCTGGAACTCGCCCCCGACGCGGGAGAACCGCACCGCCTCGCCTGCCTGCGGGCGCTCGCGCTGTATGATCTCTAACCCAAGCATCCCGCTGCGCCATCTGTTCTGGCTGCTTGCCGGACTGGCGTTGGTGGCTGCGCCGCACATGCCGCGCCTGCCCTGGTGGATCAATCTGATCGCGCTGATCGTCCTCGCCTGGCGCGTGTACCTCGCCCTGGCCGAGCGCGCGCTGCCCGGGAAATGGCTGCTGACCCTGTTCGTCGCCGGCGGTGTGTTCGGCGTTTATCTTGCTTACCGCACGATCTTCGGGCGCGATGCCGGCGTCGCGCTGCTGGTGCTGTTCCTGTCGCTGAAACTGCTCGAACTGCGCCAGCCGCGCGACGCCATCGTGCTGGTGCTGCTCGGCTACGTGCTCGCACTCACCAATTTCTTCTATTCGCAGACCCTGCCCACTGCGGGACTGATGCTCGCCTCGGTACTGGCCAACAGCGCCACTCTGGTGAACCTCGCGGCGCCCACGCGCACCCTGCGCGCCAATCTGAAAACCGCAGGCCTGCTGTTGGCGCAGGCGGGACCGGTGATGCTCATACTGTTCTTCCTGTTCCCGCGGGTGCAGGGCCCGTTATGGGGCTTGCCGCAGGACGCCTACAGCGGCGTCACCGGGCTGTCGGACTCGATGTCGCCTGGCCTGATCAGCCGCCTGTCGCAGTCGGATGCCATCGCTTTTCGAGTCAAATTCCAGCAGGATGCGCCGGCAAGGCGCCAACTGTACTGGCGCGGGCCGGTGTTCTGGCAATTCGACGGCCGCACCTGGCGCCCCGGTGAACTGCGCCCGTTCGGTGAGATCAGCTTCGAGTCCGCGAGCCCCCCCTACGAGTACGAGGTTACGCTGGAGCCGCACAACCACAACTGGCTGTTCGCACTCGAGCTGGCGTCGAAGGTCCCGCCCAACGCGCGCGTCACCACCGACTACACGCTGATTTCGCGCACGCCGGTGCGCAACCGCATGCGCTACGACATGCGCTCCTATACCAATTTCACCACCGGCGCCGCCGACGATGCCGACGAGCTCAAGCCGGGGCTGCAATTGCCGCAGGGTTTCAATCCCAGGGCGCGCCGGCTGGCGCAGGAATGGGCGACCAGCATCGCGACCGACGCGGCCATCGCGCAGAGGGCGCTCGCCTATTTCCGCGAGCAGGAATTCGTCTACACGCTGGAGCCGCCCCTGCTCGGGCGCGATTCGGTGGACGAGTTTCTGTTCGGAAGCAAACGCGGTTTTTGCGAGCACTACGCCTCGAGCTTCGTATTCCTGATGCGCGCCGCCGGCGTGCCGGCCCGGGTCGTGACCGGTTATCAGGGCGGCGACATCAATCCGGTGGACGGGTACATGATGGTGCGCCAGTCCGATGCCCATGCCTGGGCCGAAGTGTGGCTCCAGGGCCGCGGCTGGGTGCGCTTCGACCCCACCGCCGCTGCCTCGCCGGTGCGACTCGAATCCGGCGTTGCCGCAGCGGTACCCGCGACCGATCCGCTGCCGCTGATGGCGCGCACCACCCTCATCTGGCTGCGCGAGGCGCGCCACAACTGGGATGCGCTCGCCAACAAATGGAACCAGTTGGTGCTGGGCTACAACCCGGAGCGGCAGCGTGAATTCCTGACCCGCGCCGGCATGAGCGAGCCTAGCTGGGAGAACATGGCGCTGACGCTGTTCTGGGGCGTGGGCGGGCTGCTCGCGCTGCTCACCGCGTGGCTATTGCGGCGCATGCGCACGACCGATCCGGTGCAGCGCCTGTGGCTCAGGTTTTGCGCCAAGCTCGGCAGGAGGGGCAGCCCGCGCGCCGCGCACGAAGGTCCGGCCGATTTCGTCGCGCGCGCGGCAGAGCGCCATCCGGGCGAGGCCGCTCGCATCCGCGCCATCGGCGAGCGCTACATCGCGCTGCGCTACGGCGTGCGGGCGGACCCGCGCATGCTGGCGGAACTGCGCGCGCTGGTGCGGGAGTTCAGCGTTTGAGCCGGACAGGGCGCCTCCTCGGCGCGCTGCTCGCCATCGCGCTGTCGTGCGCCATCCCCTCGTGCGCTGCCGCGCAGTATGTCGAGCGCGAGGATGTGCGCCAGTTCATCGCCGAGATGGTGGACAAGCACGGCTTCGTCAGGAAAGAGCTGCGCACCCTGTTCTCCAGGGCGCGCTTCCAGCCGAACATCATCAAGGCCATCACCCCGCCGGTCGAACCGCGCGCCCGCTCCTGGCAGGCTTATCGCGCGCTGTTCCTCACGCGCGAGCGCATCCAGGCCGGCGTCGAGTTCCGCGAGCGGCACCGCGAAACGCTCGCGCGCGCCGCCGCGCTCTACGGCGTGCCCGAGGAAATCATCGTGGCCATCATCGGCGTGGAAACGGCGTATGGCCGCAACACCGGCAGCTACCGCGTCATCGATGCGCTCTCCACGCTCGCCTTCGATTACCCGCCGCGCGCCGAATTCTTCCGCGGCGAGCTGGAGCAGTACCTGCTGTACGCGCGCGACGCCGGCATCGACACGCTCGGGCTGAAGGGTTCGTTTGCCGGCGCCATCGGCATTCCCCAGTTCATGCCCGGCAGCTACCGCCGTTACGCGGTGGATCTGGACGGAGATGGCAGGCAGGACCTCTCCGGCAGCTTCGCCGACGCCATCGGCAGCGTCGCCAATTTTCTCAAAGCGCATGGCTGGGAAACAGGTGAGCCGGCGGCTTTCACGGCCGAGGTGCAGGGAGGCAATTACCGCAAACTGGTCGACGCCGGCATCAAGCCCACTTACCGCTGCGGCGATCTCGCGCAGTTCGGCGTGACCGTCAGCGGCGAAACCCGGGCGGATGCGCCTTGCGCCCTGATCGAGCTGGAGACGCCAGGAGAAGCGAGCGCGTATCTGGCGGGGCTGGGCAACTTCTACGTGCTGACGCGCTACAACCGTTCCAGCCTGTACGCCAGCGCCGTGCTGGAACTCGCGCAGGCGGTGAAATCCGCCGATGCGGTGAAATGAGCGCGCCGCGGGGGAACGAGCGCGCCGCGGCGGAACGAGCCCGCCGCGGGGAAGGAGCCCGCCGCGGGGAAGGAGCGCCGATTCTGTTGGAGGGGCGCCCTCGCCCCGATCAGTGCCGGCGCGAAGTCCGATCGGCCCGGGGGGCGGGCCCGCAACAACCGCGCCAGCGCACGCCGCTTGCAAGTTGCACGCGACAACGCAACAATGCGCGCTTTGCGCAATAAGGGCATCATTAAATGAAGCGTGTCGAGAATAAGCGCCGCGGACCGCGCATCGTCGTGCGCCGCTCGGGCATCCACGGCCGCGGCGTATTCGCGCGCCGCCGCCTGCGCGAGGACGAGACGGTATGCGAATACAAGGGCGAGATCATCAGCGAAGCCGAAGTCGCGCGCCGTTATCCCGAGAACATGGAAGGGCTCAACCATACTTTCATATTCGGCATCGCGCACGACCACAACATCGATGGCGGCGCGAAAGGCAATATCGCGCGCTGGATCAACCATTCCTGCGATCCGAACTGCGATACCTACGAAGAAAACAAGCGCATGTTCATCCGCGCCGTCCGCGATATCCGCCCGGGCGAGGAACTCTCCTACGACTACAACATCGAGGCCGGCGAGCGCATCACCAACGCCGTGAAAGCGCGCTGGCCGTGCTGGTGCGGGGCGAAGAAATGCCGCGGCACCGTGCTGGTCCCCACGCCGAAGCCAAGGAAGAAGAAGCGGCGATCTGCGTGACAGCACCGAAACTGCCGCCCGCCATCTGATCAGAGCGCTGAACCCGCCGGCGATTGAGCCAGCGCCGCTGCACGTGATCGCCCCTGCCATGGCGGTTCGTCCCAGCGCGCGTTGCGGATACCGGTGATTCCAGCGACTTCCGTCGCGCCGCCAAGCGTTGCGAACTGCTTCGATCCGCGCCCGACGAATTCGCCGGGCGATACGTCCGCCGATTTAAGTGTAATAGTCCGACCATCCGTTTCAATCCGCGCCCGACGAATTCGCCGGGCGATACACGATTGCCGTGTTGACTTGACTCGACTTTATACCGTTTCAATCCGCGCCCGACGAATTCGCCGGGCGATACTCCTCGCAGGTAAAGCGTCGCCGTACAAGAAGATTTCCGAATTTTCCCGCGAAACCATCCGAAAAAGCCATTCGTTTCGCTTCGAGAATGGAATATTGCGCGGAAATAGCTTATCGGTCATAAGGTTAGCGCCTGCGCGAAAGCTCCGTATATTCGCGGTCAATCGACGTTCGCGCTGGTCTGTCAAGCAATGAGCGGGCCTTCGAAATCCACAGAACGGAAACAGCCATGTTGTTTTACCCGCACTTCAACGGGCTCGGTAATGCGGTAAAAGCGCAGATTATCCTGCGTCTCATCGATTTCGGCGAGCAGGCTGCGCTCCAGTTGCTCAAACTGCACTTCGTCGACGGTGCATTCGAACACGGACTTCTGTACGCGCTGCCCCATGCTTTCGCAGACCTTCGCAACCCGTCTCAGTCGCTTGCGGCCGGCAGCGGTTTCGGTAGAGACATCATAGGTGACGATGATGAGCATGGGGTGTCCTATTTCGCCAGATAAGGCAGATAGCCCTCCATCTCTCCCCGGATGGTGCGCGCCATGAAACGCGCCTGAACGAAGGGCAATAGACCGATCGGGATTCTGCTTTCGGTGAGCGGATGGAAGATTTCCTCCCGTTTGCGTTCCTGCCAAGCGGTGACGACGGCGCGCCGGCCGTCATCGCCCAATGTCACTGCACCTCCTTCACGTTCTTCATAATCAGCCGCGTCAATCTGGCAACGATTGATCAAAGTTAGAGCCAACCGGTCAGCGAGTATCGAGCGAAATTCTTCCTGCAAGTCCAGCGCGAGCGCGGCGCGAGCAGGGCGCACCGCATGAAGGAAACCGAGTTGCGCATCAAGCCCCGCTGCTTCACAGGCCGCACGACAGTCATTCATGAGCATGGCATAGAGGAAGGAGATCAATGCGTTGAAGCGATCCAGCGGCGGGCGGCGGGTGCGGCCATTGAGCGCGAACTCGGCCCGCAATTGGGGCTTTACAATGAAATTCAGAGCGGCGAAGTAGCCGCGCGCAGCCTCGCCCTCCACACCTCGTAGTTCATCCAACGTTGTGGCGACTGCTGCAGCGCGTATCGAAGCGGCGAGGTTGTCGGAGGAGCGGGTAAGTGTAGCCACCTCGTTCGCGTCGGCGGCTTCACGCGCGCCGCGTTGCAGGGTGATGCGGCTGTTCTTGAGCTTGCCCGCGACCAGGGCACGCGCAAACTCCAGAACGAAAGCGGGTTTCAAGGCCATGCGGTGATGCGCCTGACGCAACAGGATATTGCCGGAGACCGGGCCTTCGAGCCTTGCCTTGAACCGGCCCGATTCATCCAGTAGTACCAACGACTTGCCTTCGTCAGCGAGCCGGTGCATGAGCGCGGGCGAGACCATGACGTTCCCGAAACAGACCAGACCGCCCAGAAGGTGCAGCGGTACCTGGAGCTTTTTCTCGTGCTCTACGTCAACGTGTCAGCGCCGGCGTGAATTTCGTATGAATTGGCCGGTTTGGAATTCGTGACGCAAGGTGTGGCTATTTTAGGTATTCCATCGTGATGCAAGGTGTGGCTATTTGGGGTATTCGAGATGGAAGATTGAGTATGGAATCAGGACTCGATCTGGTCTTTGGTGCGGAAGCTCTTGCCCTCGATGATGACGGTTTCGGCGTGATG
>Ga0172375_10002274_pt1 | contig 30122 bp, 25 predicted proteins | sample LakKiv1m_FD_114537 | JGI IMG/M metagenome (GOLD analysis project Ga0172375, IMG submission 114537) | Freshwater microbial communities from Kabuno Bay, South-Kivu, Congo - kab_092012_11.1m | ecosystem: Environmental > Aquatic > Freshwater > Lake | place: Democratic Republic of the Congo... | reverse complement strand
TCTCCCATATTTCTACAGCAGCAAGTGCCATTGTTCCTGCAATTGGCCCAAGTAATCCACCGTTCCCCTGGCGATGGCTGAATGATCCGGCACAGCCGAAATTAAAAACGGAGCTCCTGGCCTTACGGGATGATCGTGGACAAGGGTGGGGATTTGCTACACACTATCGGGATCTGCAACTACGTCATCGATGGCGTGGCAGTCATCGGTTAACGGAAATCACCTGATATCCAATCCTATAAAACGGCTGAGGAGATACTACTCAACCGATTATCCGAGGTATTCATCCCATGCGCTTCGGTGGAATATCGCCTGATACTCTGGGGCGTGTGCAGGAAGCACGCTGCACCAGCTGCGAAGGAATAAGAATACGTTCATAGGGCACTGTCTCCTTCTGCGCCATGGCGGAAAGGCGCCTACATGCCAGCATCACAGCCTGTCGACCGATTTCTTCCGGTTGCTGTTCGATGCTTGTGAGTGGCGGGATGGAAAATTGCATCAACTCCAGATTCGCACATCCCAGGATGCTTAATTCATGCGGGATATGCACTCCTTGGTATGCCGCGTGTTGTAATAACATGGCCGCGAAGCCATCGTCAAGGCAGATGACGGCAGTCGGTGAAGGGGACGCCTGGCGAAGGCGGGTGAAGATATGAACGATAGTATCAGGGGTGAAGTCAAAGTGCAGCATCTGCGCCGTTGATATCCGCCATTTTCGCAACGCATCATATATGGCGCGAGGTCGGCGAACCAGGTGGTGGAGATCGGGAATGCTCCCGATGTAGGCAATCTCGCGATGGCCGAGGTGGTAGAGATACTCGACGGCGGTCTCTGCGAGCTGTGGCTCGTCCGTGCTCACTTCGTCTACCGGACTTTCGAAACGTGTCGAGTCAAGCGCGACAGGCACGATGTTATGGCTGATCATCTCGATGATGGTCTCGCGGGGGATGGGCACCGTTCCAGGATCCGCGATCAGGATGCTGTCCACGCGTTGTTCGATGAGGGTATGAATCGCGGGGCGAATATTCTCGAATTGCCAGTCGGTCACTATGGGGATCACCCGATATGATTCGGTAAACGCCTGCTCCAGCACGCCGCGCAGCAGACGTGTGTAAAACGTGAAGGTTACCGAAGGGAGGATGCACCCGAGGGTCTTGCTCGTTCCGCTGATCAGGCTCTGTGTCAGGCGGTTCGGTCGATAATGATACTGGGCGGCTATCGCCTGAATACGCTCACGAGTATTAAGGCGCACGCGTGAGTCGTCGCGTAGCGCCAATGATACCGTGCTGGTCGATACCCCGGCTATTGTCGCAATCTGGCGGATTGATGCCATATCACACCCAGTGATTCGACCGCTTGTGAACTCGGACCACTAGCACTTGAACACATTTACGCGTCACCGGATACACGCGAGAGTCTTCGCGCAACGCCCACAACGTAATGCTGGTCGATACCACTATTATATGCGGAATCTATCGAGTTGAGCTATGCCTCATCTTATCGAACACGTTCGATAAGCAGCGCAATAATACTCAATTGACGCAGAAGGATACTCGGCTTACTCTGGAATTGATGGGATTTCGCAAAGCTGTCAGGGCGACTGTGCACATTACGTCTGTACAAAATCATCATGTAAGGCGTCGAGCGCGATTACGGAGAGCGTCACGCTGCGATAGACCGAGAGCGGATGGCCTGGGAGGAAGCAAATGCCACAACAGATTCTACAAAACGACCGGCCTGATCTTCGAGATGTCGATGTCGAAAAATCGTATTGACAGAAGGCACTCGGAGTTGTCTGACGGTGTTCGAAAGAGCACATGGGTCATCACGCAAGCGCGTAGAGAGGAAAATGGTTATGATTGGAGTGCACATAGTCAAACAGGGACTCAGAGCACTACTCGTTGGGCTCGTCGCTTTCACCGGCGGCCTGGCCTGCGCCATCACGCTGGTAGAAAACGGCCAGCCAAAAGCCACCATCGTCATATCGACCGCTCCCGGGACACCTACTGAGGGCAGCGCAACCGCCGCTGAGTGGGTGCGCGCAAACGGCACCGCCGCCGACAGGTGCAAAAGGGCGGCGGAAGAACTGCAAACCTACATCCAAAAGATGTCCGGGGCAAAGCTCCCCATGGTCACCGATGCCGAGAACCCAAAGGGCGCGCTCATTCTTATAGGCAAGAGTAAGCTCACTGATGCCATGGGCGTGAAAGTCCCCTCCGGCCTTACTCATCTCCGCAAGGAAGAGGGCTTCACCATCGTCTGCAAGGGAGATCGGCTGGTTCTGGCGGGGAATACCGATGGCCCCTACCGTGGTACGGAATACGCGGTCTATGACTTCCTGGAGCGGCTGGGCGTGCGCTGGTTCATGCCTTCCGACTTCGGGGAAATCGTGCCCAAGCAGAGCACCATCACCTTCACAGATGTAACTATTACCGAGAAACCTGATTTCCTCGACCGCGGCTGGGAGACAGACGAGAAGTGGGGAATCAGAAACAAGATGGGCCTGGGCTCTGGCTTCGTAGCGCCGGACACCAGCGTTTGGTATGTGCTTCCTCCGTTCGAAGAGCAGCCTGAGCTATATGCGTTGGGACCGGACGGAAAGCGCAACAAAGACCTGGGCATCTGCTACTCCAACCCCGACACCGCCGAAGCCGCGGCAGAAAACATCATCGCACAGCTCAAAAAGGATCCTTACCTAAATTACGTCGGTATCGCTCCGCCGGACGGTATTCCCGCCTGCTCATGTCCCGAATGCAAGACCGCGAACCAGGGATTCCCCCATGGAACAGGTGGAGGTTACCTCAGCGCCAGCGAAGAGTGGATTATCTTTGCCAACAAGGTGGCGGAATTGGTATACAAGGTGTTCCCGGATAGGTACGTATGGACCAACGGCTACTCCAACCGTCACTTTGCCCCGCAGAACTTCACGCGATTTACTCCGAACCTGGGCGTGATGTTCGCCGGCATCGAAGACTGCACCATGCATGCCTTTGACGATCCGCAATGCTGGCAGAAGCAGGCGCAGGCACTGAATCTACAGCGATGGTCGGCCCTCAGCAAAGGAAAGCTCTCAATCTACGATTACAATTTACAGATGATGGTTTCCAGCCTTACCCCCATGCCCATGGTTCATAAGTATCGGGAAGAGTTCCCCCTATGGAAAAAGTGGGGCGTGCTGGGATACGTTCTCTGCACGAAGAGCTGCTGGGCGGAGGAAGGCATCCTCACCAAGTATCTGCGGGCCAGGCTGGCCTGGGATGCGAATGCCGATGTCGAAGCGATCATGCGGGACTTTTATACCAAATGGTATGGAAACACCGCCAGATCCATGCGCGCTTATTGGGATGCGCTGGACAACGCGATCGGCGACGCTCCCTTCCACGGGCATGAAAATACATTCATGCCGGATGTATACACCCCGCGATTGATGACACAGCTGGATCGGTGGATCGCGGAGGCGGAACAGGCGGCTGCGACCGACCGAGACAGGAAGCACGTCAAGTTGGATCGCCTGATTCATGACCATTTGAAGGCATATGTGGCGATGGAAGCCGCCGATGATGAGTGCAACTATGCGGAGTGTATCGCGCAGGCCAACCGGATGCTGGCATTGCGCAAGCAGGCCAACGACTATGTGGGTGTGCCGTATATGCTGCAAGGCGAGTATGCCTATACCACCGAGGAGCGCATCAAGGAATGGCAAGGCTGGCTGGACAAAATAAACGGGAAGAACGGGAAGCTGATCGCGATTTTGCCCGCGGAGGCCAGGTTCAAGACGGATCCTCGAAAAGAAGGCTACGATTTCCAGTGGTACCGAGCGGATATCAAGGATGCTTCGTGGCGGAAGCTGTTGACCACTCGGGGGTGGGAGGCCGGTGGATTTCAGGATAAACAAGGTTACAATTACACTGGTATGGCCTGGTACCGAATGAATGTCGACGTTCCCGCCATCGAGAAGGGCACGAAGATCATGCTCTTCGTGCCCGGGGAAGTCGAAGAAGCCTGGTGCTGGGTGAATGGCGAATACGTTGGACACCATCCTTATCACAATGTCTGGTGGCGGACCCCATTCACCCATGAATTCAACGTGATGAATGCCATCAAACCCGGTCAGCGGAACCAGATCACCTTCCGTGTACTCTGTAATGAGGGCTACTTCGGCGTGAGTGGCATCTTCCGCCGCATGCTGCTGTATGCGCCTGTCGAGTAGACGTCAATATAGAAATCCGGACAGCCAGTCTGCTGTCCGGGTTTCTTCAGTTATGGAACTCTCCATGGTTGATGATTTTCTGTTGCGTTATCTGTCAGGGTTGTCGCTCTTACGCTTGGGTGAGGAGGAGTCTGCGAGATTAAGCATTTCGTCGCTTCCCGTACCGCGATATGCTGGAGAAACCTGGAGCCTGGGCGGGCACCCCACCAATACCATACCGCTGGGAAAGTGGCCGGGAGCGCCTTCGCCGGCACCACGGCGATTGCTGCTCGGTGCGGACACCGACGGAGTCGCGCCATCGTTGCTGCAGTTGACAGAAGGGAACACCGCTCCCATCGCGCCACCGCCCACCGCCGAGATGGTCACCTTCGCCCACGCTATTACAGTGACAAGTTATATATTAACTTTATGCCCATATGCCCTATTAGCTATTAACCGATCCTTTCCCTTTATTGTTTTATCAAGGCCGGTATGCTATACTGAAGGTCGATTGGCAAACGATTATTCGGTGAAGTATCTACAACATGACCTGTATTACTAATGCTGAATTTCTCGCCAACAGGCGCAGATTTTGTCTTTGGTTGCGGCGTAGCCGCCCTGTGTCAAATCTATCTCTGTATAGTTGAATTTCGACAAAAGGATAGCTAACCTTGACTATAGAAGTAATAGCTGGAAACGCCTGGCAGGAGTGAATGCGATGATATCAATTCGATTGGTCTTAAGTGTATATCTTCCGGGCAGGCCGTGACCGAATCTATTCAGGAGATTTCCCGAAATGGACATACCGCGGATATTCAACATCACCGAAAGTGCTCACCGCATCCATAACCCGTTCACCCCCGAAAAGCTCGCCACGCTCGGCGCGGCGCTGCGGCTGGAAACGGGCACCCGCGTGCTCGACCTTGGCAGCGGTTCGGGAGAGATGCTGTGCGCCTGGGCGCGCGATTACGGCGTCATCGGCGCCGGCATCGACCTGAGCCAATTGTTCACCGAGCAAGCGAAACGCCGCGCGGAAGAGCTCGGCGTCGCCGATCGCGTCACCTTCATCCATGGCGATGCGGCCGGCTACGTCGCCGACGACAGGGTCGATGTGGCGGCCTGTCTCGGCGCCACCTGGATCGGCGGTGGAGTCGTCGGCACCATCGAGCTGCTGGCTCGGAGCCTCCGCCCCGGCGGGATCATCCTCATCGGCGAACCCTACTGGCGGCAGTTACCGCCGACGGACGATGTGGCCAGGGGGTGTCTTGCCGGCGCAATCTCCGACTTTCTCATGCTTCCGGAACTTCTCGCGTTTTTCGGCCGCCTTGGCTACGACGTCGTGGAAATGGTGTTGGCAGACCAGGACGGCTGGGACAGATACGAGGCGGCGAAATGGCTCACCATGCGCCGATGGCTTGAAGCGAATCCCGACGATGAGCTCGCGAATGATGTTCGCGCCAAACTGACCTCGGAACCCGAGCGCTACGCCGCTTACACGCGCGAATACCTGGGTTGGGGTGTGTTCGCGCTGATGACGCGGTGACCCTGCTGGACAACATCGACGCGATCGTGGTCCACGGGAATACATCTACCTGATAGCCGTTCTAACTGTTTCACGTGAAACACGCTTGTTCTCACTCATTCTCATACTCATTCTCTTCCTCCACCCCCAACTTAAAACTCAAAACTCCGCTGAAATCCGCCGATCTGCGTCGATCTGCGGTGATCCGCAGAAAAACGATATATATTTTACCTGCTCGGCAGGAGCTTGCTCCACTCGCGTAGAACATCCGTATCATTATGCTTGCTCAAGTGGATTCCGCGGCCATCCTGGGCATCGACGCCTTCACCGTGCAGGTGGAAGTGGACTGCGCGCCGGGGATGGACAAGTATTTCATCGTCGGCCTGCCGGATACGGCGGTGCGCGAGGCGCAGGAGCGGGTGCGGTCGGCGCTGCGCAATTCGCAGTTCCGTTTCCCGCCCAACTCGCGCGTGGTGGTGAACCTGGCGCCGGCGGATATCCGCAAGGAGGGGCCGGGCTTCGACCTGCCCATCGCGCTGGGCATCCTCATGGCCACCGGCCAGCTCGAACGGCAGGACATCGAGCAGTTCACGGTGACCGGCGAGCTGTCGCTGGACGGCTCGGTGCGGCCCGTGTCCGGCGTGCTGCCCATGGCGCTGGGGGCGAAGGAGGCGGGCAAGCGCGCCCTCATCGTGCCCAAGGAGAACACCCCGGAGGCGGCGGTGGTGAGCGGGCTGGAGATCTACCCCGTCGATTCGCTGGCGGAGGCGGCGGCGCTCTTCCTCTACCCGCAGGACCGCGCCCCGCTGCAGGGCGGTACCGACTGGTCGCCCGAGCAGCTCGAATTCGACGTAGACCTGTCGGAGGTGAAGGGACAGGAGCACGTCAAGCGCGCGCTGGAGGTGGCGGCGGCGGGCGGGCACAACATGCTGATGATCGGGCCGCCGGGCAGCGGCAAGACGCTCATCGCGCGGCGGCTCCCCACCATCCTGCCCCCGCTGGAGATCGAAGAGGCGCTGGAGATCACCAAAATCTACTCCATTGCCGGCATGCTGCCCAACGGCTGCGGGCTGGTGCGCCACCGGCCTTTCCGCTCGCCCCACCACACCATCAGCAGCGCCGGGCTGGTGGGCGGCGGCAGCATCCCGCGCCCGGGCGAGATCAGCCTGGCCCACCAGGGGGTGCTTTTCCTCGACGAATTCCCCGAATTCGACCGCAAAACGCTGGAGGTGCTGCGCCAGCCGATGGAGGACGGCCTGGTGACCATCTCGCGCGCCGCGGCAAACCTCAGCTATCCGGCCCGGCTGCAATTGATTGCTTCGTCCAATCCGTGCCCCTGCGGATATTTGGGCGACACTGCGAAGGCGTGTACCTGCTCGCAACTGCAGGTGTCGAAATACCAGGCGCGCATCAGCGGCCCTATCCTCGACCGGCTGGACATTCACATCGAGGTGCCGCGCCTGCGCCACGACGAGCTGCTCTCCACCCGTCCCGGCGAGTCCTCCTCCGCCGTGCGCGAGCGCGTGGCCCGCGCCCGCGCGCTGCAGAACCGCCGCTTTGCCGGCATCCCTATCACCAATAACGCCCAGATGCGCCCGCGCGACTTGCGCCGTTTCTGCCCCCTCACCGAGGACGTGCAGGCCCTGCTCCGCACCGCCATCGACCAGCTTCACCTCTCCGCCCGCGCATACGACCGCATATTGAAGCTGTCGCGAACCATCGCCGACCTGGACGCCGCCGACGACATCGCCGTCCATCACCTGGCGGAGGCGATACAGTATCGGAATATGGATCGGGGACGCAAAGTCTAAATAAGTGATAAGTGCACAATGCTGTTAACTGGCCAGTTGTAAACGATCGGATGCGCCGAACATGGAGCATACGGAGTGGTATTTTTAATAATTCGTGACTTAACCGGGTATGATGTTATAGAGCAATCATTTATTAGAACAGGATTCGAAATGCAAACCGTCAAACTGAATCATCGGCAAGCGATGAAGGTAGCGAATGAGGCTATCCTTGCTAAAAGACGTGGAGATATTAAAGCTGCAACACTGCTGTTTTCGCAAGCTTATGAGCTCGGAAAGAAGCTGTTAATCCTCTATTATTAGAATTCGATCCAGAATCATCAAGGTCGGTATTGTTGAGGAGTGCGGCATCGCTGGCATTGGAATGTGGGAAGTATAGAGATGCTGAACAGTTAGTTTCCTTTGCGCTTGCCGGAGATCCACCTGACGAAATTATCGGTGAATTGCGCGTTTTAATGGAACGAATTAATGTTGGACGCTATATATCTGAAGAGAAGAATGGGAGGAACCTGTAATCATTAGGTTGTGTGGAAAGTATCATTTTCAATGACTAATCATAGACAGCACAAGGATTCTTCGGAGTAATAACCCATGACGAGAAAAGAGCGGTACCTGGAGGCGCGCTCCACGCAGTGCCTGGTTTGCGGGAAGCCGCTGGATACCTACAGCCAGCAGGTGATCGGATTGTGCGGAAAGTGCAAGCTGGCGGCCGATCACGCGAGGAAGGGCGAGCAGAAAAGCCTCTCCGTTCAGTTGACACCCCATCTGCGGGAGGCGTTGCGCGACTTCGCCAAACAGCGCCGGGTGCGTGTGAGCGCTATCATCACCGAGGCGCTGGCGAACTACCTTCCCGGTTACCAGCCGACGAAGGGGGAGGGGCCGGTCGTCATCCCGTCCGAATCGGAGTTGGGTGACTATGTATTGATCGAGGTATATTCGAAAGAAGGGCCGCTCTACGCCAAGGTTTCGCCGGAGGATCGCGACTCGGTTATCGATTATCGCTGGCATCTGTACCAGGGTCGCGCCGCGCGCACGACGCTCGATCCGGTCAACCATTACCGGCGCAGGCTCTACCTGGGGCAGCAGATCATGAACGTTCCCATGAGCGTGCGCGTTCGCCATCTCAATGGCGACCGTCTGGATTGCCGTCGCGCCAACCTTAGCATTATCGGCGTGCCGCCCGACGAGACGGGGTGAGTCAAGTTTCCGGAACCTGTAACCTGTTATCGGTAAAAAAAATCGCGATAATCCATCGATAACACGGTAAAATCCGCTATAATATGCCCAGTGAAGATCGGGCAGCGCGGGCAAGTACAGCGAACCGATTCAAAGAATGTGGCTTTCCGCCGGCTTGTCGCGGCAACCGGCGGGTATCGAACGTGAAGACGGCGGGTTGGGTTTACTCCTCGACCATCCTCGGCCTCACCGGCCATCCACCGCGCGACCTGTACTGCTCCCGCGCAAGCGTATGATTAACAGCACCAGGAAGATATCTGACGATGACAAAGCTTCGTGTTGCCGTGCTGATGGGCGGCACTTCCCATGAACGAGTAGTCTCACTGAAGAGCGGCGCGATGGTGGCCGGCGGTCTCGACGGGACGCGGTACGACGTCATGCCGGTAGACTTTTCCGGCGAGGTGACGCAGTTGACCGCGCTGGCCGGACAGATCGATGTGGTTTTCCTCGCCCTGCACGGGCCGGGGGGCGAAGACGGACGCGTGCAGGCATTGCTCGATATGCTCGGACTCCCGTATACCGGCTCCGGAGTGCTGGGCAGCGCGCTGGCCATGCATAAAGGAGTTGCCAAGCGCATTTACCGCCAGGAGGGCATTCCGACGCCGGACGGCATCACGCTGCGCCGCGAAGAAAGCGGAAATGCGGCGCGGGTGCGGGAGACGGTAGGGCTGCCTTGCGTGGTGAAGCCGGTGAATGAAGGATCGACCTTCGGCATTACCATCGTCCGCGAAGCGAGCGAGCTGGCGCCCGCGCTGGCGGAGGCGTTCCGCTACAGCGACGAGGCAATCGTCGAGCAATTCATGCAAGGCGTCGAAATAAGCGTGCCGGTGCTGGGCGCCGATCCGCGCGCTTTGCCGGCCATCGAGATCATTCCGAAAAGCGGATTTTATGATTTCGAGATGAAATACACGCCCGGCGCGACGGAGGAAATATGCCCGGCGCGCATCAGTCCGGCCGCGGCGGCGAAGGCGGCGGATTACGCGGTGCGCGCCCATTGCGCCCTGTGCTGCTACGGCGTATCGCGCACCGACCTGATCGTGGCCGGGGAGGAGCCGGTGGTGCTGGAGACGAACTCGCTGCCGGGCATGACGGAGACTAGTCTGCTGCCGTTGTCGGCTCGCGTCGCCGGCATTTCGTTCCCCGAGCTGCTCGACCGCCTGATCGACGACGCGCTGACCGCCGGCCAGGCACGGAAATGAGCGCGGGTGTCCGGTCTCGCCGCAAGATAAGCGCCGTCGTGCCCCTAACTCGTTAGTATAAAAAAAGCATAGCCGGCCGGTTGCCGGGGTACACTATTTGCGTATTACCGATCCGATGTGCCGGCGCCGAGAGATCGGAAAGTCAGGTTAACGATGGACGCGGTATTGCCGCCCATGAATCCGGAGGTAGCCCGCTTGCGCCGCAAGGCGGCGCAGCGCAAGTACGTCAAGCGCTTGCGTTACGTCCGCCTGCTCTGGGGTATTGCCGGAGTGCTGCTGGCGGCGCTGGCGGTGGAGGCGCTGCTGGTGCCGATCCTGTCGCCGCGGTTCTGGATTTATCGCATCCGGGTGACCGGCGGAGACACGCTGACCGTGCCGGAGACGATCACGCTGGCGCGGGTGCCGCCGCGGAGCAATTTCTACCGGCTGCCGCTGAACCGGGTGGAACTGCGGATTACCGGCAGCGAGCCGCGGGTGAAGCGGGTGGCGGTATCCCGTGATGCGCTGGGCGTGTTGAGCATCGGGTTGGAGGAACGAATTCCGCTCTGCCGGCTGGGTTCGGAGGAGCCGCCGCGCTACGTGGATGCGGACGGCATTCTTTTCACGCGCCCGCAGCCGCCGGCGGCGCCGGTGCCGGTAGTATCGGGAGTCGCTGTCCCGCTGCCGGAGAGCGCGTTCGGCAAACCGGTGAGGCTCGACAGCGTGCGCGCCGTCATCGACTGCCTGAAGGCGGCAAATATGAGATCCGGAGTTGCAACACCGCTGCGGTTCTCAAAGATCATCCTGGGAACCACCGGTCGCATGACGCTCATCCTGCGTTCGGGCATGCTTGTCAAACTGGGCGCGCCGGAACACCTGGCGGAAAAGATATACGTGCTCCGCAATACCATCGTATTTTTGAGCGAAAGAGGCTATTCGTCAAACCAGGTCGATTATATCGATGTCCGTTCGGTCATCCGCGCGGCGGGGCTGGCGGCCGATTATAAGCTTCGTGGTCAGGAGGGTACCCACCCGTGAAGATGCAAGCAATGTTGGGAAAACCACAGCCCTGGGTGCTGCCGGTGACTTTTGTCTGCCTGGCTCTCGGAGCCCTGATCGCGATCATGATAAAAGCTTCCTTCGGCATGCCGGAGATCGATCCCGACGCGCGCCCGGCGGAATTGCGCGCCCATGTGCTCAAGCTAACTTCGCAGATGAAGGATCTGGAGAACGAAAATCAGACGCTCCGCGACGAAAAAGATCAAATGATCGACAGCCTGGCGAAGGGCGAGCAGAATATCAAGCTCATCACCGATGAACTTGACAACCTGCGCCTGCGTTCGGGGACCACGCCGGTGGAAGGTCGCGGGATAGTAATAACCATCGACGACACGAAAATGGCCAGGACGGAACTTCCCACGCTCGGCGATTCGCCCATTCTCACTCACGACGTTGACCTGCTCATGCTCGTCAACGAGCTGCGCGCCGCCGGAGCGGAGGCCATTGCCATCAACGACCAGCGCGTGGTTGCCTCGACGGCGATTCGCTGCGTCGGTCCGGTCATCAACGTCAACAATCACCAGGTAGGCGCGCCGTTTATCATCAAGGCCATCGGCAAGCAGGACAATCTCGCCGGCGCGATAAACCTGCCTTACGGCGTGCTCGACCAGTTGAAGCAACTGGATATTCAGGCCAGCGTGGTGAAACGCGATAAGATCAACCTGCCGGCTATCAGCAGACTGGCGCCGTATGAAGAAAGTAAAGTCGCGACTAAAGCGCCGGAAGAGAATACAAACAGGTAAAAAGAGATAGAATCGCCCCTGGCGCCGCCAGGGGCGGAATGCCTTCCCGACGGACGGTTGCGGAGAATTTGCGATGTGGCTTCCCATCCTGGCGTTGATTATCGGTTTCGTGCTGTTTTACCTGCCGCATATCCAGTACCGGCCGGATTACACCGAGTATATCGGCCTTGCGGTAGTCGTGGGTCTGGATTCGCTGGCCGGCGCGGTGCGTTCGATAATCGAGGGGAAATTCAGCGACCGCATCTTCATCAGCGGGTTCTTCAGCAATACGGCGATTGCGACGCTGCTGCTGTTCCTGGGCAATACGCTGGGCATCCGCAACGTCGCCGTCGCCATCATGGTCGCCCTGGTCATCCGCATCTTCAACAATCTCGGCTTCATCCGCCGCTACGTCGTCGCCCGCCTCTTCGAAAAGCGCATCACCGCGGAAAAGGTCTTCCCTGAACCCTGAAATCATTTTAGATTTTGGATTTTTGGAAACTACAGATTACGCGGATTATACAGATTTTTTTCTGTGTAAATCCACGTAATCTGTAGTTTATTATTTTTTGATAATTCATGGGTGTTTTGCCAGAATCAGGCAAGGTCAGTCCGGTGGTTGAGTAGGTGGTCCTTGAGCCTGTCGAAAGGCAGGTAAGCTGATTGGTTCTTTCCACAGTTATTTTACCGTATCGAAACCACCGCGTGGAAAGCGTATTTACCGGGTTGTGGGCAAAGCCCACGTTGGAGAGTTGGCTTGCAGATCTCCGCAGATCCCCTGTTTTTTGGCAAGTTAAAGCGGCGCGTCGGCCAGGTCGGCGCGCCACCAGGGTTTGGTCAGGTATTGCAGCACCTTTTTATAATCGGCTGCGGCGCGGGCGCTTTCCGCCTGTTCGAGAGTTACGTCGGCAAACAGCGCAAGGGAAGGATCCTTTTCGGCGCCGGTGTAGGCATTGCCGTGCAGAGTGAATCCGGTGAGCGCCTCATTCTGTTCCGCGGCGGTCCAGATGAGATGGAAGCCGGTATAGAGCAGTCCCTGCTTGGTCTCCGTCGCGGTTTTCATGCGCGGGATAGTAAATTTAATCGTCACCGCATTGGTGCGCGGATCGAGGGTGACCGCGTTCAGCTCGGAGGGGAGCTTGGAGGAGACCACCGCTCGCTCCAGCGTCATTTTGAGCAGCAGGGTCTGCAGCTCGATCCGGTCGGCGGGCGAACCGGCGGCAGTCAACGGGCTGAGCGGCGGCACCTGCGGCGTAGCCGTGGCGGAAGATTCATTGTTATCTTGCGCCGGAGGAATGCCGGCCGCCGGGGTATCGCCCGCCGCGGGTTTAGGAGGCGCGGTCAGGTTGCCCGGATTCGGGTCGATGACGATGCCGGGCAGGCCATCCACCGCCTTTGGCCGCGTATCGCCGTTCTCCACCGCATCCGGGGCAGGTGGAGTTACCCGTGGGCCGACGGGCTCGATATTCTCGGCGGTGGCGCGGGCGTTCATGCCTTCGCTATTCGAGGCCGTGCGCTCTACCCGCGATCGCGCCGTGTTATCGTTGGTTGCGGTGTTGGTATCCGCGTGCTTATTCCAGGAAGGGATAATAACGAAAAATATCAGCAAGCCGGAAATAATGACGGCAAATCCCACCGCGGCGTATACAGGCTGAACGCGCGCCAGGAATGCCTTGAAACTTACTTTAGATTGTTTGGCCGCATGCTCGCCAGACGGAGACGGCGACTGGGCCATCGCTTTGACGCTGGAGCGCAATTCTCCGGCCAGCACACCCTGGAAGACACGATCGATCATCTCGTCGAGCTTCCGTTTATCCGCTTCGTTATCCGGGTCGAGCTCCACCGCCAGCTTGAACCAGTTCAGCGCTTCGCGGTAGTTGCCCTGGTCGCGGTAGATATCGGCGATGAGCGAGTGGGCGGCGGCATGGTTGGCGTCGCGCTGCAGAATACGCATGCAGGCGCTGACGGCTTCTTCGAACTGACCGCGCGAGCGATAAAGGTTCGCCTCCGCCAGCATGGCCTCTACGTCTTCGGGGCCGGCAACGATCTCCGTTCGCGCCACCGGCGCGCCGCAGGCAGCGCAACTTTTCCGTCCGGCGGTCACCTGTGCTCCACATTGCGCGCATTCCATCGGCAGTTAACCCTCGCAGGCAGCGTTGACAGTCAATGAGACGTTAGTGTCCCGGGTTACATTCATATTTTAATACCCTTCCACGCTTTCTGTAAAACGACGAGAAAAATCGACGCCCGAAGAACGGATTCGGCGGAAAGCGGTCGGACAAGTCGGACAAGTCCGACTTGTCCGACTTGTCCGACCTTCTGACTTGTCCGACTTGTCTGCTTTTATTGAGGATTAATATTGAACATAACCTGCGCTTGGGAATCGAAATCTTTCCTCATCTTTTCCATCATCTGCGCGGGTATTTCGCCAATGGCGTAGTTCTTATCGAATTCCATCTGGAGCTGATATTTCACTTCCAGCGCCTTCACGCCGCTGGCTCCGGCGGGTACTTCCAGGTCCCAGCGCAGCAGGCCGCGCGGTCTCTTCTCGGCGAGATACTGGGCGTCCGTGCTCAACGCCGGCTCCAAACCGGTCAGCGAGATGGTCACCGCGCTGTCCGGCGCCTGGGGAGCGCGATCCCACAACCGCACCTTTGCCGGCTGGGCCATGAAGTTCTGCAGGCGCACGCGATAGTTGTAAGTGACGATCTGGTTGCCGCCGCGGATGTCGGTTTTCTTGTCCACCAGCTCGCGGACCGCGCGTAATTGCGTCTCGCTGCCGAAGCCGATGGTCAATCCCTGCCCGCGCGCCACCAGCGGCAGCCAACCACGCCCGGCGAAGCTGCCGTTCACATAAGCATTATACGTGCCGGGCAGCAGCGGGTATTCGCTGGTATTCACCGCGTCGGCGGTCAGGTAAACGAAGTCGGAGAGCAGCGGCACGGCGTTGTAAAAACTATCCGCCTTCAGATCAAGGGTGGCGATGCGGAACATCTGCTGGTCGGTGCGGCTTTGCAGGCTGACGGCGCCGGGCAAGTCATACGCCACCGCCAGGCCTTCCGTCTCTTCCGCCTGCGCGTTGCGCGACTGGCGGATATCTTCATCCCGCGCCGACAGCTCGAGATTCTGCAACTGGCCGGCCAGCACGTTCTGCTCCCAGCCGATGCCGGCGGAGGCGTTGTCGAAGCTGGGAATGCCGACGCTGGGGGCATTTGTCACTCCCTGTGGACCCGCCGCGCCCGGCATCACCACGCCGGCATTGTTGTCATTCAATTTCAACTGCCGGTTGATATTGGAACGCTGTTCCCGATAGCCTTCCTCGGCAAATTTCGCCGGTTGCCCGCCCGCCGTCAGGCTGATCCACAGCGGGGTGAGGATGGGAGTGACGGCGATCATGTTCGGGCGGGTGGTGGAGAGGGTCAGCTTGACGTTGCTCCAGTCCTCGCCGCTCATCTGGTTCACGACCGCGTGGTATTCCAGCGCCAGCCGGTCTTTTTTATCGTTCAGGCGCGCGCTGTAGGCGGGTGACCAGTTCACCCCGCTCACCAGGTAGGAGAGCTTGCATTTCACCTGACGAGCGCGCGCGGAGTCGATGAGCAGCACCGCCTCGCGCTGTGTTTTGCTGGATCCGCGCATTAGCTCGCTCCGTTGGCGGTTCAGCGTGTTGATGTCGTTCTCGATTTCCGCTTTCTCATTTTCCAGGTCGAGCTTTTGCCCGGCCGTCTCCGTGCGCTGCTGGAAGATGAAGAGCGATGTATCGGTCAGCGCCTGCGGATTCAAGGAACCTTTGCTCGTCTCCGCGGTGGCGGTCACCGCCACGAAGTTCTCCAGCTTGTCCAGGTAGCGGCTTTTGCTCTCCAGCACGCCCAGCTCCGAGGCGATGCGTTTCTGCTCGCGCCCCTTCTCTTTCAACTGGTCGTCGATGGCGCGCACCTCATCGCGCGGTTCTTCGCCGACCGCCGTCACGCGGTAGCGCACCGCGCGCACGGTCACGTCGGCATCGCCGACGGCATACAGCGACTCGGGGATCACCCGCTCCGGCAGCGGTGAGACGACAATCTCCTGCGCGCCGGCGACGGCGGCAAACTCGACATCTCGCGTGACCAGCGCCTGGCCGCGATAAACGGTGACTTCGCCGATCTTCCCCGCCAACTGCGCCAGCGCGGGGAGAACCAGCAGGGACAACACAAGGACGGTGAACACACGGTTCATGTGGGATTCCTCCTAGAGTGGGATACTTATCTATTATACGACTGAGCGAGGGAAAACGTTACAAGATGGCTGCTGGGCAGCGGGGAAGCGTGGACACGGTTGCCTGAAGGTTGCCGGTAAGGTGCAATACTATTTTAATGCTCGGATTCAATAATCGAACCGATCTGAGGAACTATCCCGCGCCTGTATGACCCAAGCCCGTTTTCAAAACTTCACGCCTGGTATGATGTCCACGGGACTGTCCCCCCACGTGTATAGGCTTGCCTCTCACACGAAGGGGGGACAGTCCCGTGGTGTTATTTACGCGCGTTAATGATGTTGCCGTGCGCTGGTCATGCGGGCGCGGGACAATCCCTAACTATCATACCTCCCATGTCGTCCGCGAGACCGTTCGGGTGATCGGGTCGCGAGCTTCGATCTGCCATTGTCCGGGAAGCTCGTTGGCGGCGAGGGTGAAGGTTTTGCGGTAGATTCCTCCCGTGGTGGCGCGGAGGCCGCCATAGCGGGAGCGTACTGCGCCGGAGGGATCGCGGACAATGAGCTCGACCGGGTGGTTCCCGATGGCCGGCGCGCCGGAGCGGTTCTGCATTACTACTTCGCAAGTTATCGAGCGGTCTTGCCGGGAGATGATGGAAACGGAGTTTTTCACCGGACGCTCCGGGTAGCAGCCGATTATGGCGCCGCGCCGTTCGTCCAGCGGCAGGTGGAAACGGCCGTCCAGCTCCAGCGCGACCTCCAGGCCGGTGTTCAGGTCGATGGCGAATCCGACCGGCGACGGCGGGTTGAGAATTTCTACGAAGGTTTCGTCATCCACTTCGTTGTGGTTCACCGCCACGATGAAAAAGCAATCTGTCCCGTCCAGCACATCCACCTCGAACTCGAGATTCGTCGGGCGGGCACAGGGCAAAATATCGCGATCCGCGAGGAAACCGCGGATCGCGCCTTCCAGCGCTTGGCGCAGGCGCGCATCGCCGGCAACCGCCGCGTCGGAATAGGCGCGGTTCACCTCGCGATTGAAGAGCAGCGTCTCGCCCTTGCCCACGGCCTTACGCGCCGCAGCCAACTCGTCGCAGAGCGGCTGGAAATCATCGCCGAGCAGCTCGGTGATTCCTTCCAGCGGCTGCCCGCGCTCGTCCAGCCCGGGGACGCCGTCGCAGAGCAGCAGCCCGCCCTCCTGCACGAAGGACGCAAGCGCCTCGGCGCACGCCTTGCTGAGGAACTTCGCGCCCCACACTGCCACCGCGCGGTGATGGGCAAGCTGGTCGGGCATGGACGCCATCTGCTCGGGCAGCAGGTCCGCCTCCCCGAAGGCGCGCAGCAGCAGCTCGAAGGCATTGTATTGCGGGCCGGTGTAGGGGAACCAGTCGTCGAAAGGCGCGTCGTCGATCTTCAACGGGAAGTCGCTTATCGGAATGTTGGGCGGCAGGTCGGTCACGTCCGTATGATGCCGCAACGCCCAGTCAGTCGCAGGGAAGACCATCGCCAGCTTCGCGTAAGGCTTTTTCGCGAGAGCCAGCACGCTGGAATAGCGGTTGATCTTATTCAGCTCCGCGCCCAGGTCGTCCCAGCGCTCCCGGCGCACGCCGTTGTTGCGGCCGAAGGTCAGGTTGTAGAAGGTGCGCACGAGCTTGGCGTCCTGCCCGATGGCGGTATAGAGCAGCTCGCTGCTGGCGCGCACCGGCGGGTTCCAGTGCGGCACGTTGCGGTCGGACAGGTCGAGCCAGTGGCCCATCGGCTTGCCGTGGAACCGCGCGAGGGAGCGGTGGCCGGCGAAGTGGTAGCGGATGTTGGGGCAGCGAAGCTCCCGGTGCCCGCGCCACACCGGGTAGATATACGGGTAGACATCCCAGTCGAAGCGGTCGCAATACGGCATCCAGGCGAAGGCATCGCGCCAGTAATACCGCGCGCAGAAGCTACCGAAGCTAAGCTGGCAGAAGGTGTGGTGCACGTCGTAGGGAATGTCGCTTTCTTGCGTGAACTCGTAGCAACGGCGGAAGATGGCGACCCAGTAGTCGCTCGCGAATTGCAGCAGGACGGTGCGCTCGCTCTCGCGCCCGGGCGCGCAGGTTTCCTCCCAGCCGGGCATCTCGTAGCCGTATCGCGCCTGGAAATCCGCCAGGCAGCGTTCACAACGGCAGATCATCTTCGGCGCGAGGAGCGGCTCATCGAGGATCTCCATCATGAAGAGGCGCGGCACGCGCTTGCCCGCTTCGAGGAGAGGCCGCACCTTCTCCTCCAGCGAACGGTTGAAGGCGTCGAGATCGCGAATGCAGTCTTCCGGCGGCTTGGAGCGGGAGAAGGAGGGCACGGTGTTGCCGTGGGCGTTCAGCCGCAATCCGAGTGATTGCGCGTAACGCTCGCCGGCGCGGCGGACGAGCGCCGCATTAGACAGCGGCAGCTCGTCGCGCACGTCTCCCAGGGACAGCACGTTGAAGCCGTGAGCGGCTACGTCGTCGATCATGCGCCGCAGATCCGCTTTGCTCGCCGTGAGCGCGCCATGGCCGGCAAACGCTTCGGTGCCGAAGGGAAAGAAGTGCTCGTTATCCAGCGGATCGACGATGGCGAAGGTGCGCTCGACCCGGCGCAGCACCTTACCTTCCTTATCGACGGCCTCCGCCTGCAGGGTATAGTCGCCGGAGGCGAGATCGCCCACCGTCCACTCGATCGAGCCGGATATGTTATCCCACGCCTGCACGACAGATCCACGCGGATCCAAGATTTTAGCGCGCAATATGGCGGCGCCTTCGGACGAGACATTTGCCGAGAAAGGCATGCCGGGCGCATACGTTTCCGCGCCATCCGGGATGTCGATGGCCAGGTGGACGGGCGACAGCACGCGTACGGTGGTAACGCGGTAATCCAGCAGGCGCTCCCCCTCGCGCAACTCCAGCTTGACGGTCAATTCATCCGGCACATCAGCGTCTCCCGGCACCGGCAGCAAAAATGCGGACGGCTGCGGTCTAACCTCAGTCGCCAGGATGGCATCACCATGCTTCAGCATGGCGAACATGCGGGCTTCCGGTCCGGCGCTGCCTATCGCTGAGAGCACAATATTGCCGCCGGCATCGACGGTCTCCGGCACTTTCAGCGCGATGAAGCCGGCCTTCCCATCCTCCTTCGCCAGCCACGCACAGCAGCGCCGCAGCAGGTCGCCGAACCAGCGGTCGGTGAAAAACAGGCCTTGCGTCGTCCGCGCGGTTTGCGGATAAGAGTTCAGGAAGAGGACGCGCCCATTACCACGCGCGGCCTCTACCAGCAGCGGCTGCCCCCCGGCTCGCAACAGCACCTGGCTGCCTTCTCGCGGTTTGACGGCATGCACGGTCTGCACCAGCCCGCGCAACGCCGGCAGCCCGGCGGTGATCCAGTGCGGCTCGCTTGTCTCTGCCGGCGCATTCACGACGATATCCGAGTCGAACAGCATCCGCGCGGGCAGCACGGATTCCAGCGGCTCCCACGTGCCGATGCGCCCTTCGCCGCTCACCTGGCCGCCGATCACCAGCAGACCGCCGCCGTGCTCGACGAAGGCGGCAATGTCGCGCGTCTCCTTCGGCGAAAGCACCTCGGGATCGAGGCCGGCGAGGATGAGCAGATCATACGCCTGCAGCCCGAACCACCCCTGCATGTCGCTGTCCAGCCGCTTCGGCAGCGGGTAGGTGAGCGGGAACTGCGTGCTGCGGAACAGGCTGGCGCGCAGGCGGACGCCGCCGGGCCGCTCCTCCAGCGCCTCGGGAATGCCGTAATACCCGTTGTTCGACGGGCGAGTGTAAAATACATTCATGGCGCGGTTCTCATCGATCGATTGCATTACAAGCATGGCGTTACCTATTCCCTCCAGCTTCCCCACTCAACATCCCACGCATGGGAGAAGTGGTCGGCGATTTTCGTGGAGTCGCGGACGTAGCTGAACGGCAGGCAGCCTTCCAGCAGCTTCTGAACGTCCGGGTGCCGCGGCGGATCATACAGGTATCCCTCGGTCTCCGGCGTCAGCTTGAGCCACTTGCCGTAGAAACCATCCAGGCTGTAGATGCCCTCCTGCACCCAGATGACCTGGAACAGGCGGGGATAGATTTTCCTGCCTTCCTTATCCTCGAGGGTCCACTTCGCGCCGGGCAGGTTCGGCGGCTGCTCGTCGGGGTTGCGCGCGGCTTCCGCCTGCTCGACGATCTGCGGATTGCGGTGCAGATCGAGCGCTGAGCCGGGCAGGCCGTCCGGCAGATCGAAGCGCCGCCAGAGATCGGCGTCGAGGAAGCGCCACTTCCCCTCCACGAACACCTCGTTCACGTGGTGGCCGCTCACCGGCTCTTCCATCGCCTGCTGGATCGACAGCACGCGCGCCGGGTAGCCGGCCAGCCAGCAGAGGGTGGCGAAGACATCGCTGGTCGCCTCGCAGGCCGCCCAGCCGCGCGAGATGATGTCCAGCGCGTGCACCCGGAACATGTCGGAGACGCCGCGCATGTCATGATTGAGCAGGTGCGGCGCCGCCTCGCCCACCCACTCTCGCAGCGCCTCCACCCGCGCCAGGTCGCCCTCCACCCGCCGCGTCACCGCGTCGGCGAGCAGCCAGCAGAGTCGGGTCTTGTTGTCGGGATTGCAGATTTTGTAGTTCGCCCGCCGCCGGACGATCATGTCGAGAAAGGTGGGATCGGCAAATTGCATGGGAGCCTCCCCTTTTATCATGCTCTTGCTCTTAATATTGCTCTTGCTCTTGCTCTTAATCTTACTCTTAATCTTGCTCTAATTCCGTCAATTCGATAAGTCGGACAAGTCGGACAAGCCGGACATGTCCGACTTGTCCGACTTAGAGCAAGAGCAAGTGCAAGTGCAAGTGCAAGTGCAAGAGAAAGAGCAATAAGTATGCAGCTACCGCTATCTTAACAGCCTTCTACCAAAAGCGGAAGAGGACGCCGCAGGAAACCCGCTCATGGCGTCGAATCGACTGGAGACAATTCGTAAAGAGGGCGCGGCATGCAATATATTCTCGGGGTGGATTCAGGCGGCACGAAGAGCGAAGCGATCCTCATCCGCGCGGATGGGACGGCAGCCGGATGGGGGCGTTACGACGCCACGGAGATCATGGCGGGCGACGATGGCGGGCGCACGGCTACCGCGGTGCACGCGGCGGTCAGGCAGGCGTTGGGAGACACGCCGATCGACCGCCTGCACGTGGTGAACACCGGCAACGGCTTTACCGAGCGCATGATTCTGCCGCCCGAATACTCCTGCCCGCTGACCATGCGTTCGGTGGTCGAGTCGCATACCATCTTCTGCCTTTCGCCCGGTCGGAAAGCGCTGGTGGCGCTGGCCGGCACCGGCTCGCACATCGCCGGGCGGGACAACAGCGGTAAAATCATCATCCTGGACGGCATCGGCCCCTATATCGGCGACTACGGCGGAGCGGTGGCTATCGGGCTGGAAGGGCTGCGCGCGGCGGCAAAGAGCAACTGGCACCCGCGGCACGCCACCTCGCTGTCCACCGCGCTGCAGAGCGCCGTCAGCGAGCTGGAGGGGCACAGCCATAAGGCCAACCTGGTCAGCTTCATGTATTTCCAACCCGACCGCTGGAAGGTCGCCGCGCTGGCCCGTTATGTGGACGCGGAGGCGGAAGCGGGTGACCGCATCGCGCGGGAGATCATCTGCCGCACGGCGGAAAGTATGGCGAGCGTAATTTACGACATGCTGGAAAAGCTTCATCTGCGCGCGGAGCGCCTGCCGTTGATCGCCTTCGGCGGCGTCACCCGCTCGCGCCTGTATTGGGATCGGCTTCGCGAGACGGTGGCGGAGTTCGCCCCCGCGGTGCGGCCGGCGCTGCTGCGACTGCCCCCCGCCGCCTGCCACGCCTTGAGCGCCCTGCGCAACTCCCGCGACTTCCCGGCCATCCGCCGCAACCTGCGCGAAACACTGGGGCCGCTGCTGGGCCGGGAGATTCCGGAGGAGCTGGATTATGGGTATAATGAAAGATGAAAACCTTCGATACTCCTTGTCCACGGTTAACTTAAACGGCCGCCATTTTGCATTTTGCACTTTTCATTCTTCACTACCCTCTCCGCCGTCTCCGTCCACCAACGCCAGGGAGTGAGAGGGGCAGCTCGGTGGCCAGGGCGCGGGCGACACGGCGCATGCCGGCGGTGCCGGGCAGGCGCAGCGGCAACAAGAGCAGCGCGAAGGCCAGCACGCGCAGCACGATGCTGGTGGCGAAGAGCGGGTGATAATGGCTCACCCAGGAGGGGAGCCCGGCGAGCAGCCCCATGTGGCCATTCCAGAAGGTCGCCAGCAGGCCGCCCAGCGTCGTGCCGATCACGCTGGAAAGGCCGAACACCACCTGAAAGGACGCGCAATAGGCCGTCCGCCGCTCATCCGGGAAGCCGCGCACCTGCATGTATTGAATCGTCTGGTCGATGCCGGGCCAGCTCAACCCGCCGAGGATCATCATCGGATAGAGCAGCAGGGCAAGGTCATGATGCATGACGATCCACGGCAGCGGGAAGATGATGGCGCCCAGCGAGCTTATCGCGATGGCCGGCTTGGGCCCGTAGCGGTCGATGATTCGTCCCCACAATGGAGAGGCCAGCGCCATCGCCAGTGTGGGGATGATGAAAAGCACCAGGTTTGCCTGCGACAGGCTCATGCCCAGGCCACCGTCCTTTACCGGTTCGAAGCAGAAACGCCACATGAACGGCCCGGCCATCATGTAGGCGATCCACGCGGCGCAGGTATAGAGCGCGAAGCCGCGGAACACGGCGTGCTTCCACGGGGTGACCAAGATGGCCAGCAGCGTGGGCGGCCTTTCCTCCACTTGATGCGGCACCTCGCGCACCTTGCGGAAGAGGAGAATATCAACGGCGCCCAGCAATCCCGCCAGTCCGAAGACGATAGCATAGGTCCAGTCGCGCCCCGGAAAGCGGTCGAGCAGGTAGGCCACCCCCACCGTGGTGAGCACCATCGACACCATGCCCGCGCCGGCGCGGTTGCCGAAAAAGGCGCCGGCCATGCGCCGGGGCACGATGTCGGCCATCCAGGCTATCCAGCCGGCGCCGCCGAAGTTTGCCGCGCAGGCGGAAAGGAAGATGATGATCCCCGCTACCGCCGCCTGCCCGGGCAGCGACCACCCGGCCAGCAGCAGTGGAATTGCCGCCACCCCCAGCCAGAGCAGCCGGTGCAGGGTGACGAAGATGAGGAAATTGCGCTTGATGCGCCCGGTGCGTTCGTTGACATAAGAGCCGAGAAAAAAGAACAGTACCGCCGCCGGCCCCGCGGCCATGATCAGTCCATAAGTGAAGTCATCGGTGCGCAGATAATTCGTCAGAAACGAGGTGAGCGCCGCGCCGGAAATGATGGAGATGAAGGCCGCGCCGAAAATCCAGGCAAGGAAGATGAGCCACAGCGCCTGCCGCAGCTCGGCGGCGGGAAAGCCCCGCCCGCCGGAACGGACGGGGCGCAAAGCCTCTTCTTTTTCTTCGGTAAATTCGGGCGGCATGGATCACCGGGCGCGAGTGGGATGCACCTGCTGAATATTCAAACAACGGAGGGGCATTTCCTGCAAGGGGAACTGCCAAATTCGCACTTTGAAGAGGAGCAGCCGTGCCGGCGCCGAATCGAAAATATACGCATGACAGCCGACTTGACCGCACAGACGGAAAGCCGGCCGGAAGCCGGACCCGGAACGCGACTTGACCGGATAATGACGGCGCTGGCCTACGGGTATCTGACCCTGCCGCCGCTGCTGTTCGTGCTGGGGTGGCTGCGGTGGTACTTCGCCGTTCCCATCGCCGCCGTGCTGGCAGTCTCCTGCCTGCTCTGTCTTCGCGGGGAGACATACCGGTCGAGCGGGTTCCTGCTGGGCGCGCCCGCGGCGAAGAAGCACCTGCTGCTGCTGGCGGGCGTGGTGGCGCTCTGGTTCCTGCTCTCCGGGCTGGGCGGCTATACCTTTCAGAATGGGCCGGATTATGACCTGCGCAACGCCGTCTTCCGCGACCTGGTGGCGTGCCGGTGGCCGCTGATCGAGTCGCCGCGGGCCGACAGCTTCCTTGCCGGCGTGCCGCGGGTGGCGTATGTCTATTATCTCGGCCACTGGCTGCCGGCAGCGGCAATCGGCAAGGTCCTCGGGCTGCCGGCGGGGGTGCACGCACTTTTCTTCTGGTCGCTGATCGGCGGCCTGCTGGCGCTGTATTTCTACTTCCGCCACCTGGGGACGATGCAGATCGGGTTGGGGCTGCTCTTCCTTGCCTTCAGCGGGCTGGACGTCGCCGGCTATCTGATAATCCAGGGAAAAATGCCGGCGCCGGGGCAACACATCGAGTGGTGGGCGACATACTTCCAGTATTCCTCCGTCACTACCACGCTCTTCTGGGTATACAACCAGACCATCGCCGTCTGGCTGATCGTCATGCTGCTGCTCAATCAGCGGACGCCGCGCAACGCGGGCTACCTCTACGCGATGTCCTTCATCGTCGGGCCGTATTCTGCGCTGGGGATGTTGCCGCTGGTGATCTATCAGGCGATCAAGCAGTCCGGCCGCGCGATTATCCGCGTATTCACCTTCCAGAATGTCGCGGTGCTGCTGCTGCTCGCCGTGGTCTGCGGTTCGTATTACCTGGCCAGCACCAACGCCTCGGTGCGCACCGGCTGGCTGTTCGAGATCGTACCTTATTCGGGCAAGGCGCTGCTGACATTGCTGCTCTTCTGGCTGCTGGAGTTCGGCCTGCTGCTGGCGGTGGTCGGGCACGCTTTCTACCGCGAGCCGCTATTCTGGATCACCGCCGGCGCACTGCTCTTCATCCCCTGCTTCCACTCCGGCATCTGCAACGAGTTCGCCATGCGCGCCTCCATCCCGCCGCTGCTGCTGGCGATGGTTTATTGCGCGCGCTACTTCACGCTGCCTCGCCGGCCTTGCTGGACCACGTTCGGCCTGACTGTCCTGCTAATCCTCGGCGCGTTGACCCCCGCCGCCGAGATGCTGCGCAGCATCCAGCACGCCGGCCGCTGGCCGGCCCTCGCCGACCGTTACCACAGCATGACGTATACCGGCTCCTACCCGCTGCTGCTGACGAACGAGAACTTCAAGTATTACCTTGCGCTGGAGCCGGAGAAGTCGTTCTTTTTCAAATATATAGCAAGAAAATAGTTGTTTGCCTTTGAATCCACTTGACTTGCTCGATTATAAGCGGTATCTTCTCAGGGGAAGATGGAGCAAGAACCGCTATATCTCAAATATATGACCACCAAGGAGGCATCCGATCTTCTTGGCTATACCATGCAGCACACTCGTTTTCTCGTTCGAGAAGGCACTCTTCCCGGGCTGAAGTTCGGACGTGATTGGTTAGTCGAGCGCGCCGCCATTGCCAGGTATCTTGGCGACGAGCAAGATAGTATTGATGCCAATCCATCCGCAAGCGAATGCCAATACGCGCCACAACCCCTTATCACATCGTTACAAGCAGTAAATGTCGCCCAGGTGCCGCAACGCAGCCCGTTTCGTTATCCAGGCGGTAAAACATGGTTGATTCCCTGTGTTCGGCAATGGCTCGCCGGGTGTAATCCACCACTTTGCGAGTTGATCGAACCTTTTGCCGGCGGCGCTATCGTGAGCTTGACAGCCACCTTCGAGGACCTGGCGCAGCATGTAACGATGATGGAATTGGATGAAGACGTGGCGGCGGTATGGGCAACCATACTTAATGGGAAGGGTCGATGGCTTGCCGATGAAGTAATGAAGTTTCAACCGACACATCAATCATTACAGTCATTACTTGCTGTTGGACCAAATTCTCCTGAAAACCATGCATTTTTGACGCTTGTCCGAAACCGGGTTGCCCGAGGAGGTATCCTTGCTCCCGGCGCCGGCATCGTAAAAAACAGCGAGAATGGAAAAGGTCTGACTTCGCGCTGGTATCCGGAAACATTGCATCGTCGTATTATGGATATAGTCGATAAGCGAGATCGATTCACTTTTGTTCATGGCGATGGATTGGCATTCATGGCTAACAATGCTTATCGCAAGGATTTTAGCTGGTTCATCGATCCACCATATACAATAGCAGGCAAGCGGTTATACCGATATTCTGAGATCGATCACAACCGGCTTTTTGAGATCGCATCGCAGTTTGCCGGAGATTTCCTCATCACTTACGATAACGTGGCGGAAATTCGCTATCTGGCGGATAAGCACCATCTTAATTATCGGTTGATTGAAATGAAAACCACCCATCACACGGCGAAGTATGAGTTACTGATCAGCAACTCATTCGAATGGCTTCCATCCGTATAGTAGGATACTATCTCTCAGCGAATACGCTGCTCGAATGTGGGCAGACTGACCGTGATACCGACATTCAGGCACTCAACGGCTCGTTCAGGCATAACATCAATTAATATTTTTGTAATTCTTCCATGATTTGTAGATCGAGTGCCTCATTATTAACTTCGATTTTATAGTTAATTAATCCTCTTTTAAACAAGCGAACACGTTTCTCACTTTTATTTTTAATCAGTCGATTAACAATTGAAGAGAAATATTCTTCCTGATTATCAATCAATACGACGTTTCTATTCATTCTTTCTGCCGCAACACCAGTTGAACCACTGCCTGCAAATGGATCGAGAACATTATCACCCTCTTTTGTAAATAATTTTATAAAAAATTCTGGTAGAACCACGGGGAATACCGCGGGATGTCCCATGTTTTTTCCTACTAATGCAGCCTGTATGACGTTTCCCGGTAATACCGTTTCTTTTCCAACCCAATTTCGCAAGTCTCTGCCAAAGCCGCTACTATTCTCACTGTTATGCCTTTCAGCACTTTTTCCAGATAGTTTAGTCAGTCGTTTTTCAGCCCACTCGCCCATTGGTTTTCGCACGGCATCCTGGTACATGGCGAAATGCGGTCTTTTCGTCATATGAAAACAATATTCCCACTCGTCTCTTAAACGATTTTTCCAGAAACCAGGCATGGCGTTTGGCTTATACCAGAGATAATCATCGACACATAACCATCCCATATTCGCTAATGCCATAATAGTTTTCCATACATACCGATGACGCGTTCCATTTATAGCTTTATCTTTAATATTTAGTATAAAAGATCCATCTTCGCTCAATACTCGCCAGAATTCCGCATGAAATTCCAGGAAGAAATTTTCGTATCTGTCTGGATGAATGCTATCATAATGATTTTTCCTGGCATCCGCATATGGAGGTGAAGTAACGATTAGGTTGAAGAACCCATCAGGATAGTTCTTCAATACATGCCGAGAGTCACCCAGGATTACATGTGTTTCGTAGTTCATCGGAGACAACCGCAAAAAAGATTCACGAGTCGTAGAGCATCATTAAAATATCCGTCCTCATCCAACAATCCATTCTTTCTACACGAATCACCAAATGATTCTATTAGTTCATCTGGAATATGATAATTTATCAGTTCATTTTGTTGGGTGTCAATCAATACATTCAATACATTTTTAACAATATCATCATACTTCATATTTGTAAAAAACGGCCAAAAGAAATCTGACTTCCATATTTCTGTATTGTTAGAAAAAGGTATCTTGGTCATACGTTGTCGTCTAATCGTTCTTTTTCCTCCCTCCATAGTTATTCCGAATACACAAATGTAACTACCATCTCTATTTCTATCATTAATAGCAGTTGTTTCTAAAGCTATTATGGCTTTAGGCCAATCCTGACCTCCCATGGTTTTTGATCTATTTTTAACAGAGACATAAATAGTAAGCTTATCGGAAGTATTACGTAGTCTAATAACAGCATTGAAATCTGCTTCTAACGTACCAATATCAGATACAGTAATAAAACGCTTTGATCTTGCGGCTGCATCCTTGGCAATTGCTTGATATCTCCAGCCGGAATTCATCCGTTCTTTCTGCAATGTACGATTATGAAACTGTTCTTTTGCTACATCTCTATAACTTCTTTTATAGCACTGAAATGCTGTAGATGCAGGATCACCACAATATTCTACAAAATATGCGAATAATTTTGAACCTTCTTTTTTATACTGTTTTTCGATTTCTTTGTCAGTTGCAGTATCTGGTATATTTAATATTGCACGGCTTGATTTACGATTGGCATAATATATCGCATCAATAATGATATTACGCAACTCCTCTTTTGAAATGATATAATGATGAGGTTCAAGAGATGTCTCATCGAGAAAATCACCTTTCCGCGGATAAGGTTGTATGGCCATAATATTCTGCTCCTATTGCATAAACCATTATATTATTTAATAAACTGGCCTTGTTGTCAATCAATCAAACGATATATGGATAATAAAGGGGGGGGACAGTCCCCGAGCTATTACCGATACCCCAACTCCGCCGACAGCTCGAAATACCGCTTTATCGCCTCACCCGGCACGTTGAAGGGGATGTGGTTGCCGATGCACATCATGTAGCCGCCGGACATGCGGCCCGTTTCCACCATGCTCTCGACCATGGCGCGGATTTCGGCGGGGTCGTTGCGCATCAGCACGCGGTTGTCGCCTTCGCCGGCGATGAAGGGGTTCTCGTATTTGCGCGCCAGGCGCTTGTAATCGGTATACGGCTCGCTGATGATGCCGCGCGCGCCGCAGGCCATTACGTCGTCGGCAAAGGCGTCTACACAGCCGTCCACCATGAAGAGCACTTCCTTGCCCGCCGCCTTGACGATGGACCAGAACTCCTCATAGCGCGGGAAGATGTATTTGCGCATCCACGCCGGGCTGCACGCCGGGCCGGAGGTGAGCACGATGTCGTCGTGGCAGACCACGAAGTTGACCGGCAGGCGCGAGAAGGAGCGGAAGACCCGGCGGTTGATCTCCGCGAACTCGTCCATGATGCGCGCGAACTCCGGCTCCAGGCAGATGGAGAGGAAGCGCTGGTAGCCGAAGGTGAGCAGCGGCCACATGAACATGGTGTTGTAGAAGCTGCAGGAGGCCGAGGAGCCTTCGGGAGCCCTGTCGCCCCATTCCTCCGGGAACCAGGAGCGGAAGCGCCGGTATACCGCTTCCTCATCGCGGTAATCGGCGTCCTCGACGATGTTCCAGCCGGTGAAGTCTCCCTGCGCCAGCGGGCTGAAGGCCAGCGCTTCCTCATCGCTGCTGAAGCGGCGGCTGGCGATGTCCTGCTGCCAGTAATCTCGATAGTCGGCGCCCCAGCGCCCGTGCCCCTTGTCCTCCTGCTCCTCGGGACGCTTGATGGAGTCGTCGCTCCCCGGCACGCCTACCCCCGACCAGGGATACATCTCCAGCAGCTTCTCCATGCAGCCCTTCGGATGCGCGTAGAAGTCGATGCCGGTGATATAAGTGGCGGCATCGGGGTTGGACCAGTGCTCCCAGTGCGGGATGCGCTTCGGCCCCAGCCCCATGTAGCTCTCGTAACGCGGGTCAGCCATCGGGTTTCCCTCTCTCGCTTGCGATGCGCACAGCTTATGCGACGAGGGCGGGGATGTCAAGGCGGCGTTAGTGGGACTGATCCCGGATTTTCGCTCTATCTCTTGATTGAAAAAAGAAGTGTCGTGCGCGCGCGTCTCACACACAGTCTTCTCAGTCTTACTAAGTCTTTTATTGGTGGCAAAATTCGATAGGTCCCCCGGCAATTATTGATAGGTCTCCCAGCAATTCTCGATATCCCCCCTATCAATTTTTACCGGAGTATCGGCAATATTCGATATCCCGCCGTCATTACTCGATAGCCCCACAGCAATATTCGATATCCCCCCGGCAATTTCTTCCGGAGTATCGGCAATATTCGATACCCCCTCGTCGTCATCCTCGTTCTCAGCAAGGCAGTCGTTGCTTAAAGCAATACCATGCTGCCGGGCTTCTTCGAGATCGAGCAGTTTGAACCAGGTCGGTGCGGGCGCGCCGGTCTCCGGATCGATGCGACCCCGCTCCATGCTGATCAACCTGGCGCCTTCCATGTGCTGCAGGTGGGTGACCAGCGAATTATGAGAGATTCCTAAGTGACGGCAGATGTAGGACAGGTACAGTTCGCATTCGCGGGTGGTGTTGTCTGCCCACCGGCAGAATACATGGTATATGCTGAAGTCCCTGACTTTCAGCCGCTTGCCCTTCCCGGTAGATGTCGCCGCTTACCCTCTGCGTCCCCTCTTTGCTCACCTGCTCTGACCATCCGTCGTGACGGCGGGGTGTCGCTAAGGTACACTGAGCGACATCTTGATTGAAAGGATAGGGGAGAAGTC
>Ga0172375_10002272_pt1 | contig 30137 bp, 26 predicted proteins | sample LakKiv1m_FD_114537 | JGI IMG/M metagenome (GOLD analysis project Ga0172375, IMG submission 114537) | Freshwater microbial communities from Kabuno Bay, South-Kivu, Congo - kab_092012_11.1m | ecosystem: Environmental > Aquatic > Freshwater > Lake | place: Democratic Republic of the Congo... | reverse complement strand
TGGATTTGAGGCGCTTTCTGATAATCCCTGACCGGGAATCGCGAAGCCGGGGCTCCCTTTCCTGAGATGCGAAATACCTAACGCGGATGCCCGCAACCCAATCCCGCCACGGCGGGACTCACACAGAGACCACAAAGCACACAAAGGGTTTATCGCTACAAAAAAGATCCCCTTCTTTGTGTTCTTGGTGCCTTTGTGTGAGTTGAAAAAACGCATTACACCCAAAAGATTTTCTTGCTTTTCGTAACAAAAGACCTTGGAATAACGCGCTGCCATGAACCGTAGCCGCAAAGGCGTTAAAACCCTTATTGCCGCCACTATAGCCCCGATGTCCCGGGTTGTCAAAAAAAGGTTTTCTGTATTGCGGAGTCTCTGAACGAAGCGTATATTGAGCGCGAAAATAGACAGATAGGCCTATGGAGAACACTTTAGAAAGAGGTAGGTCGGTGTCGGCCCCAATAATTTTGGCAGAGGATCCATGCATAAATGACTGGTCCCTCCCGCAATTTTTCCATTGGAGGAACTGGGAGACAGTTATCTGTGCGGCACTTTTAATGTTCTGTTTCGCCTGCTCCGTCGAGACCGAGGGAAAACAGAAGCAACGGCCGGCAGCACCGGTCGCCGTAGGTTCAGTGATTCAAAAGGACGTCCCGGTTCAGATCATCACGATTGGAAACGTGGAGCCTTATGCCTCGGTCGCCGTCAAGTCCATGGTCAGCGGAAGGGTGACAAAGGCGGCTTTCCGGGAGGGCCAGGATGTCCAGAAGGGGGACCTCCTCTTTGTGGTGGACTCCCGCCCTTTTGAGGCGGCGGTCAAACAGGCCGAGGCCATCCTTGAAAAGGACCTCTCAGCGGTCAGGCAGGCCCAGGCCAACCGCCTCAGCAACGCCTCCGAACTGAAACACGCCGAGGCCATTCTGACCAAGGACCAGGTCGAGGCCAAGACCGCCCGGGTGCAGGCCGAACGCTATGGCGAACTGGTCTCAAAAGGAAATGTGTCGCGCAATGACTACGACCAGGTGAAGACAAAGGCCGACGCCCTGGATGCCGTCGTTCAGGCCGATGAGGCCGGTGTGGACGCGGCCCGGGCGGCCCTCAAGGCATCCGACGCAGCCCTTGAATATGCCGAGGCGGCGGTCCGGGCATCCCGGGCCAGTCTGGAAAATGCCAAACTCCAGTTGGAATACTGCTACATCCACTCTCCTCTGGACGGCCGCACCGGGAACGTCCATGTGAAGGAAGGCAACATTATCAAGGCCAACGACGCCGCCCTCGTGGATATCCATCAGATACATCCCATTTATGTCTCCTTTTCCATCCCGGAACAGGATCTCGATGAGATCAAAAGACAGATGGTCAAAGGAGAGTTGAAGGTGGAGGCCCGGATCCCCGGGGACGCCGGACCGCCAGAGGCGGGTCGTCTCACCTTCGTGGACAACGCCGTGGACAGGACCACCGGCACGATCCGCATGAAGGGGACCTTCCCCAATGAAGGGAACAGGCTCTGGCCCGGGCTGTTCGTGGACGTGGTCCTCATCCTCGATACAGAAAAAGATGCCACCGTGGTACCGTCCGAGGCCGTTCAGATGGGCCAGGAAGGCCCATACGCCTTTGTCGTGACCCCAGAGCTGACCGCAGAATACCGGAAACTGGTCGTGGGCAGGTCCCTGAACGGGGAGACCGTTGTGACCAAAGGGCTCGCCCCCGGGGAAAGGGTGGTGACGGACGGGTCCCTTCGGCTTGTTCCCGGGGCCAGGGTGGAAATCAAGGGCGGACACCAGGAGGCCGCCCCCGCGTCATGAACATCGCCGGGATCTTCATACGGCGTCCTGTGATGACAACCCTGGTCATGGCGGCGGCCCTGATCTTCGGGGTCATGGGGTACCGCCAGCTCCCCGTGAACGATCTTCCGAATGTGGATTTCCCGACCCTCCTGGTGACGGCCAGCCTCCCGGGGGCGAGCCCCGAGACCATGGCTTCTGCGGTGGCGACACCCCTGGAGCGGCAGTTTTCCACCATTGCCGGCATCGATTCCATGACGTCCACCAGCAACCTGGGAGCGACGCAGATCACCCTCCAGTTCGATTTGAGCCGGGACATTGACGCTGCGGCCCAGGACGTTCAGGCCGCGATCACAGCGGCGGCAAAGCAGCTCCCGTCCGACATGCCCACGCCCCCTTCCTATCGCAAGGTGAATCCCGCGGATCAGCCGGTGCTCTATCTTTCCCTCAGCTCCCCTACCCTGCCCCTGTCCACGGTCAACGAATACGCCGAGACGCTCCTGGCTCAGCGCATCTCCATGGTGACAGGCGTGGCCCAGGTCATGGTCTATGGGGCGCAGAAATACGCGGTCCGGATACAACTGGATCCCAAGGCCCTCGCCTCCAGGGGCATCGGGATTGACGAGGCGGTCAGCGCCATCCAGAAGGCCAATGTGAACCTCCCCACAGGGACCCTCTGGGGCAAGCATCAGGCCATCACTGTCCGGGCGAGCGGTCAGTTGACAGAGGCCCAGGCGTACCGTCCGGTGGTGGTGGCCTATCGAGGCGGCGCGCCGGTGCGTCTTCAGGACATCGGGACCGTCATGGACAGCGCGGAGAACGACAAGTCGATCACATGGTTCAACAACGTCCCGGCCATCGTGCTCGCCATTCAACGGCAGCCCGGGACCAACACGGTCGAGGTGGTGAACGCCATCAAAGGGATACTCAACACCCTCCGGGCCAGCATTCCCGCATCGGTCAATATTGACGTCCTCTACGACCGGTCCGAGTCCATTCGGGAGTCGGTGGCCGATGTCAAATTCACCCTTCTTCTGGCCGTGGTTCTCGTGGTGATGGTCATCTTTCTGTTTCTGCGCAACCTCTCCGCCACGATCATTCCGAGCCTGGCCCTCCCCATATCCATTGTGGGCACGTTTGCAGCCATGTATTTCATGAATTTCAGCATCAACAATCTCTCCATGATGGCCCTTATCCTTTCGGTGGGCTTTGTGGTGGACGATGCCATCGTGATGCTGGAAAACATCGTCCGCCACATGGAACAGGGGGAGGGTGTCCTGGAGGCATCTCTTAGCGGGGCCAGGGAAATCGGTTTTACCATTGTTTCCATGACCCTTTCCCTGGTCGTGGTCTTTGTGCCGGTTCTCTTCATGGGGGGGGTCATGGGGCGGCTCCTCCATGAATTCGCTGTCACGATCGCCTGGGCGGTTCTCATTTCCGGATTTGTCTCCCTCACCCTCACGCCCATGCTGTGCAGCCGTTTTCTGCGGCCTCCTGCCGCCGAAAGCCATGGGCGTCTCTACAATGCCTCCGAAAAGATCTTTCAGGGAATGCTCGATGTCTACAGTTGGAGCCTGCAGCGCGTCCTGAATCACCGCCGAGCCACCCTCGTCGTATCAGCCCTTATCCTTCTGGCTACCATCATCATGTTCATTCGCATCCCAAAGGGGTTTCTTCCCAGCGAGGACACGGGACGCATCTCCGCCATCACCGAGGCGGCACAGGGCATCTCCTTTGACTCCATGGTCCTCCATCAGAAGGCCCTGGCCGCCATCGTTACCCAGAGCCCATACGTGGATTCCTTCATGTCGGGAATCGGCGGCACCAACGTCGCCAGGGCCAACAATACAGGTCGTCTTTTTATTCGGCTGAAACCCCGCGCGGAACGAAAGCTCAATGCCGATGGCGTGATTCAGCAGCTTCGATCTAAACTGGCGACCGTACCCGGTATTCAGGCGGTTTTACAGAACCCACCCCCGATTCGGATCGGAGGAACCCTCACCAAAAGCCAGTATCAGTTTACGCTGCAAAGCCCCGACACGAAGGAACTCTACCACTATGCCCCGCTGCTGGAGGCCCGACTTAAAGAACTGAAAGATCTTCAGGATGTGACCAGCGATCTCCAGATCACCAACCCGGAGATCGACATCGAGATTCAGCGGGACAAGGCCGCAACCCTCGGAGTGACGGCCCACCAGATCGAAGACGCCCTCTTCAGCGCCTACTCTTCGCGACAGATCTCCACGATCTTCGCGGCCAACAACGACTACCAGGTCATTATCGAGCTTAAGCCCGAGTACCAGCTCGATCCGGCGTCCCTGCAGCTCCTCTACCTCCGATCCGCTTCAGGACAGCTTGTCCCCCTCAATGCCGTGGCCACCATTACCCGGGGGCTCGGGCCGCTGAGCGTCAACCACCTGGGTCAGCTTCCCGCGGTAACCATCTCGTTCAATGTCCGACCCGGCGTATCGCTCGGAGACGGCGTCGCCATGGTCGAGAAGGTGGCAAGGGAAACCCTTCCGCAGGGGATCAGTACCAGCTTTCAGGGAACTGCGCAGGCCTTTCAGCAATCCATGCGAGGCCTGGGGCTCCTTCTGGTGATGGCGATACTGGTCATTTACATCGTGCTCGGCATTCTCTACGAGAGCTTTATTCACCCCCTCACCATCCTCTCCGGCCTGCCGTCCGCGGCGTTCGGCGCCCTTTTGACCCTCTACATTTTCCAGATGGACCTCAATGTCTATGCCTTTGTCGGTGTGATCATGCTGGTGGGCCTGGTCAAAAAGAATGCGATCATGATGATCGATTTCGCGCTGGACGCCGAGCGAAAGGAAGGAAAAACGCCGGTGGAAGCGATCTACCAGGGATCCGTCACCCGTTTCAGACCGATCATGATGACCACAATGGCCGCCCTCCTGGGGACTTTCCCTATCGCCATTGGATTCGGGGCCGGCGGAGAATCGAGACAGCCCCTGGGTCTGGCCACCGTCGGAGGTCTGATCTTTTCTCAATTAATGACCCTCTATCTCACGCCGGTGGTATACATCTATCTGGATCGATTTCAAAAGAATGTAGGTCGAAAGGCAGGCCTTTTTCGAAAAAAGCACTTTGATGCGATTGAGGACAAGGCGGGGTCGTAAAACCGCAGGTCTTGGGTGGCCGCCCGACTGGCCGTCCACCGCGACCCGAAGCCTGCGGCGCGGCGCCGAATCAGGCCGAAACAACCGGGTTCCATCATTCCCAAATTCGCAATTCCGGATCTCTGAACCGTGGCTGAATCACGCCTTGGGGGATTCAGCCACCATTTATGACTCACCCAGGAATTCCAGAATAGCCCGTTCTCGCATGTCATTCTCTTCGAAGACAATGGAATAGTGGTTGGTCCCCGTTATGTCCACATATCGGGCATGGGCGATCTCCCGCACCATCCTCTCGACCACATCCTGTGGCAGCAACAGATCATCTTCCGCCATCATTCCTTCGGTGGCCCGAAGTATCAGGACGGGACAGGCGAGTTTGTCATAAAACCGGGAGATATCCACCTTGGACAGATTCAGGCGCTCTTCCTGAATGTGATCCGGAGCGATCCGCGATCGAACGCCACCCTCCACCGCCTCGACATCATAGCGGTAATAGGTCTCCAGGGCCGGGGTCCACGACTTGAAAAAGGGGGCCGCCTTCATGAGGTTCAGGTAGGCCTCAAACGACGGAAACACGCGGCCCAGGCGGTCCAGGGAGGGTTTGATCCCCGCAAAAACCTTGGCCATCTGTACGTCAGACAGTTTTCCGCCCCCGTCCACCAGGATGATGCGCCCCACCCGATCCGGATGTTCTGCCCCGAAGACTACAGAGATAAAGGCCCCCAGCGAGTGGCCCATGATGACCGCCTTTTCAAGATGAAGATCGTCCAGGATGGCAAGAATGTCCTCACAGTGATGGGCGATGGAATACCCGGAATCAGGGCTGTCCGAAAGCCCTCGTCCCCGCAGATCCATGGCGATGACCCGGTGCGCAGGAATCAGGCCGGAGGCCATCACATCCCAGGCCCGGCAATTGGCCGTAATGCCGTGAATGCAGAGAATCGGTTGTCCATTTCCATTCCATTGGGCCAGTTGAATCCGTATCCCGTGGCCTGCAGCCATGGTCATGATCGGTTCAGTCATATGCAATTCTCCTGTTTTATGTACGAATCAGCGTTTAACTTGCCGTCAATCATACCACGCCGTGGGGAGGATATCACCAAAATTTACCGGGCCGTTTTTACCTCGAGCCATGTCTCTTCGTCCTAAGGCAGGGCTTTGCCGACCCTGCCCTCGCCTTCCCGTCATGATGATGCCCAACTGCCATATACCCCTTGACCTTATACCCATTACACACTACGATAATTTCGATGATCCAGTCATTCGACTGCCAAGGAAATCGAAAAAATATTTGGCAGATGACAGGGTTCCATTTGTCGTTACCACCGCAGATTTGTGGCGAGGATCTGGAAGGACTCATGGATCATGGGGAATAGATCGAATAACCATAGGGCATTTTCGGGTTCTGTATTTATCCTTTTCTTGTGTCTTGTGCATCTAACCGCCTGTGGCCACGGGGACCGGTATAATTATCGTAACATCAAGCAGGAGATAGAAAAGCCCAAAGTGGTTACAGGGTCTTCGGAGCCGGCGCCGACCCGCCCCTCGGAGCCCCCTGAGCCGGTCCTTCCCAAATCGGGAACCCTGACCCTCCAGCAGGCCATTCAGATTGCCCTTCAAAGCAATCCGGATGTGGATATGTCCCTGGCCCGGATCCAGCAGGCCGAGGCCATGCTGGACGAGGCCATGAGCGCCTTCTGGCCGGTGATCTCCGCGTATGGGGAATATATGCAGGGAAATGCGCCATCGGCCTATCTTTTCAAGACGATCGATCAGCGCAAGCTGCCCCCCGGAACGGATTTCAACGATCCCGGATGGTTCGAGAATTATGAAGTGGGCATTCAAGGCCGACTGAACCTGTTTAACGGGGGCAGGGACTATCTCCGCAAAAGGATGGCCGACACGGGTCTCGAGATGAGCCACCTGGATCGTCAGAGTGTCGAAAACGGTCTGGTGACCTCGGTGATCAACGCCTATTACAGTGCCCTCGCGGCAGGCAAATACGTGGACATCGCCCGGGATTCGGTGGATACCGCGCAACACGAACTGAACCTGGTCAAAGTGCGTTACCATGCCGGAGGGGCCCTCAAGTCGGATGTTCTGTCACTGGAGGTAGCCCTGGCCCAATCCAAGGAAGATCTCATCCGCGCAAACAACAACCAAACCCTTACCCTATCGTCCCTGGCACACCTCATGGGACTGGATCCGGACACCCCCATCGTATTGGCCGAAGAGGCTGGTGTTCCCTTAAAACTGCCCGATGCCTATGAGGATGGGTTGGTGGTTGCACTTGCTCAGCGGCCGGAACTCCAGAAAACGCGGCTCCAGGTGGTTCAATCAAAGATGGGACTGGACGCGGCCAGGTCCCAGTTTCTCCCGCGCCTGGATGCCCAGGCAAGAACTTACTTTGATGACCCGAGTTTCAGTTTTGACTGGGATCGCAGAAATTGGACCGCAGGCATCATTCTCAACTGGGATCTGTTCACCGGTTTTCAGCGGACGTCTCAGGTGCGGAAATCCAGGTCCGTTCTGGAGGAAATGCTGGCCGCCGACCGGAAGGCCACACTGGGGGTTCAACTGGAAGTAAAGACGGCCTTTTTGAGGAACGCCGAGGCCAAGGCCCGATGGGAGGTCAGCGAGGCGAGCGTGGCCCAGGCCGAGGAATCGCTTCGGCTGGTCCGGAAGCAATACGAAGGGGGATCAGCCACCATTACCCGATATTTGGAGGCTGAACTGGCACGAAACCGATCCCGCCTCCGAGCCACCACCGCCTCCTACGACCGTCAGAAGACGGCCGCGGCCATCGGCCGAGCCATCGGCTATTGGGCGAAGACCGACGGGAGCGAAAGGGATTAGTCCCAAGGTGTCCGATTCGCACAAACCCTGACGGCACACCAGAAAGTGAGAAGGAATTGGGAGGTGAATTTTCCCCGGCGAAACCACAAGGCGGGGCGCTATGGCCAATCATCCACCAGGGCCCGTGGATCGGGCCATCCCGTCAATGGTCGATCTTTCTGGTAACCTCCGCCAACTTCTTTCTCTCCCAGTTCTACCGGGCCTCCAATGCGGTTATCGCAGGGGATCTCCTGAAGGATCTCCGTCTGGATACGCAGGGACTCGGAACCATCAGTGCCGCCTTCTTCTACGCCTTTGCGATCACCCAGGTCCCGATCAGCATCTTTCTGGACAGGATCGGCCCCCGGCGGTTGATGACCGGACTCTCTCTGGTCGGCATCGCAGGCGCCGTGATTTTTTCAATGGCCCATTCGGAGGGCATTGGGCTCCTGGGCCGCGTCCTTCTGGGTGTCGGCATGGCCTGCAACCTCATGGGGACACTAAAGCTCCTGACCGTGTGGTTCAGCCCGGCCCTCTTTGCCACCCTGACGGGTGTCGTTTTTTCCATCGGCATGGTCGGAAATATGGCGGCCACCACCCCCCTGGTCATCCTGGTTAATGCCTTTGGGTGGCGGGGCTCCTTCCTGATCATTGCCTCCGTCAACCTTCTTCTGGTCATGGCCCTCTACGTTATTGTCAGGGATCATCCTCCGGACGTGGAAAGACCACAGCCAAGGCCCGCGGTTTCCAAAGGTCCTTCCTTTTCAAACCTGGTCTATCTACTTAAAAAAGGAGACTACTGGATCATATCCCTCGGGACCTTCGTGAGTTACGGCGTTTTTGCGGCCTTTCAGACGCTCTGGGCAGGACCTTACCTGGTGGAGGTCATGGGCATGAGCAACATGCGCGCGGGGCACATCATCCTCCTGATGAGCCTGGGGGCCGTTGTGGGGGGGCCGCTCTGGGGGTTCCTGTCGGACCGATTCCTGGGGACGCGTAAATGGGTGGTGACCGGCGGGCTGATGGTGATCGTCGCTTTCCTCCTGATCCTTGCCGGTCTTTCGCCGGGAGCCGGGTTCGGTCTTCTGATTTTTCTCTTCCTCGGCTTCGGTGTCTTCAGGGCTGCCGGACTCCTCATGTATGTGCACATCCGAGAGTTGACGCCTCTGGAGATGGCAGGGACCGCCATGACCGCGATCAATTTTTTTACCATGATCGGGCCGGCCCTCTTTCTTCAGGGTCTGGGCATCTTCATGCAGTCCTTCTACCCCGAATCGCCCCGGGGGGAGGAGGCCTTCACGGCCGCCTTCCTGGTCTGCGCGGCGTGCTCGCTCTTCGTGGCACTCCTCTACATGTTCACCAAAGATACTCCTCCACGGAAGGCATAAGAGACCGCGCCGAGGGGGACTGAGGATCGTGAAAGTGATATTGATCTCCTGGTTGAACTGTCTGAGCCTCGTTTCGATTGCAGCGTTAAAGATATACCTGATTCTCGACGTCCTGGATTTGATGCTCGAGTCTATCACCCTTGTGCAGGCCCGGTTTGCAACTATCGGTGAACCCGAGGATTTTGTGGTAACTTCGGACGGCGTCACACTGTTCGATGCCTGATTTTCATTTCCAGCGGAGGGAAGGCCCGCCGCTGGTTAAGCCAAGGAAAGCCAATGAATCGAACCAACGTGAGAATCGTTACCATCGCCGGTATTGTCGCAGTCGTCACTTTTCTTCACTTTTTAACCAGCAGTCGGTATGTTTACTATCATATCTTTTTCCGACACCTGTATTATCTTCCTGTTCTTCTGGCGAGTTTCTGGTTCGGGATCAAGGGGGGGCTGGCGACCTGCGCCAGTGTGGCCCTCTTGTATCCCGTCTATATCCTGATGCAGGACGCCACGTGGTCCTGGACGCCGGGAAATTTCGAACGCTTGATGGAGATGGTGGTATTCCTGACAGTGGCTTTTTTGTTGGGCGCTCTCCGGGACCGCGAAAAGGCCAGGCAGAAGGCACTGCGGGAATCCGAGGCGCTGGCTGCCATGGGCAGAGCCATGGCGGCCGTGGCTCATGACATGAAAACGCCGCTCATCGCCATTGGCGGGTTCACCAGCCAGGTCAGGAAGGAGTTCAAGGAACCCGATCCGGAATATCAGAAGCTTGGAATCGTGGTTCGTGAAACTTCCCGGCTGGAAAATATGGTCAAAAGCATGCTTGATTTTTCCCGACCCCTGAGTCTGGACCTCAGGCAAAGCGATCTGAATAGTCTGATAGGGGAATCGGTCTCCATGATCGAGGAGAGTGCTCAGCAGCACAAGATTGCTGTTCAAATGGAGCTGGCGCCCGAAGTGCCGATGGTTTCCCTTGACCGCATGCGCATGGAACAAGCTCTTATCAACCTGGGCGTAAACGCGGTCCAGGCTTGTCCCGAGGGCGAGACCGTGACCCTACGGTCATTCGTCGAGGGCAAGCACGCAGTGGTGGAAGTTTCAGATCGGGGTTTCGGAATTCCTCCAGAGAAAAAAGAGGAAATTTTTAGGCCTTTTTTTACCACCAAAAAGGGGGGGACCGGCCTGGGTCTGTGTATCGTAAAAAAGATCATCGACGCTCATGAAGGGCTGTTGGAAATAAGGTCGGATGTCGGAAAGGGCTCCACGTTCAGGGTATCCTTGTCATTGGTTGGCCCCAGGCCGATTCGGAAAGAATCGGCGCCGGAGCCGAAAACGTCATCCACCGAATAGAGGGTTACGCCACGGCATGATTCACACCTTTATCCGACGAGATCTGCCTCACCTGCAGGAAACCTCTCCTATGGCAGCTCCCGCCTCGGATCACCGAACCAGCCGTTTGTCCGTTAATGAAATTAATTTTTTAAGTTTTTTCTGTAGAAGGTTGCTTTTATCCAATTCCAATTTAAAATAACATGCAGCACGACCGTGATAGTAACCAGAATCCCTCCCCCTCCATGAAGAAACTCATAGGCTTCCCTTGAGATCGTATCATGAAGGATACCTGTCAGACTCTGGTTTAGAAACAGAACAGCAAGAATAGGATTTAGAATCCTCAAAATGGAGTTGCGTTTCATAGGTTCATTCCTATATGCCTTTGCGCGCCTATCGCCGTTTGAGTTCGTTCATGAACCGGTCGCGAATGGCGACCGGTGATAAAGGGATAGGGCTTACAGCGGGACTGCCGGGGGCTACCCGGATCACGATGATATGGGGCCCATCGTTTTGTCGCGTATAATCCATCGCCGCAGCCAGCTCGTCCGTACCCCCTTCAATCACGCTGGATACGCCGGCGCCTCGGGCCATTGCCGCCAAATCCGTTTTGCCGCGGGTGTGGGTCGGCTGGTCGCCGGTGCTGCCATAAGCGCCGTTGTCCACAATGAGCAGGGTATAGTTGGCCGGCGCGAAATTGGCGATGGTGGACAGCGTTCCCAGGTTCATCAGCACACTGCCATCGCCATCGATAACCCATACACGTCGGAGGGTGCCCAGACTGATCCCCAAGCCAATGGATGAAGCCATTCCCATCGAGCCCAGCATATAGAAATACCGTTCGCTGTCTCCCAGCGCATATAACTCCTGGGAAGGAAACCCGATGTTACATACCACCAGTTCGTCTTGGAGCAGAGATACAAGTCTCTGAAGCAATTCAAACCGCCGCCTAACCGACACGCCTAAGCCCCCTCTCGCCAGAAGTCGAAGCCCAGCAGAGCAGCCACAGGCCGCTGCGCCACCTGGGTGTACCCTACGAGTTCGCCAACCCGCCCGGCCTGTGAAGGATGGTTGAAAGAAAAATATGGAATGCCGATAGCATCCAGCACGCCTTTCGCCGCGATTCCCATGGGTATCTGAGCACCTATGCGCTCGCCCGGGGATCCCCGGTGGGTGCATATCAATAGAAGGCGCAACTGATAAAGCCCAGTCAGGGCGGCCAGGGCATTCACCGAATTGCCAATGCCGGAATTCTGGATGACCATCACCGGCATTTTCCCTGAGAGGGAGGCGCCCGCACAGATGCCAACCCCTTCCTCTTCACGGGTGGGGGCGACGTGAATGATGTCTTTGTCCTGGGATATGAGGGACACCAGCTCTGCGGACAGCTTGCAGGGAACGGTGACGAAGAAGTCTGCGCCATTCTGTTTCAGGCTTTCCAGCAGATTCTGGCTGACCGTTGGCATAATTCGTTCCTCCCCGGGCGGCAACGCCCCAGCCGAGAAGTCTTCACGAAACGACCGGAAATGCTCAACCTGCACAAAGGGGTTTCGTCTGATTCAGAATATGCATGCGAAGCGGTAATGGCACGCAGGTGTGATAATAAGAAACGCCTCTTCTTGAAAAAGAATCATATCCAACCGGCTTTTGTAGGTCAACTAAAATCCAGCAAAACCCGGCTAAGCCGATCCACAAAATCCCTTCTGTCCTGATTGTCGCGGAAATTTCTGCCGCGTTCAATGCCACGACACATGACATGGTGCACCGGTCCGGGTGCCTGTCTGAGTGCGGTCACGCACAGGCAGGCGTCTATGCGCGATTGGCGGGACATGCCTCTTCTACACCATTTCCACCCCTTATGGCGAAAGGACAAATTTCATGGGCCTCCTGCCCGGTTGCATTTCCCTTGACACCCAAGGACTGATTCCCTATGGTCGGGGACCGAAAGTAGCAGGCACCCATCTTCCGGCACTTCCATGTCCCTCTGGTGTCGGATACCGAACTGGCGCTCAACTCTGCCAGCGTCGGTCAGCCATCCACAGAACCGGGTGTCAGAAAAGAGAGATGAGGCCCGTGAAAAAGGACGGTCGCCCTTGTCTTGTTCTGGTCTTCGTCCAACCATAGGAAGAAAAGACGGTTCGTCTCGATCTCAGGCCGTTTATCTCGGAAGACCAACCAAAGGGCCAGGGAGGGTTAGAAACATGGATCCGTTGCTGTCTGATTTCCGTCTGGATGAATTTGACCTCAGTCTCCTGGACGTGGAGACCCATCTGCTTCAGGAGGACGTCCAAAAACTGCGGTCTGCCATTCAGAAGTACCTTGGCAAGATGTTGCAAGATCTTCCGGGGGAGTGGCACATGACTCCTCATGAGGAGCATGTCTCCGTTATGTGGTCTCCCAAGTCATCGCAGGATATGGATGCGATGATGGACTTGGTTGCAGGCATGATCCGGCAGCGGGCCTTTGCCGTGGCAGAGCCTCTTCTGAGAACCCTCTTGCGCATCCACCCCAACGAGCCCCGGCTGCTTTTCAACATGGGAATCCTGTTGTCTGAAAAGGGGAGCCTCAACGAGGCTCGCGAGTTGCTGAAAAAGCTCACCCGCGCGGCCCCTGATGTTGCAGACGGATGGAACGCCTTGGGTGTTGTGCTTTCAAAATCGGGCAGGAGAAAGGAGGCGGCCGGGGCCTTTCAAAAAAGCCTGAACCTCGACCCGGACAACGGCCAGACGCTGAGGAATCTGGGTGCTCTGAGGGCCATACAAAGTCCGCCGGCGGCCCTGCCCCCTCTCAAGCGGGCGGCAACCGCCCTGCCCTCGGACCAGTCTGCCCAATATCTTTACGGCGACTGCCTGGCCAATACCGGAGACCTGCTGGCCGCGGACCGGGTCCTGAAAAAGGCCATAGCCTTGAATACACAGTCAGAGGTTGCAGATCTTTGCAGGGAAGCCAGGCTCAACATCAAGCGCAGCCAGCTCAAGCCCGCCGTTCCCCGCGGTCTGCGAAAGTCGGTGGTGGCCTTTTGCCTGGAGGCCCTGGAGACCTTTGAAGAAATCGGACTTGAAGGAACCAAGGGTGTGGTATTCGATATCGCATCGGTTGCAAGCAGCGGACTCGACATCAACGACAGGACTTCCCGTTACCGCATCTTGAGCCTGCCAGGGCAGTTCTCGGCCCTCCAGCTCGTGGTGTATCTTTATGTAGGCATGAAAAAGACTGCTCCGCGAACGGATGCGGGGATCAATTTCTCAAGAGAATATGAGTTTGCGCTGGCCTACCTGCAGGAGAAGAAGAGAAGCTCATAAGGGCTACGCCTCAGAACATCAGAGCCTCGGAGTTCCAGGGCCACAGAAACCCAAAGCCCGAGAAGTACCGGTGGGGCAGGCGGGACTCAAGGGGCATGAAAAGATGCCGCTCGTCGTCGGTACTGCAGATGAAAGAAGGACAGTCGAACAACAATGGGGCCTTGTCAAGGACATTACCGAAGCGGTATGCAACAATTTCAATGTGCCCCCTGAGTCTGGCAGCACCTACATCCGGAATGGCAAAAAGGAAAATAGAGGGAAAGCCGGCAAACTGGCGACCGACTGAAAACCGATGGCCCGGCGGGCACATTGGCCGGTCCAGGGAGGATCGTCGCCCTGTAACAGGATTTTAACACCAAGGCGGATCATTCGCCGGGTATGGGATTTTTGGGGGAGGTGTGACGCGTGAAGATACAAACCAAAGCGGCGGTTATTACCGGTGCCGGTTCGGGCATCGGCAAGGAGACGGCCCTGGCTTTTTTGAGGGAAGGCTATGCGGTGGCGCTGGCCGGGAGGCGAGCGGAGGCGCTGGCGGCCACGGCCGCGGAATCCGCGGCAGGGGCTCGGGCCCTGGTGGTGCCTACGGATATTACCGATCCCGCGGCGGTTCGCAGTCTATTCCGACAGATGAAGGAGACTTTCGGCCGGATCGATGTCCTGTTCAACAACGCCGGCATTTTCGGGCCTTCGGCGCCATTTGAAGAAATTCCTTATGAAGAATGGAAGGCGGTGGTGGATACCAATCTGACCGGTGCTTTCCTATGTGCGCAAGCGGCGTTCGAGATGATGAAAAATCAACAGCCGCGCGGGGGACGCATCATTAACAACGGGTCCATATCGGCCCATGCGCCGCGTCCCAATTCGGTCAGCTATACGGCCACCAAGCACGCCATCACCGGCCTGACCCGCTCGCTGTCGCTCGACGGGCGCAAGTACGATATTGCCTGCAGCCAGATCGACATTGGCAATGCCGCCACCGATCTGATCAGTGCCATTTTGAAGGACGGCGCAGGCGCGACTCAGGCGGACGGTTCCAAAGCCCAGGAGCCGACCATGGCGCTGGAGCATGTGGCCCGGGCCGTTTTACATATGGCATCCCTGCCGTTGGATGTGAATGTCCAGTTCATGACCATTATGGCGACCAAGATGCCCTTTATCGGGAGAGGTTAAGATGGGCTTGTATAACGATTCAATATTATAGGATTATGGTTTTGACCCAGAGGAGGTGGAACCATGGCAATCAACGGACTGCTAAACAACAAGAAAATCCTTATCGTGGACGACGAACCCGACATATTGGACGCCCTCGAGGATCTGCTTCCCATGTGTCGCGTGGTCAAGGCCACCCGTTTCGAAGATGCCAAGCGATTCCTGGAGACCGAGCCCTTTGACCTGGCCATTCTCGACATCATGGGGGTCAATGGGTACAAGCTGCTCGATATCGCCGTAGGAAAAAAGGTCACTGCGGTGATGCTGACGGCCAACGCCCTCAGCCCCGAGGATACGACAAAATCCTTTCAGGGCGGCGCCGCCTTCTATGTCCCCAAAGAAAAGATGAACGACATGGAAAACGTCCTCACCAAGATCCTGGAGGCACAGGAAAAGGGGAAGAGCACCTGGCTGCCGTTCGTGAACTGGGCCGAGGCCTACTACAATGCCAAGTTCGGACCCAAGTGGGAGGGCAAAAACAAGGATTTCTGGAAACAGTTTGTTTAGCCGCTCTCTGGAATTCCCCAGGCCGCACCAGAACAGACCTTTTTCAACTGAACAGCCTCATGAGATATCCGGCGCGGCCTGGTGCATCAATTGCTGTACACCAGAGACGGCAGCCATAACCCGATCCCGGGGAACAGGTAGAGCAATACAATCGCCACCACCTGAATCGCCATAAAGGGCATCATGCCCAAAAAGATCTGGTTCAGGGATACCTGCGGCGGGGCCACGCCCTTCAGGTAGAAGGCGGCCATGGCCACCGGCGGCGACAGAAAAGCCGTCTGGAGATTGAGGGCCACCAGCAGGCCGAAAAAGAGCGGGTTGATGTCAAAGTGGGACAGGAGCGGAATAAAAATGGGCATGAAGATGACAATGATCTCGGTCCACTCCAGAGGCCACCCCAGCAGAAAGATGATTACCTGGGCCAGGAGCATGAACTGCACCGGCGACATATCCATGGATTTTACCCACGCATTGACAATCTCCTGCCCGCCGAGCAACGCAAACGCTGCAGCGAAGATGCTGGAACCCACGAACAGCCAGCAGACCATGGCGCTGGTCTTTGCGCAGAGGAAGACCGATTCCTTGAGCACCCTCCAGCTTAGCTGCCTGTAGGCCGCAGCCAGCATAAAACCTCCGAAGGATCCCATGGCCGCAGCCTCGGTAGGCGTGGCCAGACCCACGATAATGGTCCCCAGCACGCCCAGAATGATGAGGGCCAGGGGGAAGAATGATCCCAGGAGCATCTTGAAGATCTCGAGGCGGACAAAGGTGAAAATCGCATAAAATATCAGCAGGATCGCTGCCACAATCCCAAAGGTGACCCACCACCAGGCGGGCGCGGGCTTCCGCTCCTCTGGTTTGGTCCCCTCCTCAGCCGCCTGCTCCCTGGTCTGGGTGGACTCCATCTGCTGAGTCTCCACCTTTTCCGCGCCTTCCGGTTCCTGCAACCCTGCCGCCTGCGTTTCGGTCTCTTGTTCTACCGCCGCGATGCCCATCGCCTGCAGCCCTTCTGGCACCGCCTCTTCCGGCGCTGTGCCCACCAGGTAAAGAGAGCCCAGGAAGAGCGCGGCTGCGAGAAGCGGCAGCAAGGCAATGAACAGGTGGTTCAAGAGGGTTTTCATGGGGACATCGACGTTTCGCTTGCCCTTGATGGCCCGAATCAACCCTGCCAGCACATTCTTGCTCCAGGTCTTGACAATGTATTGAGCGAACCTGGGCAGATCCACCCGTTGCTCTTCCTCGGACAGGGGCGGCGCAACATCGGGTTTGATTTTGGCGTACACGATAACATACAGGACATAGAGCCCTGCCAGCACGAGCCCTGGGAAGAAGGCCCCGGCGTAGAGCTGAACCACCGACACGCCGGCCGTTGCCCCGTACAAAATGAGCAACACCGACGGAGGGATCAGAATGCCGAGGGTGCCGCCGGCAGTCACGGAGCCTGCCGCAAGGCGGATCCCGTAACCGGCTTTGAGCATGGCAGGAAAGGCCAGCAGGCCCATCAAGGTTACCACTGCGCCGATGATGCCCGATGCCGTGGCGAAGATGGCGCAGGTCACGATGGTTGCCACGGCCAGGGACCCTGGAATGCGGGATGTCGCCAAATGGAGCCCCTTGAAAAGCTTCTCGATCAGGTTGGACCGCTCCACCAGGTAGCCCATGAACACGAACAAGGGGACCGAGATGAGCACATCGTTGTTCATAACCGCATAGGCCCGCTGCACCATCAGGTCAAGGGTCTGTGTGACCGCCAGGTCCGGGTTCTGGCTGCGGTAGGCTAACCAGGTAAACATGGTTCCCAGACCCATGAGCGTGAAGGCCGTTGGGAACCCCAGCATAATGGCCACCACGATCATGGCCAGCATCAGAAGGCCCAGGTGGCCGTTGGTCATCTGGGATGACGGCGGCATGAGCCAGAACACCAAAGCGACAACCAGGGCCATCATGGCAAGCCCGAACCAGGCCTCTTTTCTCATCGGGTGCCTCCTTCCCTGGCCGAGGCCAAATCATCGACCGCTGTCATATCCACGTCCTTTGCGTGAACCATTTGTTTCAGTTCCTCCACATCCACCTCTTCCACGTCCTCCTCGCGCGAGGGCCATTTGCCGCTCTTGAGACAAAGGATACAGCGGATGATTTCGACGATTCCCTGGATGAGCAAGAATGTGCCGGCAACCGGTATCACGGTTTTGAAGGTATAGATGGGCGGGCCTTCGGCCGTAATGTTGGAATGCTCCCAGATCGCCCATGATTCAGAGGCGTAATGGTAGCCTGCCCAGCAAAGGGCGGTCACCCCGGGCAGAAAAAAGACGATGTACAGCGTGAGATCAATGCCTGCCTGCAGCCTTGGCGGGAAAAAACCGTAGAGCACATCGCCCCGAACATGACCGTTCTTGGACAGCGTATAGGCGCCCGCCATCATGAAAAGCGTCCCATACATCTGAATCGTGGCATCGAAGGCCCACGCATGGGGCGCATCCAGGGCATAGCGGGAGAATATCTCATAGGTTATTAGAAAGGTGAGCATTACAATCAACCAGGAAAAAGTTTTGCCCACAAAGGTACTGATCTTGTCAATGGTCAGCAGCAGTTTCTGCATACGCTTCCCTCTTTGAAATTCGGGCGCCCGGACACTCGAGGCGTCCGGGCGCCCGACAGGCTTAGGATAGTGGATGGGCTAACCTTTCTTGGCCGGGGCCTTTTTGGGTCCGAAGTAATGGTTGTAGGCCATGCGCGGGCTTACCATGGTATCGAGCTGCCAGCCCACCGCTCGTTGGGCGAATGCCTTCTGCGATTCCAGTACCTCCTTGAACAGGGGGTTCTTGGCCGCATACTTGGCCATGACTTCGTCGAAAACATCGAGCTGTTTCTGGAGAATCGAATCGGGCGTCTTGTACATCTTGACCTTGTCCTTGGTCTGAAGCTCGATGTAGTCCTTGGAATACCGGTCTATGGATTTCCAATACATGTCCGCGGAGGCCGCTTCCACAGCGTTTGCGATGAGGGCCTTCATCTTTTCCGGAAGGGCATTGAACTTATCCTTGTTGAACATGATTTCGAATTGCTCTCCGCTCTGGTGATAGCTTTGCAGCATATACACCTTGCAGACGTCTGGGAAACCGAGCAGCCGATCGGAGCTGGCGTTGTTGAACTCCGCTCCATCCAGAAGGCCGCGATCCAGGGCCGGCACGATCTCGCCTCCGGGCAGGGCGTTGACCGCAGCGCCCAGACCGGTGAAGAGATCAATGGAGATGCCCACGGTACGGAACTTCATGCCCTTGAAGTCATCCACCTTGGTGATCGGCTTCTTGAACCACCCCAGGGGCTGGGTCGCCATGGGGCCGTAGGGGAATGAGACCACGTTGGCGCCGATGGACTGGTAGACCTTTTCCAGCAGGGCCTTGCCTCCCCCGTAATAGTGCCAGGAGAGCAGCACGTTGGCGTCCATGCCAAAGGCGGGGCTCGATCCCCAGAGGGCCAGGGCGTTCTGTTTGCCGTAGTGGTAGACCAGCACGCCATGGCCGCCGTCCAGGGTGCCTTTGCTCACCGCGTCCAGCAAACCAAAGGCAGGCACCACAGCCCCGGCAGGCAGCACCTCGATTTTGAGGTCCCCACCGGTCATGTCATTCACCTTTTTGGCAAAATCAAGGGCATACTCGTGGAAGATGTCCTTGGTGGGCCAGGTGCTCTGCCACCTCATCGTAATGGGGCCTTGGGCCTTGACGATCGCCGGGAATCCGAGCGTTGCCGCAGCGCCGCCGGTTGCCAGGGCCGCTGTGGTAAGAAAGCCCCTCCTGGAGATGCCGGCCTGATTCTTGGCGCTGTTCGAATCCGCTGTCTTCTTTTCAGTCCCTTTCTTCATTGTGGTATCCTCCTCTTCGATGGTTTGGGGTTTTTTAGATGTGTGGACAGAACATTTACCTGAACATCCTTTTGGATTCTGAGTATTACTCTCTTCGCGAAAAGGCCTCGCAGACCCTCACGGCTGACCATCGCGGAACAGAGATTGCTTTCAGACCTATCCATTTGAATTTGGTTGAATGTTACCGGACACGACTGAACAAGCATTTGCTGCTGATCGCACCTCCTTTCCGCTTTTAGATGGTGGACAACTAACGACAGACTTCGTTTTCAATGACGTTCCCGGCTACATGAGCGCCGGGGAAAATACACCGTAGAACAGCAGGTTTTCCTGCACATCATAGATTCTGTGACGGGTCCCCTTCGGAACCCGCACCAGAACGCCCGGGGCCAGGGCAATCACGTCGCTTCCGTCGACCCACATGGAGGCTTTCCCCTCCAGGGGATAAACGATGTCATCCTGGGTTCCGTGAATATGCTCCGGCACCTCGCTGCCGACAGGCACCCTGACCAACAAACAACTGACATCCAGCCCATCGTCTCTTTTGGTAACAAGCGGTTTGATTTGCACGCCAGGAACAACGGGATGCGGTTCCCAGGCAATACTTTCCACGTCTCGACCGGGTTTCATGTTGTCCTCCTGAGCAAAAGGGAAAATGATCGGAACCGGGGCATCCTTAACCTTAGCACACTGTCTCTTGCGGATGCTTTGCCCCCATCCACACCTTATCCCTGTATATCTTCAACCTCACGAGCGAGTTCTTGTCCCACAATGTGGGGATTTCGCTTAATGGCATCCCGATAGGCTCTTCTCTTTACTGCAGACAGCTCCCTTCCAAAAGAGGGATGACATAGGGTCCTTCTGGGACTACGGCGATTTCCCGGTCTCCCTTGGATGCTGCGCTCTCGAGGACTGCATCGCGCAGTGAAGAAACCGGTTCGACGCAGATATCCCTCAATTCCGCTTCGTTCAGCCCGGTGGTATAAATTTGGATCTTGCCGACGCGCAGGGCTTTGACGAGCATTTCGGTCTGCCACTCGTCTATGAGGGCCTTTTCCCGTGTTTCCAGGATAGACATGAAATTGTCCAGGCCTTCACGGCACAGCAGCCTCTGGGCCTCAACAAATTCCCTGCTTCCCATCCCTTCGGAACACGCACTGGCAATCAGAATAGTGCCGCCCGGCTCAAGGATGTCAAGGACCCCTACCATGCCCTTTATGGTCTGGTAGTAGGTCTTATCTAACGGATATCCTGCGCTGGTGGTGACCACGGTCTTGAAGCGGCGCGGGAGCCTGACCTCTGCGTGATTCCGCATGAAAGCCACCGCCTGCAGATGGCTTGTCTCGATTTCTCCGAAATTGACAAATCCGAGTCGTCGTTCCTCATCGATGACGATATTGAGGGCAACGATTCCTCCTATAGCCCGAACGATCTCCAATTGTTCATTGTGCAGCGGATTCCCGTCCAATACGCAGTTAGCGGCCCGGAGATGTTCCAGAATGTGGGCCGTATGAGACCGCAAAATGGTGTCCTCTCCCGCAACGCCCGGAGCCACCACTTTTCTGCCGCCTGAATATCCCGCCATGAAATGAGGTTCCACCAGTCCGGTCACGATTTTCAGGTCGGCCTCCACAAAACGGCGGTCAATCATGATCGGAATGCCCCTGGAGGTCTTTCCCAGGTCCACATGGGCTTTTTTGTCTCTCGCGAAATGATTTTCGATTCGAATGGTATTAAAGATATCGTCCGCTCCTACGATTTCTCTCAGTTCCTCTCCTTCGTTGGGCCGGTGAAGACCGGTGGCCACGAGTATCAGGATGTTTTTTGGAGAAATGCCGGCTGCGGTCAGCGTCTTGACGAGGGGAGGCAGGAGAAGGCTGTTGGGCACCGGTCTGGTAATATCGCATATGAGAATGCACGCCGTTTTCTTTCCCGCGGCAAGGCTGGAAAGGCGATGGCTTCCCGTGGGATTTTTCAGGGCGTTCCCCACTGCCTGGGAAGGGTCTTCGATGGATGTCATGGGGTACTTCCGAATGACGGTGGTCTTTACCTCATCCGGAAGCTCCAGTTCCAGTCCGCTCTTGCCGTAAAGCAGGGGTATTTTCATAATGGGTGGTATCAGGCCATGCTTTTTATTTTTTCAAAACCCCCACCCCATGCAGCTTCCAGAATCGGTCTCATGTACTCATCCACCAGATCCGCGTTCAGGGGAACGGGCATGTTCCTCAGTTTCATGTCCAATTGCGGATTCTTTGCCGCGGCGAGGCAACGATCGATATGGGCCGTTCCGATCCCTTCCACACGGCTCAGGCATGTGGGAAATTCCAGGAATTCACTGAACTTTATCATCCCTCCGGCTACGGCCAGACCCAGCTCCCTTCCGGAAAGGGTTTGCAGATCGTTTTTAATATACCCGTATTTTTTGTAAATGTCACCGATAATACGTAACTGCTCTTCAATGGCGGGTGCAAAGAATACCACATAGTAAGGATTCATGAGCGCGCAGGCGCGGCCGTGGCTGAGCACGTCCACCAGGGAAAAACTGGTAAGATGGGCGCCGGAGGTTCCTCCGATCATGATGGCGTACCCTCCCAGGTCGGTGCCCATGCCCAGGAGGGTTCGGGCTTCCTTGTCTGCAGGGTTGCCTTTTATGGTTGTAAGGCCCTGAATGATCAACTCAAGACCCAGTTCGGCCACCTCTCTAGCCCTGTCCCGCATGTTGGGAGCAGCCCCGAAATAGACTTCCAGGCAGTGGGCGATGCCGTCCAGGCCCCCATCAAGTGTCAGACTCATGGGCTGGGTGACCGTGACGTCGTAGTCGAAAACAGAGTAGGGCGGAATAATGGCTTCATCGACAATGAGCCTTTTCTGGCCGACCACGGGATCCGTAATGTTGGAATATTTCGTGAGGTGGGCGCCGGAACTGGCCGCCATCATAATGGCCACCACCGGCATGATGGTCCGGTTGGCTTTCTGACAGATTTTCGTGACCTCCCCCACCCCGAAGAAGGGATCGATCTCAGGATAGAGATCTCCCAAGGTGGCAAGGGCGGCCGCGGCCTTTACAGCATCGATCCCTGAGCCCCCGTCGGCAACCACCATCACATCCGGCTTCTTGTGCATGATATGGCTGTGGATTCGGTACACATCCACAAAGGGCGCGTTCGGACCGGCCGACCGCGCCACATCGATGATTTCCACACCCGATTTTTCCAGTGATTGAAAGATCCGGTTCTTGATGGGGGCATACCACTCAAAGTCAACGGGCCCAACGAACAGGGCCTTTTTCCCCAGCTTTGATACAAATTTTCCAGGGGCATCATCCAGGATGCCGCTGCCGAAGGCATAACTCTCCCCCTTGAATTCTTTCAGTATGATCGAAGCCTTTTCCTTCAGATCTGCCATAAATCTTTCTCCTGTGTTTTCTGAAATAGGCCCTTTTTTGTGAACGTTATCCTATTCAAATTCCCGAATGGCATCGATAGCGACGCCCATGGAACAGTCCGTATCCCTTTCGAGGATGATTTCCACAATATAGGGAACACCCGAAGCCACGCCCCGTTTAAAGGCCGCCTTCATCTCCTTCGGTTCCGTCACCCGCTCTCCCATGGCGCCGCAGGCCATCGCAAACTTGACGAAATCGAACCCCTTTCCCTCGTTTTCGGGAACTGGAGCAGTCTGCCCCACGGATACTCGTCGACTTCCGGCGACCGCCATCGAAACCTGTTGTGCTTCCATTTCCCCTGGATACTCATACCATGTCTGCACCTCATAATCCATGTCGAAAAGATACTTTTCGGCCTGGCGGATAAGACCCAGATAGCCGTTGTTGAGTACGACGCACACAAAGGGGATATGGTACATGACGGCTACGGGCAGGGCGTCCATGCAGAACTGGAATCCGAAATCGCCGACAACGGTCACGATCTGCTTATCCGGGCGGGCCACCTTGGCGCCTATGGAGGCAGGAAGGTCCCAGCCCAGGGGGCCTGCCCCGCCGCAATCCAGATAATGCCGTGGCTTGCTGATCTTCTGCATCTGGCCCGACCAGATCTGATTCAACCCGATGCAGGTCACAAAAACCGTTTCCTCGTCGAAGAATTCATTCAGCTCTTTGAAGACCCTTTGGGGTTTTATGGGAACATCGTCGTAATCCGTTTTTCGCTCCATTTCCGAACGGATCTGTGGAATTCTTAACCCTGTGGGTTTTGGTTTGATATTGCGTTTGCTCACTTCCTCGAGCAGGGCCTCCAGGGTCAGTTTCGCATCCGCGCAGATCCCCAGATCGGGAACAATGTTTTTGCCGATCTGCCCCGGGTCCACATCCACGTGGATGAACTTTCTGCTTCCCTTATATACGTTGATGTCGCCCGTGTGACGGTCGTTGAAGCGGGCGCCGACCGCCAGAACCAGATCGGAATCCAGAAACACCCGGTTTCCTGATCTGGTATTGCACTGAATTCCCACCTGTCCGGCCATGAGGGGGTGGTTCCATGGAATCCCGCTTTTTCCCATGTAGCTGGCTACAACCGGGATCTGAAGGGCTTCAGCAAGGGCCGCAAATGGTTTACAGGCGTCGGCCAGAATGACGCCCCCTCCCAGGAGTAACACCGGATTTTTTGCCGCCAGGAGCATGTCCACTGCCTTCTTGATCTGTACACCGCCGGGACCGGCCCGAAAGATAGGCAGGGGAAGATCTGTTTCCGGATCGTACTCAATGATTTCTTTCTGCACGTCAAGGGGAAGATCAATGAGCACAGGGCCCGGTCTTCCCTCTTTCATGATACGGAAGGCCTCTCGAAAGACCCATGGCACCGTGCCGGGATCTTTTACACAATAGGACTTTTTGGTGACCGACCTCACAATGGCAACGATGTCCACTGCCTGGAAGGCTTCCCGATCCAACTGAGGCCGCACGTTCTGTCCGGTAATGGCGAGGATGGGGATCGAATCCACCTGGGCTGCATAAAGACCTGTTACGAAATTACTGGCTCCAGGCCCTGACGTAGCCGAACAGACGCCCACCGCGCCAATGGCACGGGCATAGCCATCCGCCATATGGATCGCGCTTTCCTCATGCCGGGTCACCATGTGTTGAATGGTTCCCAAATCCTTCAACGCACGATAAAAAGGTAAGATTCCCGCCCCCGGGATTCCGAAGATCTGTTTCACGCCCTCACTTTCAAGAATCCTTACCGCAGCTTCCATGGTTTTCATTTTCGGCATGGCATTTTCCTTTCTCTTTTTCAAAGGGTTTCGGCATATAACCCAGTTGCTTGGATATCTCCGCTGTACACCTTTTCACCATCCTCCCGATGGTTTCGATCCGGTCGGGAGTGATTCGCATGGCGGCGCCTGAAATGGATACGGCGCCAGCAGGTTTTCCGCTGTGATCCAGGACCAGGGCAGCTACACATCGAACCCCCTCTTCCATCTCCTGGTTGTCCACCGAATATCCCTGCATTCTGATCTGGGTCAATTCTCTTCGGATATCCTGCTCATCCACCAGTGTGTGGGGTGTGAAGCATGTCCTCTCCGTGTTTTTCAGATACGTGTCAAGTTCCGCTTCATTCATGCGGCTCAGAAAAAGTTTTCCCACACCTGTGCAGTGAAGGGGGACTTGAGCGCCCGGCATGGTAAAGAGCCGGAGCATGGAATATTGACTTTTTACATGGTCCAGGTAGACCGCCTTATCCTTTTCCCGGATAGCCAGGTTTACGCTTTCCTTTGTGTCCGACATGAGCTGTTTTAGAAAAGGTCTGGCAATGGCGGTCAGTTCGAACCGTTCCTGAACCATGCTTCCAAGCTCAAGAAACTTAACGGATAAGGCGTATTCTTTGGTCACAGGGTTCTGTTGGAGATACCCTCTGGAGACCAGAAGAGAAACGATTCGGTGGATGGTTGAAGGAGGAAAACCGAGCTGGCCAGCCAGTTCCCGTATGCCCGCTTTCCCATCCCTGGCAACCCCCTCTATAACATCAAGAACTTTGTTCAGAGATTTCATCGTTGTTCCATAATGTGGAATATGATTTCGTAATATGGCACAGCGTACGCCGGAAAATGTTTCCCTGTCAAGTTTTTTTCAAGAGATCGGGCTGGGATCAGGAGCCCCACGGAAGGCAAAAACGAGCATAGGCCAAGAGTTGACCTGTTGGACAGACCCGGTCGTTCAATACTGCCGTTTACGCCGCGGCGCGATTCACGCTTTTATCCGGCGAGATCTGGCTCACCTGAGGTAGGCCTCGCACATGGCGACGCCCACTCGGATTCAGCCAGAGATTCAAGGTTCGGGCATTATTGATGATGGCGTGAGGGTTGGGAGAACCCTTTTTGATTTCAAATGGATTCGGCATGCCCCAAATTCGGGCTGAACAGGAAATTTCTTACCATTTTTGCCAGCTCCTCATGCATTTGTCCTATCAGATGGGGAGCGGCTTTTTCTATTTCAGGGTTCTATTTCAGGCGGTTGGACAAGACACGCGGTTGTGCGGATAACTCACGAAATCAAATGGGTTTAGGAGGTTTAACTCATTTTGAACTGAATTTTAAAACAGCGCTACAGCCCACTACACGCGCTACACCGTGTTATGGATCCTTGGCTTTCCCCAGTCCGACACGCCCAGAGCTCCGAATTACGCAAGATGGATCAGGGAGAACGGCTGTCTTTCATCGAATCCGGCCTGCTTCCTGAAAGCTGGTATAGCCTTTCTTTGTCACGATGATATGGTCCAGGACACGAATGCCGAGCATTTCGCGGGCTTCTTTCTCGGAAACAAGCCCGGCCTGCTCATAACTGCCTATGTTGCGCTTCTTGCGAAAGGCGTCGAACTGGCGAATGAAACGAGGGTCGGTCTGTATGGTATAGGCCAAACTTTGGATGGTGCGGTGATGATGTGCTTCCCGGGCAGCCCTGTAACCGCAGGCTGCCACTGCCGCCGTAGCGCATTGCAGGGCCGCATTGTAAGCGATCGCCAGTTGCCAGTCTTCACTCAAGCCGGGATGCAGACAATCGCGCATGTCGCGGTCGGCCACTCCGAGCAGATACTCGATTTCCTGACGACTTGTTTGATGTTCGACAAGCCAGCCGTTACGCGCCCAGTCTGCCAAGCTCATCTTCGTCCCCTATGAGAAAAACCTTGGCGCCAGCCAGGACCGTGGTGAGAAAATGCTGCCCATCCCGCAGCTTCTTCTTGAATTCATCAGCCGGATACACGGCGGGATTGATTTCTCGACCGATCCGTTGCTGGGCGGATTGGAGCGCCTCAACAACGTCGCTGAACGATACATCGCCTACAACGATCAAGTCCGCATCGCTGTCTGCCTTTTCTGTTCCAGAGGCTATCGAACCGTGAACAAAGGCCAGAACAATCTGATTGGCCAGGTCCGCCAGGGCTTCACGAAGCGGCGCAGCCACACCGCAGGTCTTGAGCGTCAGGGCCTTCAAATCGGGGAATATCGGCATGGCCCTGTTCGCCTGGTAATGGAGCTGATTCCCTTTCCGGGTTTGTGTGAGAAGCCCGACCTCAACCCACCGGTTGAGTTCCCGTTGAATCGCCCCTTGCCCGCCCCCCGCCATGCGGACGATCTGCCGCAGATAAAAAGACTCGTCCGGTCGGGCAAAGAAAATGGCAAGCAGGGCTCGCTACGTCTTTCCGAACAAGACGGTGGCTGAATTAAGTGTACTCATAATGGGTACTTTTGTACCTTATTTGGGTGCGTTTGCCAACGATTCGAGGGCTTCTCGCTGTTACCCGCCCCACACCTTATCCAATTTGGCCTTGATCCTGGCCTCCATTCGTCGGATCAACTCCCGGTTCGCCTCCACCAGCTTCCACTCCGCCTGCAACTCCGCCACGATTTCGTGTTGGACGGAGATAGGTGGGAGGGGATGGTCCCGCATTTCTCCTTGATCAGGATATCCCGAATCTCCCCCGGCCCTTTGGCCACGGCACAACGCCACTTCCCGAAACCGCCATGGGCATTCACCGCCTCGGTCCACTCATCCAGATACCGCCGCTTCACCTTGTCCTGTTCGGTCTCCTGTCCCTTGGTCTCAGATCTGAGTATCTCAATAATCCTCGTAAACTACCTCCGACCTTTCAAGCACCTTTTGACGAAAATATCGGCTCAGGTCTTGGGGGGTGTGCAGGTCCGCCTTCCGACCACCAAGCAAGGCCGACAACTCCCGTTCCATTCGGGCGATCCCGAAAAGTCCTGGTGTGTGCCCGTCTTCAAATTCAACCAGCAGGTCGATATCGCTGTCGGGCCGGAAATCCGGCGTAAGCGCCGACCCGAAGACAGCCAAACGCCGGATATGCCGCTCCCGACAAAAATCTGCAATTTTTTCCCTGTCGCATTTCACACTCTTCATGATACAATTGGCCTAACCGGTTTCTTCATCTGCCTTACTACATGCTCCCCTTACTTGTATTCCATCGAGCCGCTATCAGTTGCCTAAAGATTTGTTACTGCTTGTAGTAGGATGTTTCGCCAGCCGCTTCAGCTCTCCTTCCGATCGTTCATACGCCCCGAGGTGCGCCCGCATCAGGCTCTTCCAGAGTTTTCCGTGGTTCGGAATTCGCGAATGAAGGACTTCATGCACGATAATATAATCCTGGAGCCGTTCGGCCATATCCGGCACCTGGGAGTCAAAGGTCAACCGGCCGCTCGTGCCATAGGATGCCCATTTGGTTTTCATGCGCCTGACCGTAATGGAAACAACCGGCGCCTCAAGTCGCCTGGCCCAATCGCGAACCCTCTCCTTGAACCGGTCCTTTACTGAATTCTTCTTCATTTAATCCCGTATGCCTTGGCCAGCAGTGAAAAGAGATTGTCAACGATCCTCGCGACCTCATCAAGGTCATCCATTTCCGCGACAATCGCGAAAGTCACTTCTTTGCGCAGTTCCCGCAATTCACCCTCGCTGGTCTGCCAGTTTGAGTGGGCGCTAAAGGCCGCTTTGATCTGTCTGGAAACCGCTTCAGCCCCCTCCACTCCCTCATCCAGAAGGGTCCGGTAGACAAAAAAGGTGAGACCGTCAAAGCCCTTCTCGGCCTGAGCCTTTTTCCGCTTTTCGTTCTTCTCGATGTCCGCCAGGAGATCGGCCAGCGCTGCCTGTGTGGTGGTCTGGCGCTCTTCATAGCGTTCCTGCACGGCCCGGGCCCGTTCGGCCATGGCAATCAAAAAAGGATCATCACTGCTTTCCTCGGCTGTCTTCTCGATGCTCTTGACCAGGTTGATGACCTTTGTACCCTCGCCCCCCTTTCTGTCAGAGATAAACTCAGCGGTCCGATCATTGATCTCCACAAAATCATCGATGGAATGGATGTAATTGGTATCCACATGCTTCTGCACCAGCTCACTGGTCTTTTTCTGAAAGGCCCGGTCCACATAAACGGTTTTGGTGTAGGCCTTGCGCACCACGTCGTAGATGGCCGACAGTGTGGTATAGTCCGCAATAAACGGCCCCATAAAGGCATCCGGAGAAATGATCTCGTAGAGCATTTCGATCTCTTTGTATTCCTTGAAGAAATCCTTTCTTCGATCCTTATCCCGGAAATGCTCGATCAGGTTGTCCACATCCCGGTCATCAAAATTGTGATGGATGAGTTGGAGATATTCCGGGACTTTTTGCTCCATCTTGTTTCTGAACAATACCTTGAGGAGGTGAATGTCCCTGACAATGGCGTTCACCTCATCGCTGTCAAAGGCCAGGGCCTTTTCCAGCTTGTCGAAGATGCCCACAAAATCGAGCACAAAACCGTGCGGTTTGATCATCCCCCTGGCTTCGTTCTCGTAAGGCCGGTTGACCCTGGCAATCCCCTGCAGGAGCGTATGATCACGCATGGGTTTGTCCAGATACATGACATAGAGGATAGGCGCATCGTAGCCGGTCAGAAGCTTCTCCGTTACGATCAGGATTTTCGGAAACGTGCCGAACCTGGCAAAATCCTTCCGGATCTGTTTTTCTCTTTTCTCGTCCAGATGATATTTTTTCATAGCTGGCGGATCATTGTAATTGGCCGTATAGACCACTTCCGAATAATGTGACGGCAGATACCGGTCCAGAGCCTCCTTATATTTGGCGCATGCAGGCCGGTCCACAGCCACCACAAAGGCCTTGTAGCCCATCGGTTCCACGTTTTCGCTGTAGTGCCGGGCCACAAACCGGGCGATCTTATCGACCCGTTCATCGCCTTTGAGAAAGTTCCTCAGGTTCACCGCGCGTTCAAGGATCTTGTTCAGTTCCGCAATGTCCGCCACCCCTTCGGTCTCAGCCAGAGACCAGAACTCCTTTTCCATCAGTTCGGTGTTGGCCAGCATCTCATTGGGCGCCACGTTGTAATAGAGCGGCAGGGTGGTCCCGTCGGCAATGCTCTCGGCAATGGCGTATTTGTGGAGATACCCCTTGTCGTCTTCGCACCCGAAGGTCTTGAATGTGCCCCGGCCGTAGGCCGTTTTATCGATCGGCGTACCCGTAAACCCCACATAGGTGGCGTTGGGCAGCCCGGCCATCAGGAAGTTCCCCAAATCCCCGCCCGTGGTCCGGTGGGCCTCGTCAATGAGCACAAAAATATTGGACCGCTCATTGAGCCTGGCCGGAATGTCGCGGAACTTGTGGATCATGGTCACGATAATCCCGCGGTAGTCGTCTTTCAGCAGCTTCACTAGTGCCGTGTCTCAAAAGTTCTGTCCGTTAATTTGGCAATTTGACTTTTTAGACTGCGGATATTCTCACGCTGCATCGGCTAAAGGTTCTTTGTGATTGACAACTGTCTCGATAAACCGGT
>Ga0172375_10002271_pt1 | contig 30142 bp, 25 predicted proteins | sample LakKiv1m_FD_114537 | JGI IMG/M metagenome (GOLD analysis project Ga0172375, IMG submission 114537) | Freshwater microbial communities from Kabuno Bay, South-Kivu, Congo - kab_092012_11.1m | ecosystem: Environmental > Aquatic > Freshwater > Lake | place: Democratic Republic of the Congo... | reverse complement strand
AAGAAAACACGAATCCTTTCCGCGCGATCCGCGATATCCGTAGCTTCTCGTTGTTCCTCTATCTGCGGTTTCGGGCAGAACGGAGCGTAGGACTCAAGTGCCCAAGCATCTAAGCGAATTAGGATCATCCCCACGGGCGTGGGGAGAAGAATTGGCATACTATCGTATGAAGCTCGCAATGCGGATCATCCCCACGGGCGTGGGGAGAAGGCTTCAGCAATCTGACGTTCAATCTCTGCGGCCGGATCATCCCCACGGGCGTGGGGAGAAGTTTGGGCGCGTTCGAGTGTGTCGGTAGGAACGCGGATCATCCCCACGGGCGTGGGGAGAAGGGCGCGGATGGTTTCCGCAGTAGCGCGGAGTTCGGATCATCCCCACGGGCGTGGGGAGAAGACGGCACGCTGCTGGCCACCTACGCCAACCGGCGGATCATCCCCACGGGCGTGGGGAGAAGTTGACGATCTGGGCGCGGAGCGTGGCGACGGCCGGATCATCCCCACGGGCGTGGGGAGAAGCTCCCAGGCCTGTTTCCGGCGATTCTGACCGGCGGATCATCCCCACGGGCGTGGGGAGAAGCCCACCGTTTCGAGCAGCGACAGCGCGAACGCCGGATCATCCCCACGGGCGTGGGGAGAAGTTGAAATTCGGCGTGTTCGTGAGCGCGATAGACGGATCATCCCCACGGGCGTGGGGAGAAGCCCACCGTTTCGAGCAGCGCGAGCGCGAACGCCGGATCATCCCCACGGGCGTGGGGAGAAGGCCGCCGCCTATGTGGACGCCCTCCCGGAAAGCGGATCATCCCCACGGGCGTGGGGAGAAGTGCTGGCCCCGCCCGGTCAGCGTGGCGAAGGTCGGATCATCCCCACGGGCGTGGGGAGAAGCGCGCAGTGGTGGCGCATGGTCTTTAACGTGACGGATCATCCCCACGGGCGTGGGGAGAAGCGGCTTTTTGGCTGTTTGATCCGAAAAACAGCCGGATCATCCCCACGGGCGTGGGGAGAAGGCCCCGCCGTCCGTCTTGTGGTAATATAGTCGCGGATCATCCCCACGGGCGTGGGGAGAAGGATGAGCAGTATGGGGTCGGCCGCCTCGATCTCGGATCATCCCCACGGGCGTGGGGAGAAGAAGATCGCCAAGGCCGGGAGCGGGGCGCTGCCCGGATCATCCCCACGGGCGTGGGGAGAAGTCTCGCCATATCGACTACCCCGCGCTGCTGATCGGATCATCCCCACGGGCGTGGGGAGAAGCGGCGCGCTCGCGGGCGGAGCCCACGAGGCGACGGATCATCCCCACGGGCGTGGGGAGAAGATCGAGGAAGGCCGCCCGCTCGACGAGATCGTCGGATCATCCCCACGGGCGTGGGGAGAAGTGTCTGGCGAATTGATGGCCATACGACAGATGCGGATCATCCCCACGGGCGTGGGGAGAAGAAGAGCGGTCTCCGCATAGTCATTGAAAAGGCCGGATCATCCCCACGGGCGTGGGGAGAAGTCGAACATGGCGAGCATGGGACGGCCGGGAAACGGATCATCCCCACGGGCGTGGGGAGAAGTTTCCGGTCAAATCCCGGCATCCGCCGCCCCCCGGATCATCCCCACGGGCGTGGGGAGAAGCCCGCATCCTCGAAGACGGCCGTGGCGGAGGGCGGATCATCCCCACGGGCGTGGGGAGAAGCGTTGACGGTTACGGCGCTCACAGGAACCTCGCGGATCATCCCCACGGGCGTGGGGAGAAGGAACTAATTATAGCTAAACCAAAAATCACAATCGGATCATCCCCACGGGCGTGGGGAGAAGCGGTGGCTGTCGCGCACGGCAGCATGCCTGTGCGGATCATCCCCACGGGCGTGGGGAGAAGTTGACGGTCTCGGCCCACACGCCGTAATCGCTCGGATCATCCCCACGGGCGTGGGGAGAAGCCAGTCTTCGGAAATGATGCCGAGCGAGAGGGCGGATCATCCCCACGGGCGTGGGGAGAAGCCGCCGAACTTCACCACGCCTCCCCCGCCGTGCGGATCATCCCCACGGGCGTGGGGAGAAGGTCTTGGCCAGCAGCACGACCACGCGGCGGCCCGGATCATCCCCACGGGCGTGGGGAGAAGAAGAGTTTTGCGAAGCAAAACCAAGGGGAGGCCGGATCATCCCCACGGGCGTGGGGAGAAGAGCCCGTCGAAACTGGACACCTGAAGGTTTCCCGGATCATCCCCACGGGCGTGGGGAGAAGGCCTGCCACCGTGCGGACCAGTCGCGGGGCTCCGGATCATCCCCACGGGCGTGGGGAGAAGGCGGCACGGGCCTCGGATATGCCGGGAAGATGCGGATCATCCCCACGGGCGTGGGGAGAAGCAAACGGACGGCAATGGGCTGATTACAAACACCGGATCATCCCCACGGGCGTGGGGAGAAGTCTCCGGGCTGGCGCAGCGGCGGCAGCTCGACCGGATCATCCCCACGGGCGTGGGGAGAAGGCGAATGCCGGATCAGGCGGCTCGATGGAAATCGGATCATCCCCACGGGCGTGGGGAGAAGTCGCCGTGGAGACCTAAACAATGCGCCACTCCCGGATCATCCCCACGGGCGTGGGGAGAAGCACCCACCCATACACCGACATCATCAACCCGCCGGATCATCCCCACGGGCGTGGGGAGAAGCAGACTAACTCGCGGCCCCCAGTCGCCCCAGCCGGATCATCCCCACGGGCGTGGGGAGAAGTACTGCCGGGGCAACGCAGATTGGCAGCATGACGGATCATCCCCACGGGCGTGGGGAGAAGCTGCCGCCCGTGGTCGGGCTGTCCAAAGGCGACGGATCATCCCCACGGGCGTGGGGAGAAGCAGGGACGTCCGCGCCAGCAGGCGGGGCATGACGGATCATCCCCACGGGCGTGGGGAGAAGGTTCGATTAGCTTCATTTTACCGATTTTCATAAGGATCATCCCCACGGGCGTGGGGAGAAGTGCCCGGCGTGACGAACGCCTACACGTTCAACAGGATCATCCCCACGGGCGTGGGGAGAAGTTGCGGTGTCGGTATTGGTGTTGGGCATGGCCCGGATCATCCCCACGGGCGTGGGGAGAAGGACGAACGGCATAACGGCGGCGAGTATAGGAGCGGATCATCCCCACGGGCGTGGGGAGAAGGGCTTCGCGATCACGCAGGCGCAGCTCGCCAACGGATCATCCCCACGGGCGTGGGGAGAAGGCTGTAGCGCTCAAATGGCGCGGTTTCGAGCGCGGATCATCCCCACGGGCGTGGGGAGAAGGCCCAACAAGGTGCTCCGGTTGATTCGTTTCCCGGATCATCCCCACGGGCGTGGGGAGAAGCTCACGGTTGGATTTCCCGCGTCTGGCGAGGTCGGATCATCCCCACGGGCGTGGGGAGAAGGAGAGGCGCGGCGCGGTGCGAATGCCGCGTTACGGATCATCCCCACGGGCGTGGGGAGAAGTGCTGCCGCGCACCACCGGGATCCTATGGCCCCGGATCATCCCCACGGGCGTGGGGAGAAGCGGATGAGAGGCGCGGTGCGAATGCCGCGTTACGGATCATCCCCACGGGCGTGGGGAGAAGGTCGGGACGGCCGCGTCGGGATGCTCGATGCGCGATCATCCCCACGGGCGTGGGGAGAAGGGGATTGCGTCGGAATGGCAGCCGCCGACGCACCGATCATCCCCACGGGCGTGGGGAGAAGTCCAACATTTTGTGTTGGCGAGATGAAAGTACCCCAAGTTGTAGTAGGTGTCAATTGTCAAAGAGCCAAAAATCAAGTCAGGATTCAGGACGTGGCGCTGGATAATTCTGGCAGGAAAGTTTCCATAGATGCCTGGCGAGCAAATGGAGTGATTGTACATCACGAGTGTTGTATGCCACCAATTTGCGCAAGGATGTTTCATCACCGGTTGTATCGAATTGGTTCCAGAGTTCAACAGCTTGTTGGCCGGTTCCGTCCTCTTCTTCCGTTCGCATACAGCCCAGTTTATTTTCAATGACTTTTAATCCGCCGGAAAATCCCCAGTGACGCGCTTCAGTCATCAGATCAATATGCGGCGGATGATGGCTGAATCCGAACGTGCGCATCAGAAAAGGCAGGTCGAAATGTGTGCCGTTGAATGTCAACAAGACACCGGTTTTTTGCCATAAGCGAATAAAATCCGGCAGATTGCGTCCCCGTACAAAGGTCTTCATCGAACCGTTGTGGAGTGCGCCGATCACCGTGATGACCGCGTCTCGTCCAAGTCCCGTGGTTTCAATGTCCAAAAAGGCGGCTTCAGTCTGGAGTGCGGGGAAAATTCTTAACTTGTGCCCGCAGGGAAGCCGGTTGATAAAAAAATCGGCGGATCGTGCGTCCAGCGCAGATTCAAAAAAAGAAAGCTGCTCCAGAACGGATGTGCTTTTTGAGGCGGAGAGCAGGTTTCTTGACATCACTTTTAAATGGCGCCAGTCGAGACATCCTCTCCGCCAGAGGCGGGCTTCCGCTTCAGCGGAAAGTCCCTTAAAGCAGCAGAGAGATCGCGTCAGCATGGGGGCTCGCTCTCCTCATCCCAAGATTCGGCGATCAGTTCCAACCCGCACCGTCGCGCCGGGCGGCGTTTGGGGTCGCCGGACGACTCGACAGCAAAACCTTGGGCGCTGTCGTCGTCATAAATGACCAAAAGCCCTAGTCCCGGTCCGTTGCGGCGGATGTAGTCCAGCGTCTTATTGCGTGTCCGCGCATTGACCGAGCCAACGAACACATTGGGTCTGGGTTCGATGAACCAACGCTTCAACAACCCTCGGATGGCGGGCGGTGTGTCGTTGGCGACAATGACGGTCATACGTCCTCCAACAGCTTTTCGATGTCGAGCGGCATGTTCTTGAGAAGTTTTGTGCTTTCGATGAAAAATTTGAGCCGCGTGATGGTTTCATCTTCATTGGCATTCGGGTTCAGACTGACCGTTTCGAACGCGGCTGGCAAGGTTGTCTCGGGTTTGTACATGTCCGCGATGTCGAACACAAAGGGCAGCGTCGAGGCTGTATGGATGAACCCCAACTGCGGAATGTAACCCAAAGAGCAGACCACCGACGTCGTCAGCGCATAAAGGGCGGCGTTGGCGGCCGAGACGGCCCGGTTGATGGTGTCGGCAATCTCCCAGTGATTGGCGTCGTAGCTGCGTCCCTTCCACGTCACGCCATATTTGGCGCCCATCTCGGCGTACAGCGCTTTGACACGCCGGCCCTCCATGCCGCGCAGTTCCTTCAGCGCGACGCCGGAGACGTCGGTGTCCGGAAAGCGCCGCGCAAACATGCGCCGGGCCACCTCGTCCCGCCGTTTGGGGGACGAGGCGATTTCAGCCTGTTTACGGGCGTGTTCATTGTCGTGCGTGGGTGTGACGCCGAACGCATAGAAACGCATGCCGTCCGCGCCGACCCAACAGACCGGCGTATTGCAGTCCGCGCACGCCTTCATGGCGGCGTGCGTGACGGTCGTGCCCGGTCCCAGCATGAGCACGCTCAGCGAGGCGACGGGCAGTCGCATCACGGTTCGATCCGCACCGATCCATTTGACGCTGGCGTCGTCCACCTCGATCCGGCCGTGTTCGAGGTAGATCGGCGTCCAGCGTTCGCGGGCGGGCGTCAGCGTTTCCAGCGGCGGTTTTTCGAAGACAGGCATGGCGTCACTCCGTCCCCACGAGAATACGTCGCGGGGCGAATGCCCGCGCGTTCGGATCGAAGTTCAACGGCCTGTCCATGAGCGTATCCGTGCCGCCCTCAAACGTCGCTGCGTCGCGGACTGCCCGCACGACCGGCCGGTCATGCGCCGCCACGCGAAGCGCCGCGAGCGCGGCGGCCTCATCAGCATGAACGCCTGCAAACACGCGGGCGGCCGGGATACACGCTTTTCGGCCTAACCAGACGCCCCAGACAGGGTTTTGCACCTGTTCGGCCAGCGCGTTGATTTGATTCGCGTTGCCCGAGACTACCGCGCCGAAGCGGGCGTCTTCGAGATATTCGCGCCACGTCTGCACGGTTGACCCTGTTCCGCCGGAGGCTTTACGGCAGATTTTTTGCGACTCGCGTTTGGAGTCGTATCCGCCGCCGACGGTGTGGTAGTCCGTCAGGCGTTCGCCTTGTTCGAAGGTGAATACGTCGATCGTCAGCGCGTTCATTTTCTCAAGGGCTGCCGTGTCCGTCCGGTCCACGCCTGAGGCGGCGCAAAGCAGGCCGATTACGCCGCTGCGGGTGGGGTGGGCGAGCGTCGTTCGACGGTCGAACTTGCTCGCATAGCCCCAGCTCTGAAGCGGCGCATCGAAGTAAAGAGCCAGATAGAGAGGGTCACTCATGCTATATTCTCCAGAAGCTTCGCTATCAGCGCGTCCAGATCATCGGGAGGAAGTTCCGTTTCCTCGTCCGTCTTCAGACAATAGAGTTTCTTCAGGTTGGCCCAGTGCGCTTTCAGCGCGGCTTCAGACGGCTTTACGTACCCTTCCTTATCCGCTGTGACCGGTTTTTCAAACGCGTTGACCAGTGAAATCGGCTGTCCGGTGCGACGCACGCCGAACACGTAGGCGGGAGGATTGAAGCCGAACATGCTGTTCTTGCGGGCGTTCGGCACAGCCAGAACAGCCGCGCGGAGGAAGGCGGCGAGGACGGTTTTCTTTTGCTCCACATCTTTAATGCATGCAAGATGCACTTTGTCAAATAGCATATCGACGTTAATTGCAATGTATCGATAGTAGCAGGCGGAATTGAACTCACCCGTTCCCATATTGGCCGCACGTGCGTCGTCTCCAATCTGTTTTTCATCCTCAACCGCAGTCCAGAAGTCAATTTCATTGCTGCTCTTATGCGTCGAAAGGGCATGACTAAACATTCCTGCGCCTTCGAGAGTCACATCGCTTGCATTGGCAACCATGCGTCCAAATATTGCGATGTCAACTGCATCACAGGGAACACTTTTGCCGAGAGCTTTGATGGCGCTGTCTTTAAGAGCTTTTGCATCCGTTTCGGGTTTTGCCTGTTTTGCATCATGCATTCCTTTTGCAATGCGGTTGATTTCATCTGGAGAAAAATAGAGCAAGGTACTTGTGTCTTCTTTATCGGATTCTGTGTCCGAGTCTTTCTTGCCTTTTTTTGCTTTGGGTAGTTCTTTCGACAAAAAGAGGTGAAGGACCTCTTCCGCTGTTTTACGCGCTTCTGTTTCCGCCCAACCGAACTGACTCACAAGAACGGATGTGAGTTCGATAGCGGCTTTGCGTGTCCGGCTTCCTTTGAATGCGTCAGTACTGATGGTTTGGGCCAACTCTCGGATGGCGCGTTTCCAGCACTGGCTGGAGACGCGTGCGCGCGGCACGCCGCCGAAGACGGCGGATTTGGGTGCGCCGAGATCATCGCGGTTGAGGCAGGTGACGGGGAAGGACTGGAGGATGTGGAGTTCGATCATGTTCATGGTATGTGTAACCTTTCGTTGTGTGTGCGTTCAGTGAATGGGTTGGAGCATCAGCAGACCAAAGCCGAATCCCTTGGCCGAGCCGATGCCGGAATTGAAACAAAGGATGAATTCTTCGCGTTTCGTGACGCGCAGAACGCCGGTGAAGTTCACGGCGACATGTTTGCCGCGTCGGCCGTCTTTGACGAAGGTTTCGTCAATAGGTGCGCCGATTTCGAGCATGTCAGGTTCGACGGCGAATCCGGAGGACGCCGCTTTGCGCATGAGCCACGCGCGCAGTTTGGTCTCGTCGTAGATCGCCAGCCGCCGCTTGTCTTCAGAGCGCCGCATGGTCGGGTTGGCTTTGAGCTGAAAGCGGTAGGCTTCGTGCTCAAGAAAAGAGGGGCTGACCTCTTTTGTCTGCCAGATCACCGTTTTTGTAGATACGGGCATCTGCTGTGAGAGCAGAAGCACGCGAAATCCGTCTTCACGTCTGTCTATACGGAACAGGAAGTCGCGGGCATCGTCCGGTCGATCGGGAAACGCCTGCCAGATGGCATTGTGCCAAGCATACCCGTCGACCAGTTTTGCATCCAGCGCGGCCGCATACGAAATGCGGGCTTGACTCAGATAGCTCATCAGGGCACCTCCGTGACGGGTGTATCAACCCAGTATCCCTGAGCCCATTCGACGCGGACATCACGTTGATTTCGATCTTCCCATGTCTGCAAATCCCAGAAGAGTTTCTTGAGATCCACCGGTTTAGTTTTTGCGGCGGCGGCCCGGATCACACCGACGAGATGTTTACAGAGTTCTTCGACGGTCTGGCAGGTGAGCAGCCGGCGGAAGCGGGCTTCGAAGGAGGCAAGCGCATCGTCAGCTTTTTGTTTGCCATCGCCGAGGGCCAAGTGGCGCATCGTCGCGCCGAGGTTGCCGACGCCGAGACCGGACTTTGCCAGTCCGAGCGGTTCGAGGGTCGCGGCGGCGCCCGCGACAGTCAGCCAGATGGCGCGTTGTTTCGGGTCGGTCATCGGACAGTGCGGGGCGATATACGGCCATGCGTACTGCTCGGTGGCTTCGCTGAGACCGCGCCGCAGGGCCGCGAGCATCCCGCGGTCTTCGCGGCCGGGGGCAGCTGCCTCATGGATTTCCTTCAGCAGGTTGTCGATGTCGTTCATGTGGGAGTTCCTTTCTGTAAAGAGGCGGACTTGCTCCGCGCTGCTTCGCCGACGCCCGGCGCGGACGGAACAGGGGTGGAGTCAGTCGGGGAGAGACGAAGCAGTTTTTCGGTCAGGAGCGCGTCGATATGGGGTTTGTCTTTGGGGTAGAGCGAAATGAGCTTCTTGCCTGCGTGCTGATACATCTGCTGCTTGATCAGCATGCCGATTTTGTAGTCCAGTGTGTCCATGCCCCAGTACTCGATGTATACGTCATATTCGGGCAGATAGAAGTCCGGACGGATCTGTCGGCCCTCGACGATCCGCAGACGGTCGTCGTAGCGGAAGGTGATGTGGTGAGCGGCAAGCCATTCGGCAATCCGCCGTTCGCCGTCCGACTGCACGAGCGTGCCGTCTGTCGTACGGATCGTCTTCTGGACTTCGACGCGCGTGTCGAAATTGCGTCGTTTGATGTAGGTCTCATCGAAACAGTGATCGCAGTAGACGCGCTGGAACATCTTCATCGACCGGGCGAATTCGTCCGGCGCCACCGCGACGCCGCAGCGCTGGCAGACATGCGTTTCGCCCGAGGCTTTCAACCGGAGCGCTTCTTCAATCGTCGCGATGGCTGACGCCGCGTCGCGTCGGTTGTATTCTTTTTCGGAGGCGTTCGATGCAATGTCGCGGAGGTCGGGCAGAGCGGATTCGGCGGCCGTGCCGTATGCCTTGAGCGCCTTCACCGCATATTGCCTAGCCTGCGGATGAACATCGCGCAGGCTGTGTGTTAGCGCGGCGACGGCGGCGGTTCCGTCAGCGAGTCCCGCCAGTTTGCCGATAGCCGAGGCCGCAAGGCGGCGGACTTCGGCGGAGGACGAGGCCAGCAGCCGGATCAATTCGGGCAGGACGGCGGGATCGGCGCGGCGACCCAGTTCGACCACGTGTGCGGCCAGTGTGCGTTCGGTCTCACGCTCCATGATCGCGTTTCTCCTTCCACGATTCGATGATTTTCAGGCCCTGCGCGTAAGCTTGGATTTGTCGCGGCGTTTCATGCGGGCACGTGCGGTTATAGGCTGAGTGGAGGGCGGAGCGGATTTTGTTTTCCCATGCTTTGAAGGCTTCAAGCGTGTTTTTCTCAACAGCAGCCAGCAAAACGTTTAATGATATGTCTAACGAGTTCCAATAGATGGTCTTTGCCCATTCGAACGGAATTTGTTTTGTGTCAATGCCGGGTTTATTTTTGTCAGGTTTGCTATATTTGCGAATCGCATCTGAAAGAGATGTTTCTGCAATATTTGCGGACGTTATGCCTGCTCGATATGCTGTAAGTGATCGGTCAAGAAAACACGCTGATGGCAAGTCGGCGTTCCACTCGACAAGGTCATCATACTTTGCCTCGTTGTCGCCCTTGACCGATCCTCCAATCCAAACACGTAAGTTTGTTATCCGTTGTGTGTAAACGAATGCTTGCAAGAAAGACTGCAACGATAATGTGCCATTCTGCCTTTCCGTCGCAAGAATCGCCTCTAAATCTCTCCATATATGTCGTCCAGCCTTAGCCGATAAGTAGAATGGTTGGCCATCTTTTTTTGACAGAAGAACTGATGCTGCTGGTTCTCGTAAGAAGGGCAGACGTTTCATGCGCAGTCTGTCTGGAGGCGGCCCGGCCATACAATTGACACGAGAGTCGGTCTGAATTAAGGCGACGAGCCGTGAAAGAGGAACGAGTCGACCTAGGTAAGACTCGGACGCGTTTCTTACGGCTTCAGTGTCTTCGGGTGAAGTCGGCATGTGCTCCCAAACTGGGCTACCCCATTTCAGCGGATCGCCCGGTGTAACACTTGTCGCTACCGTGTTCTTCGAAATCAGATTGAAATGAATAGTCTCAAGCAAAGTATTGCCAAGCAAATAGGTGTGAAGATAATTGTGGCTCGGTGCGACAGCAGTTGATTCGTTAAATAGGTTGTCTCGCCATTGCGCTTTTCCGACTTTGCCGCTACAGGAAAAGTTCATGTAGCACAACAATAAGAGTGGAATGGAGTGCTCGGTCGGTAAAGTATGTGTCGAGTCAGCGTCATGGTCCCAAAGCATGGTTAACCCCGTTCCTCCATTTGCTGAAGTTGCATCTAATGTTTCGAGAGGCTTGATAAAACTATCGTCGGGGTAGTAAAGTCCGTCCACCTGCAAAAAGGCGTGTTCGCCGAAAAGGTTGAAACGATTCTGCCAATGGTCGAGGTAAGCCAAGGCGGCGGGAGCAAGGCGGGGCAGACAGGTTTGCCAGTCCTCCTCGTCGCGCGGCCCATCCAGAGCGGCTTGGGCGATGCAGATCAAGAGCCGCATCAGCGCGATGCGCTGGCACGGATTCGCGGCCAGATCAGCGATGGTTTCTCCGTCTTTGAAAATTTCCTTCAGACTCACACGGCAGGGTGATCCGTCCTGCATAACAACCGGAATCCATGGATCGTTCACAAGGTTCATAAGGTTCTCCTTTACCAATCTGTTTTCAAGGGATCAAAGTCGCTGTCTTCCGAGTACGTGCCGGGCGGCACGGACGGCGAGTCTGCGTTCTGCACGTTGTCGCTGCGCCAGATGCCGTATTCCGGCGAATAACGCAAAACGGTTTCTGTTCCGTCGAGAGCGGAGAGCGTTCCGTCACTGCCGATTACCAGTACACTTGGCGTATCAAAGAAATGACGGGCGAGCCACAGTGCATCATGACGGTCTCTGCCCGGATCGGGCAAAAAATACGCGGCAAGAGTGACCGTGCTGGCGTGCAGATGGCGGGTCGCTTCAAAACAAGAGATGTCTTTGTCGAGCGGCCACGCGGTGCTGTCGGGCAGACGGACGGTGGCGCAGCCTTGTCTTGTCTCTTCAGGCGGCGCGGCCAGCAGAAGCGCGGTGCGGGTCGGCAAGTCACTGTAACGTGTGGCGGCATGTTCGTCATCTTCACTCGTCGGGAAACCAAGGTTCGTATCTTTGGCGCTGCACGCCAGCTTGCGCAAATGCTCACATCTTTCTTCCAGTCGCTGTTTGAGCTGTTCCATAACACTTTCCGGTTCTTCGGCTTGTTCAGCGTAGGTGGCTTCAATCAAAGCACGGATGTCAGCCGGAAGGGTGACTTCACGAAGGGGTTTCCATACGGCGTATGTCCGCATCAGAACATATGGCGCATACACGCAGGCGTTTTCTTTGCCGAGCGCTTGGAAGACCGCTTCGATGGTTGCGCACACCGATGAATTCTGTGCGACAATCACGAATTCAGGAGCGGCGCACGGACGCGCATTGCGGGTGTGACGCCACAGCCGTCCCATGCGCTGGAGCAGCATGTCGGTTGGGGCGAGTTCCGAGATCATCCGGTCGGCATCGATATCCACGCTCTGTTCGACAATTTGCGTGGCGATCAGCACGCAGCCGTGCGGACGCTGCGCTGCGGTTTTCCCAAGTTTTGCCATCCATTCGTCTTCAATTTGTTCGCGCCGAAACATTGGAAATCGGGCGTGGAGAATGCCGACAGGAAAGGCGTCTGCGGGCATGGACGATTTGGCCGCGCGGTACCACGCCTGGGCTTTGGCGACTGTGTTGGCAATGCAGACGACACACTCGCCGCGTCGGGCCGCCGCTACGGCTTCCGCTGCAACCTGAGAGGTGTTCCACGGTTCCAGCCGGACACGGACTTTCTTGGGTTCAGGGGACGGGAGCGGGGCGGCAAAGGGCGGTTGGCCCGCCGGAATGCCGGTCATCAGCGGATAGGCGTCTGTATGTGCGAATGCACCGAGCGCCGGCGCCAGACGGGTGCGGCGGAGGCCGGTCAGTGTGGCGGAGAGGACGATGACCGTGCAGTCAATCTTCAACAACCGGTCGACGAGTTCATCCAGCAGCGTGCCCGTATACATGTCGTAGCTGTGGACCTCGTCGAGGATCACGACTTTTCCGGCGAGTCCGAAGAGCCGCACGAAACTGTGTTTCACATTAAGGACGCCGAGGAGCGTCTGATCAATGGTCCCCACCGCATACGGATAGAGCAGCGCGCGTTTCGACGGGTTGAACCAGGATTGTCCGGAAGCAAAGTCTTTGCCGCCGTGCGCGTATTCCGTCAGCCATGCGGTACCGTGCGCGAGTTTGGGAACAACAGGCGTGTCGGTGATTTCGGCGAGAAAATCCGCCACGCGTTTGTGGATGCGGTCACTGGTCAGACGGGTCGGCAGCGCAAAATAGAAGCCCTGATGAACACCTTGTTCCATGAGGCGGTAGGCGGCATAGAGGGCGGCTTCCGTTTTGCCGATGCCCATCGGCGCTTCCAGCACGTAAAGGCCTGGGCATGAAACGCGGTCGATAAATTTCTGCTGGGCTTCATACGATCGGAATCCAAAAATCTGCTCGAATGAAAGACCGTGTTTCAAGCAAAAGGGACGAAACCCGCATTCGGCGACCGCGTGGCGTGCGGTCAGCGAGGGGTCGTCTTTTTCAATTGGCGGCCGGTCGGCCGGAAAAAACATCTCATCCGATCCGATCCAGTCGGACACACACGTCAGACCTGCCAGAAGCCAGGGGTTGGCATCGGTTGCATCGCTGAGGTTCCCCCCGAAAACGGCTGTCAGGTGTTCGATCAGTTTGCGACGTTCCTCGGCCCAAGCGGGACCGCCCATCGTTTCGGCGGTGTCCGGCGGATAGTGGCGATCCATTTTCCCGTGATGCGCGGCGACAGCGCGGGCGAGCGGCGAGTGCATCGGGATGGTATCCCCCAGCCAGCGATCGATCGCAGCGGCACCGATGGCGGCGTGATGCGTGCAAAACGATCTCTGCCCGCATAACTCCGGCGCATAATTGCGAACAACGGAATTTTCAAAATATTTCAGTTCATATCCTGGAGAGACTTTGCCGATGTCGTGGACGCTCAGCGACAGCCCTGGCGCGGGCGGGAAAAGGTTGCGGACTCCGTCGGGTAAAAGCGCAAACAATACCTCTCCCACACGTCCGACGTTGATGCAGTGGTCGACAACCAGCGTTCCTGCTTTGTTGTCTTTTGTGGTTTTCGCCGCACATTTCTGAAAAGAAATGGACGGAACAGGTTTGTGGGGCGGCATGTGTCTGGGTACCGGTGACATATCGAAAACTCTTTAATGATGCTCTTTTACATTAACGGCCGGGGGCGGAATCGAAGCGGGCGAAGGGCGGGTCGGAGGTGAAGGGCGCGGCGTTGAAAATCGACGCGAGTGAGGCGAAGGCGGAAGGACGGTGAGCGGCATGGGTTTCATTGTTTGGCGTCTTCCGTGCTCTGCGGCGTGGCGAGGATTTGCCAGAGGCCGTTTTTGTCCGCGCCGATGCGGGCGAGATTTCCTTGCTTTTTCATCTCGTTTATATGCCTGTAGATGGTTCTCTCGTTCAGCGACAAGGCCTCTGCCATTTGTTTCACCGTGATTTCCGGGTGTTGGACAATCAGATCCAGAATGCGCCTTTTTACACTGACATTTGCACTGACACCCTTGTCAAGCAACGATGCTTCTTTCGCCTCTTTTTTCTTTCGGCTTTCAATGTTAATGTGCGGCGTGATGTTAAAGGTGGAAGGTTTCATTTTGGCGCCTCCAACATGTTCATAACCAGGGCGCACATCAAGTCTTTTTCTTGCGGCTTTGATAGCGCGAGCATCAGTGTGATGGCGGCAAGCGCATTGTTTGCGACAATGAATCGTCCGGACTTGTCCCGCAATGCGCCGTTTTTGTCCAGAAAGCACACGAACAAGGCGGCAGCGATGCGTTTGTTGCCGTCGCTGAACGAATGGTTTTTCACAACCAGATAGAGCAGATTAGCCGCTTTCTCTTGCACGGACGGATAGACATCTTTGCCGCCAAATGTTTGGTAGACTGCGCCTATCGAAGACTTGAAAGAATCGTCTTTTTCGTTACCGAACAATGCGCTTTCCCGGCCGAACTTCATTGTGTCGATGAAACGACGCGCTCCCTCGTAGGTCAATCGCCACGCTTTTGTCTTTGCCTTTGTTTTCACCTTGTTAACCCGCTGATGGTCATAATCGTCAAGCGCGTCGAGACCTTTTGCGTAATCTTGCAAGACATCGGCGATTCCTGCGATTTCGGGCGTGTCAGAACGGCTGATGATGTCGATGACGGTTCCCAACTCGTCAAGGCGTTTGCGGTTAACGGTGTAACCTTGCAGAATATGCTGGCGCAAAACGGAGGTCGCCCACCTTCTGAACTGTATGGCTTGGGCTGAATTGGCGCGGTATCCAACGGCGAGGATGATGTCGAGACTGTAAAACACGACCGGACGGTCTGAATTTGCAATTTGCATTTTTTGCAAATTGCTTTTTTCATCCACTTCTCCATCGGCAAGGATATTTCTGATATGGCGGGAAACGCCGGAGACGTTCAAGCGGAAAAGATCAACAATCTGGGCTTGCGTCGCCCAGATGGTTTCGTTTTGAAAATCCGCGCTGAATGTGATTGTCCCGTGCGGGCCATCGTAGATGGCAATCTCGCCTTGTTTCCTATCCCTGCTCATTGCACACCTCCTTGTTTGGCGGATTGCGAGGCGCGAGCCGACGCTGATAATCGTACGGATCGTTACCTGTGGCGGTCTTAAAGAAAGCCTCAAAGTCCTGCATAGCCATTCTCCAATCAATCGTTGAATGTGTTCATAGCGTAAACTTGTTAAAAGTGTGTGACAAGCCGTTTGGCGATGCGGAACGCGCCTGCGGTCGTGTCGAGACGTTCGCCGCCGACCGCCAGCACACGGGCGTCGTCGGCCAGCAGGACTTCGAACGCCGATGCGCCGTTCGCGGTCTTCCTGAGCGTGAGCGCGGCCGCGCCGGTGCGGAGGGCTTCGGCCAGCGGGGTGACCGCCGCGGGATGGAGGGCGCGAAGCGGCAGGACGGAGAGGTGGCCGAAGGGCAGGAGCGGACCGCACGCCTCGCAGGCGAAGGCGACGCGGAGGGCGGCGATTTCGGCGGCGAGGCGCTGTTCCTCGGCCTCGGCCGCGAGTTGGGCGGCAAGTTGACGGGCCTGTTCTTCGGCGGCCTCGCCGTCGGCGACGACGCCTTTGAGCAGCCGGTAGAAGAGCTGGGTCTCGGGCCAGAGGCGTCCCGAGTGGACGAGGCTGCGGACCTCGGAACGGAAGGCGTCGAGCGCCTGATGAGTGTAGCGGGCGCGGTTCTGCCACAGGGCGACGAGTTGGCCGTGCCACACGGCTTCGGCGGTGTCGGCGTCCGGACCGGCGAGGGTGCCGGCGCGTTCGGCGGCCCAGACCTCCAGACGGACGGCGGTTCGTTTGTCGGGATCGTCGTCGGCCGCGAGACGGGCCGCGATGCGGATCGCGCCGCGGTCGAGGAGCGGGGCGATCCAGGCGGCGTCGTAGCGCGGCAGGTGGCCGACCCGTCCGCCGCGCGGCGCGTAGACCGCGATGGCGTCGGGGTCGCTCGGGTTGTCCGGCTGGCGCTCGCAGGGCAGCGCGGTGTCGGGCACCGGGGCGGCGTCGTAGTAGCGGCGGCCGACGATCCACGTCGGGAACCAGCCGAGCGGGCCGGAGAAGGGAGCGGGGGCGGATTCGGGGCGGTGGATGGGGGCGGTGGGCATGGCGGGGGTCCTTTGAAAAACGCTCAACGCTGAACATTCAACTTTCAACGCTCAACGGGAATTTTCAGTTTCTTGAGGCGGGCGGCGATGGCGGAGGCTTCGGGGTCGGCGCGGAGAAGGGCGGTGTGGAGCAGGTCGCCGAGGCGGCCGTTGGGCGAGAGGATGCGGCGGCTCTTGCCGGGCTCCGCGAAGGCGTGCGCGTCGTAATGCGCCTTGATTTGCGAACGGAGTTCGGTCTGCCGTTCGGCGGTGATGAGCCCGAGTTCGAGGAGGCGGTAGTTGAAGGTTTCGGCCGAGACGCCGAAGCGGTGCTTGAGACGCAGCAACAGTTCGAAGTCCCACTCGTCCGGGCGCACGCCGGTCTGCCCGACGCTGGTGCGGACGGCGTTCTCGGGCATCAGGAGGTCGGCCGCGAACAGGCGGGCGCTCTTGTGCCGGACTGGCTCGCGGGCCAGCGGGTCTTCTCCCAAGAAGAGCGCGCGGTTGAACAGCAGGATGCGGCCGAGGCCGTATGCGAGCGCGAAAAGCTGCCGTTCCGGATTGAGGCCCGCGCCCACCAGAATGAAGGCGTTCCCGTTCTGCGCGTCGTGGCAGGAGAGCCCCGTGACGCCGTCGGGGAGCGGCATGAACACCACCCGCAGGCCGTGGTTCTCGAGGAGTTCGAGGTGGTCGAAGACGACGGCGTCGCCGACTTCCAGAAGGTGGCGGACCTGCGAGGCGAGTCGGGCGATGCCGGACGGGCTGGGGTCGAAGGCGAGCTGGAGGGGGATGCGCGCCTGGCGGGGAACCTGGCAGATGTCTTCGAGCGCGAGGTAGTCGCGGACGACGCATTCGACGGCTTTCGCCAGCGCGGCGTCGGCGTCGAGCCGGACGGCGGACGAGGTGAGATAGAGGGCGTGGTTGCGCGGGTGGGGGATGACGGGCAGCCGTTCGGCGGGGGCGGGCGCGCCGTCGGGTTCGCGGCGCGTCTGCGGCGAGGCGGCGTAGGCGCGGGGCATCAGGATTTCGTCGGCCGTGACGCCGAGCACGCGGGCCAGCCGCACGAGGACTTGGGCCGAGGGCAGGTTCTTGCCCTGCTCGATGTTGCAGACCGGCCCCTGCCGCATGTCGAGCCGCCGGGCCAGCTCGCCTTGGGAGAGGTGGCCGCGGCGGCGGATCTCGCGGATCGCGTTGCCGATGGCGACCGGATCGGGGGCGTCAGTGGAAGTCTTGTTTGATTTCATGAAAGAATGAAAACATAACCTTTCGTTTTTTACAAGTAATTTCATTATAAAATGAAAATCGGCTGCCGTTCGGGTCGATATGTCTGGTGTTTCTTTCTCACGGCGGGTCGGCTATAATCGCCTTCCATCATGCAGGTTGAAGCGGACAAAACGGGGGAGACGGAGGAACATCTGTTCGTGCCTTTGGCGGCCGAGCGTCGGTGCGAACTGGAGCGGGCGGTCGTGGACTATGCGGCACGCGAGCGGCTGGTTCCGCCGCTGACGGCCGGCGAACTGGCAGCGCACGCGCGCTGCGCGGGTTCTGCCGCAGGTGCGCTCGCGGAGGAGCTGCCCTATGTTGCGGTGTTGCTCAACAACATGCTGTGGGCGGACGTCGTGGCCGGCGTGCCGTTCGAGCGCCGTCTGCTCCTGCTGCCCCAGTGTCTGGCGAACACGGAGGTCTGCCAAGCCGACCGCGATGGTCTCGGCCTCCTCTGCGCGCAGTGCGGTGGATGCGCCATCGGAACGCTTCAGGCCGAGGCGGACCGGCTCGGCTACGTGACGCTGGTCGCCGAGGGTACGACTGTGGTCAGCAAACTGCTCACCAGCGGCAAGGTCGACGCCGTGATCGGCGTGGGGTGCTTGGACTCCCTGCGGCGCATTTTCCCCATCATGAGCACGCACGCGATTCCGGGCCAGGGGATCCCCCTGCTGTCGGACGGCTGCGTGCGGACTTCGGTGGACGTCGACCGGGCGCTCAAACTGATCCGCGCCCACAAGCCGTCGGTGCCCGGCGACGGGGCCGACCTCGACGCCGTGGCGGCGCTCGTGCGGCGCTGGTTCGCGGAGGAGTCTCTGGCGGAGGTGATGGGCGACGCGACGACCGAGGCCCAGCGGATCGGGCGGGAGTGGCTGATGACCGGCGGCAAGCGTTGGCGGCCCATGCTGACGGCGGCGGTTTTCGAGACGGCCTCAGGGACCGATCCCGCGCGCATCCGCGCGGCCGCCATCGCCGTCGAGTGCTTCCACAAGGCTTCACTGATCCACGACGACATCGAGGACGACGACGACGAACGCTACGGCGAGCCGACTGTCCACAAGCGCTACGGCGTGCCTGCGGCGATCAATGCGGGCGACTATCTGATCGGCGAAGGGTATCGGCTGCTGGCGGCGTCCGATTTTTCGGGCGAGGTGCGCACCGCCATGACGCTCGCGGCCGCGAAGGGTCACCGCGAGCTGTGTCTGGGTCAGGGCGAGGAGCTGGCGTTCTGCCGTCGTCCGGCGCCGGTGGGCGAGGCGTCGGTGCTGCGCATCTATGAGCGCAAGACGGCGGCGGCCTTCGAAGTGGCGGTATTGGTCGGCGCGGCGGCGGCGGGGGTGGACGCCGCGACGTGCGCGCAGCTCTCGGCGTTCAGCCGCGCGGTGGGGACCGCCTATCAGATTCAGGACGACATCGAGGATTTCCGTTCGGTGCGGGGCCGCGCGGCGGATCTGCTGGCCATGCGGCCTACGCTCTATCTGGCAGCGGCCTGCACGAGCGAGTGCCCGGCCGTGCGCGACGCGCTGTCGGCGGTCTGGACGGCGGACGCCGCCGGGCGCCAGCGGCTGATCGACGCGATCGAGGCGAACGGTCTGCACGGGCGGGTGGAGTTGCTGTACGCGCATTACCGGCACGAGACCGAGCGCGTGCTGACGGGCATTCCGCACGCGGGCTTGCAGCGCCTGTTGCGGCGCATCATGGCGAAAATGTTCCGGTGAGGCGGGGACGGGAGCGGAGGCGGGCGCGCCTTCGCCTGCGGGGGACGCGGTATGTGGCGCACGATCATTCCCATTCTGGCGACGCTGGCGGCGGCGGCCGTCGCGATCGCGGTCTTGTGCCTGTGGTTGGCGCGCGAGCCGCCCGCGGCGCCGCTGAGGCTCGCGACACGTGAAGGCTCGCAGGCCGAAGCCGCGGCCGAAGCGGCGGCGCGCGTCACCGACCTGACGGGGTGCTTCAAGCGTCACCCGGAGGTGACCGCCGGGCGGACGGCGGGCGCGTGGCCGGGCTTCCGGGGCGCGGCGCGCGACAACGTGGCCGGCGCGCCCGGCGCGCTGGCGACTGAATGGCCGGCGGGCGGCCCGCGCGTGCTGTGGACGATTCCGATGGGCGAGGGCCACGCCATGCCGTCCTTGGCGGGCGGCTGTCTCTACGTCTTGGACTATGACGAGGCGCGCGGCGGCGATGTGCTCCGCTGCTTGAACGCGGACACCGGGCAGGCGCGCTGGGAGCATCTCTACGCGGTCAAGAGCAAGCGCAACCACGGCATCTCGCGCACGGTGGCCGCCACGGACGGCGACGCCGTGGTGTCGCTCGGCCCGCAGTGCCACGCGCTGTGCCTGAGCGTGGCGGACGGGCGCTACCGGTGGGGCTTCGCGATGGCCGCGCGCTACGGCACGCAGGTGCCGCTCTGGTACACGGGGCAGTGCCCGCTGCTGGAGAACGGCGTGGCCGTGTTCGCGCCCGCCGGGACGAACGCGCTGCTGTGCGGGATCGACGCGAAGAGCGGGGCGACGGTCTTCGAGACGCCGAATCCAGGCGGCCTCGCGATGTCGCATTCGTCGGTGATGCCGCTGACGGCGGAGGGCGTGCGCCAGTACGTGTATGCGGCGCTGGGCGGGATCGTCGGCGTGGCGGCGGAAGGGGCCGAGCGCGGCAGGTTGCTGTGGCGCACGGCGGCGTTCGCGCCGAGCGTGGTGGCGCCGTCGCCGGTGCCGCTTCCGGACGGGCGCTTTTTCATGACGGCCGGGTACGGCTCGGGCGGGGCGATGTTCCGCGTGGCGCGCGACGCGGCGGGCGCGTGGCAGGCGGCGCTGCTCTTCAAGACCGACCGCAAGCTGTTCGCAAGCGAGCAGCAGACGCCCGTCCTGCTCGGCGGACTGCTCTACGCGGTGCTGCCGGCCGACGCCGGCGGCGACCGTCAGCAGCTCGCGTGCATGACGCCCGAGGGCGAACGGCTCTGGACGAGCGGCCGCGACGACGTGTTCGGGCTGGGGCCCTATGTGGCGACGGCGGACGGCCTGATGTTCCTCTTGAGCGACACCGGGACGCTGACGCTGGCGCGTGTGGGCCGCGACGGCTACCGGCGGTTGGCGCGCTACGCGCTCATGGGCGGCAAGGGGCGCGACGCGTGGGGACCGATGATCGTGGCGGACGGCCGCCTGTATCTCCGCGACAGCACGCGCCTCTATTGTTTGGACGTTTCGAAACCGGTGCCGTGAGGGGTATCCCGTCGCCCGCCGCATTTTTCGGCGTGACGCATCGCGCACGCGTCCGTTATGCTGACAGCTTCAACCAGAGAACGAAGGGACGCATTTCGGCTATGAGTGAGATGGTCAACAAGTGTGAGGCGCGACTGGCACAATGGGTGCAGGCGGCTTTTCGGACGGCGTTCGGCGAGGACCAGGACTGGTCCGGAGTGCGCGTGCAGGCGGCGACGGACGCGCGGTTCGGCGACTTTCAGTGCAACGACGCGATGCAGGCCGCGAAGACGCTGCGCAAGCCGCCGCGCGCCATCGCCGAGGCGGTCGTCAAGGCGCTGCCGCTGCCCGATATGCTGGAGAAGGCCGAAGTGGCTGGCCCGGGTTTCATCAACCTCACCGTGAGTCCGGCGTGGCTGGCCGGGCAGGTCGCCGCGCTTTCGGCCGCGCCGCGGTTCGGCATTCCGAACGTCGGTCAGGGCAAGACGGTCGTGATCGACTATTCCAGCCCGAATGTCGCCAAGCCGATGCACATCGGTCACATCCGATCGACGGTGATCGGCAACGCGATCGACCGCCTGTACCGGGCGCTTGGTTTCCGTGTGATCGCCGACAACCATCTGGGCGACTGGGGCACGCAGTTCGGCATCTTGATCCAGGGTTACCGCACGGTGCTGACCGACGACGAGCGCGCGAACCTGACGGTCGAGCTGCTGGAACGCGCCTACGTGCAGAGCTACAATCGGACGAAAGCGGAGTCGGCGTGGCTGGACACCTGCCGCGCGGAGCTGGTCAAGCTCCAGCAGGGCGACGCGGAGAACTTGGCCATTTGGAAACGGTTCATCGCGATCAGCCTCGACGAATTCGGCAAGATCTATAAGCGCTTGGACGTGGGATTCGACCTCTATCGCGGCGAGAGCTTCTACAACGACAAACTTTCCGAGACTGTTCAGTTGCTGATCGACAAAGGTTTGGCCGTGGAGAGCGAGGGCGCGCTGGTGGTCAAGTTGGAGCAGGAAGGCCTGCCGGTCTGCATCGTGCGCAAGAGCGACGGCGGCTTCAACTACGCCACCACCGACATCGCGACCGTTCGCAGCCGCGTGGCGGAGTTCGAGCCCGACCGCATCGTCTACGTGACCGACGAGCGTCAGCAGTTGCACTTCAAACAGTTTTTTACGGTTTGCTCGAAACTGGGCATCGCGACGCGTTTGGAGCACGTCTGGTTCGGCCTCATGCGTCTGCCGGAGGGAACTTTTTCGACGCGTCAGGGCAACGTCATCAAGCTGGAGGCTCTGCTCGACGAGGCGGAACGCCGGGCGCTGGAGATCGTCAAATCCTCCAATCCGGACATGCCCGAGGCCGAGCAGAAGGAGCTGGCGGCGGCGATCGGTATCGGCGCGATCAAGTACGCCGACCTGAGTCACGACCCGCAGACGCTGATCGTGTTCACGTGGGAGAAGGCGCTTGCGTTGGAGGGCAATTCCGGACCGTATCTCCAGTACGCTCACGCCCGCGTGTGCAGTCTGCTCGACAAATATGCGGCGCAGGTGCCGGGCGTCGATCCGTTGCGCAATCCGTTGGCGCTGGCCGAGCCCATTGAGAAGACGTTGGTTCTGCAGCTTCTACAGTTTCCAGCCGCAGTCGTCCGCGCGGCGGAGGCCTACAAGCCCAGCATCTTGGCGGACTACCTCTTTGGGCTGTCGCAGACGTACAGCAGCTTCTATCAGCGCTCGCCGGTGCTCAAGGCCGAACCCGCCGTGCGCGACAGCCGTATTCGGTTGTGCGCGATGACGGCGCAGGCACTGGCCGAAGGCCTCGGCCTGCTCGGTATCGCGACGCCGAGGAGGATTTAGAAGGCGGTCGGGCTTTGTTTCAGAAGCTCGTCAGCAGGCCGTCCGCCACCTGCCGGGCGGTCTGTTCGCCGACGAGATGCTTGATGAGAACGAGGCTGAAGAGGAGGGCGGTGCCGGGGCCTTGACTGGTGATGATGTTGCCGTCGGCGATGACCGGGGCGTCGTCGTAGGACGGGCCGAGCGTTTCCGCGCAGGTGGGATAGCAGGTTGCGCGACGACCTTTGAGTACTTTCGCCTTGGCCAATACGGTCGGCGCGGCGCAGATGGCGGCGACGAGCTTATCTGCGTCGTCGAAGCTCCGCACCGCGTCGATGACGCGCGCGTCGGACGCGAGGTTTTCGGTGCCCTTGCCGCCGCCGGGCAGGACGATGGCGTCGAAAGACGGGATGTCGAGTGCCTGCCACGCCGCGTCGGCCACCAGGACGACGCCGCGCGAGCCTTTGACGGTGCGGTCGTCCTTGAGCGAGGCGGACGTGACGGAAATGCCGCTGCGGCGCAGAACGTCGATAATGGTGACGGCCTCGAGTTCTTCGACGCCGACGGCCAAGGGTACGAGCACGCGCATGGGAAACCTCCTGTTCGTTGAAGAGAAGATAGCGGAAAAACGTGGGATTGGGAATAATGGAATCCGGGAATGTTAGGCGCAAAATCCAAGTGCGTTGTTTATGATCAGTCCTGAAACCATTGAGAAAGTCAAGGCGCGCATGGCGCTGGCCAGTGTATTCGAGGACGACCTGCTGGAAAGCTTCGTTCTCGGCTCTGGCCCCGGCGGTCAGAAGGTCAACAAGACCGCCTCTGCCGTGCGCCTCTACCACGCGCCCAGCGGCATCACCGTGAAGGTGTCCGAAAGCCGTTCACGGGAGGCCAACCGGTGGCTGGCGCGGCGCGAATTGGCCGAGCGCATCTTGGAAAAAGAGAACGCCGCCCAATCGGCGCGGCGGCAGGCGGCGGAACGCATCCGCCGCCAGAAGCGGCGCCGCTCGCGTCGACAGCGCGCCAAGATGTTGGACGACAAGCGTCGGCACGGCGAGAAGAAAGCGGCGCGGGCATCCGTTTCCGATTTGGGGGACGCGTAAACTTTATTGTAGTCGCGCTTGACCTGAAACGCTTGGGATGGCACAATATTCACAACAAATGAAAAAGGCAGTCCGATGGAGAGGTCTGTCAAGGAGATTCCTTATGGCATCGGTCAAAAATCAAGGCTTTACACTCGTCGAGCTGCTCGTGGTGATCGGTATTTTGGGTATTTTGGCGGGCGCGCTGTTCCCCGCGATTTCCAACGCGGTGATGCAGGCCAACATGACGGCCGTGTCCATGCGCGGACGCGATATTTTCGTGGCCATCACGGGCGCCAACACCGAACGCGAGCCGCTGGGTTTGGGCAACGTGTGGCCCAAGAGCCAGTTGGAAGAGGGTGCCACACAGTCCGAGGACGACATCGCGACTCTGCCGTTTACGTCGAGCACCGACTATTTCTACGAGCTGATCGACGGCGAGAACATCGGCAAGGATACGTGGTCGCCGTATGTGGCCGGTCTCGACTACTCCAAGTTGGCGGGCGCGGGCGTGTCGGCCAAGTCGGGCACGGGCAAGTTGACCCAGGCCAACAACATGTGGAGCATCGGCGCCAACGTCCGCGATGAGATGGAGGACATCATCCCGATTTTGATCACCCGCAATTTCAACTGCTCGAAGTTGTACAAGGATCTGTCGGATGCGACCTCCACCAAAACGATGACCGATTGGACGAGCACCGTTTTCAAGGAGCCGTTCTCCAACAAGGCGTTCGTGATGATCCGCAAGGGTGGCGGCACCTTCAAGGCGCGCGATAAGTATGCGTCGATCCGCGTGATTTATCAGGGCCAGTCCTTCAAGACCACGGTGTCTGGCAGCAGCAATGCGGCTTTCACCTATTTGGGCCCGGACAAGGCGCAGGATCCGTCGTCGAACTGAGCGATCAGTTCGGGACAAAATCTTGGGATAGAGGGGAGCGGCTTGCCGCTCCCTTTTCGTTTCGCGAAAACGAGTTGCGCATGATCATTCGCGTGGCTACAGAGATTTCGGCGGATCGGCTGTTCGACTACGCCGTGCCCGAGGCGCTCGCGTCCCGCGTTGCCGTCGGACAGCGCGTGCGCGTGCCGTTCGGCAGCCGCACAATGGACGCGTATGTCGTCGAGATCGGCGATCAGCAATCAGAAATCGGCGCGGACAGGAAAACGTCCGCCGCCGCGCCGATGCAGGGGGAACTTTTCGCGCCTTCCGACCTCCGATCTCCGCCTTCCGGCCTCCGGTCCGTTTTCTCGATCGAGGACGACGTGCCGTTCCTGTCTCCGCCCCTGATCCGGCTCGCGCGCTGGATGGCCGATTATTACTGCGCGCCGTTCGAACTGACGCTGCGGTGCGCCCTGCCGGCGGCGGTCCGCGACAGCGGCATGCGGCCCAAGGAGATGCTTTACGTGGCGCCGGTGGAGGGGACGTTCGACCTCACCAAACGGCAGGCCGAGCTGTGGGCCGGGTTGCGCCGCGTCGGCGGCGGTTGGCTCCACGCCCTGACGCGCGAGTTCGCCTGCACTCCGCAAACGTTGAAGGCCTTGGCCGAACGCGGCGCGGCCACCATCGAGACGCGCCAGGTGCGGCGCGACCCGCTCGCCAACCGAAAAATTCTTCCCACGCGCCCTCTGCCGCTGATGGACGAACAGGCCGCCGCGCTGGAGCAAATTTTCGCGCTGACAGGCACGCGGGCCGGGGGCGCGGACGGCCCGTCCGCGGTTCTGCCCGGTTCTGTCGCGGACGGGGCCGTCCGCGCCCCCGGTCCGTCTGCGCCAACCGCGCCCAAGCCGCTGCTGCTGTTCGGCGTCACGGGTTCGGGCAAGACCGAGGTCTATTTGCAGGCGATCGCCCGGGTGCTGGAGCAAGGTCGCGGCGCGATCGTGCTGGTGCCCGAGATCGCGCTGACGCCGCAGACCGTGCAGCGTTTCGCTTCGCGCTTCGGCAACCGCATCGCGGTACTGCACAGCGGGCTCAGCGACGGCGAGCGTTTCGACGAGTGGCACCGCATTCGCACCGGCGATGCCGTCGTGGTGGTCGGACCGCGTTCGGCCGTCTTTGCGCCGGTCCGGAATCTCGGACTGATCGTGGTCGACGAAGAACACGAACCCAGCTACAAGCAGGACGAAACACCGCGCTATAACGCGCGCGACGTGGCCGTCATGCGCGGCCACCTAGAGGGTTGCGCGGTCGTGCTCGGCACGGCCACGCCGGCGATGGAGACGTGGCACAACGTGGAGAAGGGCAAGTACGGGATGGCCGTGCTGGCCAAGCGCGTGTCGGGTCGGCCGATGCCGCAGGTGTATCTGGTGGACATGCGGATCGAGACCGCGAAGGCCGGCCACGCTCAGATCTTTTCGGAGGTGTTGCTGGAGGCGCTCAAACTGCGGCTCGAACGCGGCGAGCAGTCGATCCTTTTCCTGAACCGGCGCGGCTACGCGAATGCGCTGGTCTGTCCCTCGTGCGGCTACACGGCGGCGTGCGACGCGTGCAGCGTCTCGTTCACCTACCATCAGGCGGACGCCTGTCTGCGCTGCCACATCTGCGGGACGTGGAAACCGGTGCCTGCGGCCTGTCCGGGGTGCGGCGATCCGGCCTTCAAGTATTCGGGTTTCGGCACGCAGCGCGTCGAGCAGGCGCTGAAGCGCTGCTTCCCGCAGGCGCGGGTGTTGCGGATGGACGCGGATGTGACGTCGCGCAAACACAGCCACGACGAATTGCTGGCGGTCTTCAAGAGCGGGCGCGCCGACATTCTGATCGGCACGCAGATGATCGCCAAAGGACTCGACTTCCCCAACGTGACGCTGGTCGGGGTGATTTCGGCGGACATGAGCCTGCACATGCCCGATTTTCGGGCGGCGGAGCGGACTTACCAGTTGCTGGCCCAGGTGTCGGGACGAGCGGGTCGCGCCGAACTGCCCGGCGAGGTGTACATCCAGACGTTCTCTCCCGACCATCCGGCGGTCCGGGCGGCGGCGGGAGCGGAGGGCTTCGCACCGTTCGCTGCGCAGGAGCTGGCCGAGCGGCGCGAAGGCGGCTATCCGCCGTACGCGCACTTGGTCTGCCTGACATTCCGGGGCGAATCGGAGGAGCGGGTGCGCTATGCGGCCGAAGGCTATGCGCGCGACCTGCGCGAACGCGCGTCGCGCCTGCGGATTTCTGACGCCTGTCCTGCGCCGCTGGCGAAGGCCAAGGGGCTTTTCCGCTATCAGGTGCTGTTGTTCGCCGCGACGGCCCGCGCGATGACGCAGCCGCTGCGCGAAACGATGCGGCTCAAATCGCTGCCCGTCGGCGTGTCCGTGGCGGTGGATGTGGACGCGCTGAACATCGTGTGAGTCAGTAATCGGTTAGCGACGGGGGGGGTCGAAGATTTCGCGTTTCGGACGGCCGTTCGGCTTGGAACAGACAAGGGGAGGGGCAAGCGTCTGCTTGCCCCCTTCGACAAGCTCAGGGTAGGCGGACGAGCAGACGCTCGTCCCTCCCGTGCCTTCGCGCCAGATACGCATCAGATTCGCATCCCCCCTCGCCAACCGATTACTGTGAGTCATCCGACTGCGGATGACTCACGGCGTTTAGCGGTTCAGACTGTTAGCCCGATAGGAAGAAAAGAGCACGGCGTCATCTTCCCAACAGCCTAACGGGCTGCGGCCTATCCGCCTTCCCATCACCCCTTGAAGATCACGAACTTGCGCATGGCGTAGTTGATGAGTAGCGCGCAGACGATGTTTGCGCCGAAGGCGAAAGTTGTCTGGAGCCCATGGTGCGTGATCAGGAACGTCTGGATCGCGGTGCCGATGACCATGCTGATGCCCGAGACACCGAAGAAAAGCAGGAACTCGACGACCCAGTGGTGTCGGCCGGGCTTGAAAACGAAGAGCCGGTTCAAGAAATAGCAGAAGGTGTTGGAGACGGCGAACGCGATCGCGTTGCAAACGCCCGCGTGCCATGCGCGGGCGCTCTCCGAAATCGCGGGCGCGGCAAGTCCGAGCAGCTTGACGACGATGTCGTCCTGCGTGAGACACGGCAGAAGGAACCAGCCGCACGCGAAAAACGTGACGATGTGCGCGGCGGTGGCCATGCCGCCCGCGATGCCGTACTTGAGGAACTGCACGAGGGGATGCGCGTCGTGGCTAAGCTGTTTTTTTAGCGCGGTTAGCATGGCCATCACGATAGCAGAAAACAGCGCACGGCGCGAAGGAGGATTTATCCGTGCCAGGGGCGGTTGCGCTTCTGGCACTGCGGGAAGATGTCGTTGAAAAGGTTCACGTTCTCCACGAGCTGGAAGTCGTACATGCCCACGCACAGGAAGTCGGCACCGGCCTTCAGCGCGAACGGAAAGCCCGTCTTGGGCTCGACCGCGCCCGCGGCCAGCGTCTTGAAGCCGATCCACGGTTCCGGGCGCGCCTGCATGAAGGTGATCGTCTCGTCGGGGTTCGTACACCAGATGTTGTCGTGGTGCGAACCGCCGTTGATGTTGGCCGACCAGTAGTTGATCGGGTGGATGGTCTTGACCCAGTAGTCGGGAACCAGACCGCGCGCGACGCACTCCTTGACCGCTTCCAGGCTGTGGGCGCCGATGCCGGCCTGGTAGCCCTCTTTGCGCATGAAGGCGAGGGCGTCTTCGATGATCTTGTAGTTCTTCTCGCGGATGATGTACTTCTCGGTCATCTCGCCTTGGATGTAGAGCATCTGCGCGCCGAACTTGATGGATTCCTGCGCGCCCTTCACCGGATCGCCGCCGATGGCGCAGTCGGACAGCACTTGGATCTTGCCGCCCTCGTTTTTCAGGTAGTCGCCCATGACGCGGAACAGGCCGGGGTTCAGGATGATGGTGTTCATGCCGGCCGCCTCCGCCATGTGGAGCGTACGGAAGACACGCCAGTCCTCATGGTAGGCTTTGACGAGCTTGCTGACGTAGATCAGATCGCGCGCGTGGGCCCAGCCGCCGATCAGGTTGCACCCCATGAACATGCGGCTGATTTTGACGGGGCCGATTTTCCCATGAACGTCGATGGGCTTTTTCAGCTCGCTGATGTCTTTGAACTCGAAGGAGCGGACCGTGGCGCCGGTCACCGCGTCGGTCGTGCGCTTCAGGTTCTCTTTTTCCCAAACCCGGCCGTGTTTCTCGATGAAGGCGCCCGCGAAGGCACCCAGCACGGGCAACGCGCTCAGGTTCTTGAGAAATTCGCGTCGGTCGCCGGAAACGGTCTGTCCGTCGCTCTTGCTTTTGGAGAACCACTGCTTGAAAAGCGCGCCGAGGCCGTAAGAGGGCACTGCGCAGAAAAGCGCCAGCGCGACGGCTTCGATGACGTTGCGGTCGAGGAACAGGAAATGCCCGTCGACTGCACTCTTCGTAGCGAAAGGCGGTTGAGCCATGTAGTACAGCGCCAGCAGCGCGATGCCGCACACGGACGAGAAGCGGACGAAGACGCCAAGGATGAGCGCGAGGCCGATCAGCGTCAGCCCCCACATGTTCAACTGGTTGACGGCGCTCAGCAGGTAGGGCGTATCCGCGATCCTGTGAAACAACTCTGCGGCGATCCAGTGGCTGGATTTAAGGTAGCCGGCCGCGCTCCAATTGCCCTGCAACAGCTTCCACAGCCCCTCGTACAAGAAAATGCCAGCCGACCAAAAACCTCAGAACCGTCATCCAATAAGACTTCTTCATGCCTTCCCCCGTGATGAAAAAGAATCCCCACGCGAAACATTCTCCCGCGCGGTTAGCAACAGTCCGCAGGCCAATGCCGCGTCAACGTATTGGCCGAAAGGTAACATTGCGCAGACTTGATCGTCAAGGTACAACGATGTCGGAAATCGTGTCCCCAACCGCCCCAACCGCCCCAACCGCCTGCGCGTGTCATTTTCATGGCGGCGCGTGCCGTCGGGATGTCGTATGGTTGCCTCCACTTGCGTATAAGGAAACGGCAATGGAGGCGTTCAAATGAAGGTGTCGCTGACGGCAGTGATGATCGGTTTGCTGGCCGCGGCGGGGCGGGCGGACTCGCTGCTCAAACCGAACGACCGGATTATTTTCGTGGGGGACAGCATCACGGCGCAGAGCGTCGGCGGTCTGCGGGGGTATTACCACCAGTTCACCAGCGCGCTGCAAACGGTTTATCCAACCTACAAAAACGAGGTGATCGCTCTCGGATTCTCGGGCAACACGCTCTTCGACTGGAAAGACACGCTTGAAGTCAAAAGCCGCACGCAGTCGGTGCCGGCCAACTGCGGCGGGTTCGACGTCCACACCGCCTTCGCGAAACACGGCGACCTCGTACTGATCCTGCTGGGAATGAACGACATCCTGAAGCCGACGATGCGCGACGACGAGGCGGTCCTTCAGACGTGGAAGGCGAAGTACCGCGAGCTGATCGCCGCGATCGCTCGGGGCATGGTCGAGGCGCTGCAAGACGGCAAACTGAGCGCCGCGTTCAACGCGCGCATCGACGCGGAGATCGCCAAACTGCAACCCGCCAAGCCGATGGTCACCTACTGGTTCAGGCCGCAACCCGGTTGCGCGGCAGATCGTGCCGAACAGACCTAGTACACTGTACACCTTAAACAGACGGTTGACAAAGAGCCATTAACCGTTATGCTGTCTCCTTGACGCAACAACCGTTGCGGCAAGGAGGCGGATATGGCGATCAGGTACAGAGTCATGTT